>ERZ780218.71-NODE-71-length-101023-cov-88.283278_pt1 | contig 101023 bp, 94 predicted proteins | sample MGYA00510975_ERZ780218 | MGnify/ENA primary metagenome ERZ780218 (study PRJEB29588, sample SAMEA2152063) | human gut metagenome | biome: human gut; feature: human-associated habitat; material: faeces | place: Denmark | collected 2008/2010 ... | reverse complement strand
AATTTTCGCTAATCACCAAATCTTCAAACACTTATATTTCATCGAACTCACGTTAAATAGAGCTTTGTGCACTGATAATATTTATACAAAAAAATCTGTATATGAAGTTTTATATAAATTGTGTGAAGATTCAAATTATAATCAATATATGAAGAAGTGTTGTGATTCTTTACTTTTATATAAAGATTCTATTATAGCCCTTGACAAAGGCAAGGAAATCATAGCCTACAAAGAAAAGTATGACCACCAGAAACTCATTACCGAACAGCAGCGTCTGAAGCTGGAGAAGGCGGATGCACAGCGTTTGTTGTTCATCATCACAATATGCCTGATTGTGGTTATAGCTGTTGTAGCCTATCTTTACCAGAAACGCCTTGTGAGAAAGGAAACCACCATACGCAAACAGTCCGAACAGCTGCAAGACTATATGCTTCAACTGCACGGATACGAGACACGGCTCATGCAGAACAACCGCTATATGGAGGAACTGAAGGAACAGCTGTCCGGTCAGGAAATGAACTCTGAAGAGCTGCATGAATACCGTGAACAGATAGACAGACTTCAGGCTGAGAACGGAAGACTTTCTGAAAAGATTAGCACCCTGCAACAGCATATTGCAGAAAATACCTCCAAACTCGATAAAGCCAGACGGGAGGCTGAAAAATTCCGTAACATATCTGAAGAGATTATTTACCTCAAACAGCGTGAACGCACGCTTGCCGACTATGTGGTGGACAACGACAGACTGGTGAAGGAACTGAGAGAAAAATGCCGTGTCCTGGAGGCCAGTGAATGGAAGAATCTGGAACAAATGTGCGAAAGTACATACAGCAATTTCGTGAGCCGCCTACAGGGTGTATGCCCAACTCTTACAAAGCAGGAACTACAACTCTGTATGCTGATAAAACTACGTTTCAACAACGCACAGATGTCGGAGATATTCGGTGTGAATACGACTTCCGTATCTCAGAAAAAGTTCCGCCTGAAGAAACATCTGAGCGATACTCTGCAAGACGGCCTTCCGGATGAAATGACACTCGACAGATGGATGGCAGAGTTCTGAAAAATTAAAATGTAGATTTTGACTATGGCGTAAAATGTATGATAAATCATTGTATATTAGTATAATACATAGTTTTTTATTCAGATTAAAATGTAGATATACTTTTTATACACTTAAAATTTGTATATACTAACTTTGTGGTCAGTATCAATAACTGTAAACATAAAGAGTAATATACAATGAGATTTATTAAAGTATTTTTGTTTGTGCTGACAGGAATCATACTACCTGTCAGTTTGTCCGCACAGACAGTAAGCGGAAAGCTGATTGATGAAAACAATCAGCCGTTGCCTTATGCCAATGTAGTGCTACTGTCACTGCCTGATTCGGCATTTGTAAGTGGAACCATCAGCGGTGAGGACGGAACTTTCACTCTGGAGGCTACATCGAAAAATCAGATAGTGAAAATATCCTCTATCGGATATAAGACCGTATGTAAGCCGGTATCTTCGGCAAATATCGGTATTGTGCAGCTCGTGTTGGATGCCCAACAATTGGGTGAGGTTGTGGTAAAAGCAGACTTACCTAAAACACGCGTTAAAGGTGATGCCATGGTGACCACCGTAGCAGGTAGTATCCTTGAAAATGCAGGAACAGGAAATGACCTGTTAAACAAGATACCCGGTGTGTCAGCTAATGAAGGAGACATAAAAGTGTTTGGTGCCGGAACTCCTGAAATATATATCAACGGACGTAAAGTACGGGACAAATCCGAACTCGACCAGCTTGCTTCCGACAACATCAAGAGCGTGGAAGTTGTGAACAATCCCGGCTCGCGCTATGATGCGACGGTCAATGCGGTTATCCGCATTCAGACTAAAAAGCCACAGGGAGAAGGGTTCGGTTTCAACAACCGTTTTTATGCAGGTTATGGTTACGGATGGAATGTGCTGGACCAGTACAACTTCAACTACCGAAAAGGAGGCTTTGACCTTTCAGGTATGCTGTATGGCAAGAAAGGATATACAGAAGACCATAAGACCATCACACAGAAAACGCTGTTGGATAAAACATGGATACAGGATTCATATCTCAGCACACTATATGACATGAAGGACATTTCGGCCATGCTGTCGTTGAACTATCAGTTTAACGAGAATCACTCTCTGGGTGTACGCTATGATTATGACCGGACACCGGAACGTCATGAAACGGTAAATCCGATGAATACCCTGGTGTATCAGGATGATGCTCTTTATGAGGAGAGTCACACTACCGGCTGGAGAAATACACAGGATACCAGACATACTCTCAATGCTTATTATAACGGACGTGTAGGAGACTGGAATATCGACTTCAATGCGGACGGTTTCTGGTCGGATACGAAGAATCCACAGGAGATGCTGGAGCAGTTCACCCCAGCGGGAGGTTCCTTAGAGAAACAGACTGTCACCACCACGAATCTGACAGACAATACCCTTTATGCTACCAAGTTCGTATTCGGACATCCCTTATGGGGCGGTAATCTCTCCTTTGGCGGTGAATACACCTATACGAACCGGGATAATTCGTACATGAATGTGGAAGGAATTCTGGACGACAATAACAACAACATCAAGGAAAACTCTACTTCTGCTTTTCTGGAATATGCCCGCAGCTTCGGCAAGCTACAGGCACAGTTAGGTGTACGGTATGAGCATCTGTCTTCCGACTATTACGAGGATGGCAAATATATGGACGAGCAGAGCAGGACATACGACAATGTATTCCCGTCCGTATCCTTGAATCTTCCTATTGGTAAAGTACAGACCCAATTGACCTATACCGGCAGTATCTACCGTCCTTCATACTGGATGCTGAGAAGTGACATCATGTACGGAAACCGATATACCTACGAAGGAGGTAATCCGCTGCTGAGACCGTCACTGATAAACCGTCTTACGCTGAATGTATCGTACAAGTGGATATACCTCAATTCACGATACATACACGGAGAAGATGCCATTACACAGTTAAGCAGGGCATATTCGGAAGACAATCCGACCGTTTCGTTACATTCCTTCTACAACATGTATAACAGTGACAAGTTATATACCACTCTTACATTGTCTCCAACAATCGGATTATGGTCTCCCCAGTTCAATTTTCTTCTGCTCCAGCAATGGTATAAGGTGGAAACATCCAATGGAACAGAAAACTTCAATAATCCGATATTGAACTTTGCCTGGAACAACAATTTCAAGCTGCCTCTTGGTATCAGTCTTGATGTAGATTTAGGTTTTGACACGCCGGGTGACAACGAAAATACAAAGGTCGAAGAATGGTGCTGGTTTGCGAACATCAGCCTTTACAAGAGTTTCCTTAAAGACCGCCTTTCGGTTCAGCTGAAAGCCTATGATCTTTTCAACTCATATCAGGCAAAATCAACCGTTTACAGTGGTAACCGTCTGATGACAATCAAAATGGAAGCCCGCAGAAATATTGGCATTACATTACGCTACAAGTTCAATGCAGCCAAGAGCAAGTACAAGGGAACGGGTGCCGGAGACAGCCAGAAGAGCCGTATGTAAAACAATTAAGACTATAAAAATGAAAAGTATTGGAACTTTATTTATGTTGGTATGTACTTTTTCTTCATTAGAAGTATCAGCACAAACCATCACTGGAAAGCTGATTGACGAGAACAGCCAGCCATTGCCTTACGCCAATGTGGTGCTGTTATCGTTACCTGATTCGACATTCGTGAGTGGAACAATCAGTGGTGAGGACGGGGTTTTCACACTGGAAACCACATCGAAAAACCAGATAGTAAAAATATCCTCCATTGGATATAAGACAGTGTATAAGCCAACCGTTCCGACGAATATCGGTATCGTCCAGCTCGTATCGGATGCACAGATGCTTGGTGAAGTAGTGGTAAAAGGAAATTTGCCGGTTACTCGGATGAAAGGGGATGCCATGGTGACAAGTGTGGAAAACAGCGTGTTGAGTAAAGTAGGTTCAGCTAATGATGTACTGACTAAAATACCGGGTATTACCAAAAAACAGGACACATTTGAAGTGTTCGGTAAAGGAACTCCGCTAATATATATCAACGGCAGAAAACTGCATGATTTGTCTGAACTTGAACAGCTTAATTCTGATGAGATAAAAAAGATAGAAGTGATACGGAACCCAGGTTCAAGATATGATGCTACCGTAAAAGCTGTTATACGAATCCAAACAATTAAGCGTCAGGGTGACGGATTTGGTTTCAATTTGCGTTCCAGCTATTATCAATCTAAGAACACAGACCTGATAGAACAGGCGAATTTCAATTATCGTCACAACAATCTGGATATTTTTGGTTCTGTCAATTATAACTTGACGGATAGTTGGCAAGAAGCTATCATGGTATTAAATGAGAAAGGAACAAAGTCATGGAATCACCATATGGAAAATCATTGGAATGTTCTGACAGAAAACCTGAATGGAAACATCGGGTTGAATTATCAGATAAATGAAAACCATACTGTGGGTGCGAAATATAAAGTCGGTAAAAGACTGAAAGAAGAAAATCCATTATCTAAAGAAACAAATATAACAGTGGATGATGTCTTTTATGACAATATAAAAGTTACCGGCGAGGAATATCGTGACCATAAGCTTGGGCATGAATTAAATGCCTATTATAATGGGCAAGCAGGGAAGATAAACATTGATTTTAATCTGGATTATTTTCAAAACGGAAATTCTTATAACGCTTTCTCTCAGGAGATTAGCCAAACATCGGATAATCGTGTTGTTCATTCCGTCAATGATGTAAGAAATCGTCTTGCCGCAGGAAAACTTACTTTATCTTTCCCTTTAATAGGAGGAACGTTTGCCGTAGGAAGTGAGGCAACCTATACCCATCGGAACGATGATTATTTTAATGAGGAAAATTATGTGCCTTCTTCCAATAGTAAAATCAAGGAGATAAATGCTACGGCGTATGCAGAATATAACCGTAGTTTTCCGTGGGGTGACTGGTCGTTGGGGTTAAGGTATGAGCATGTTAAATTTGACTATTATGAGGATGATATACATATAAATGAGCAAAGTCGTACATTTGATAATATATTTCCCCATATATCGTTTTCTACACAATTAGGAAATGTTCAGACACAGTTGAGTTATACGGCAAAAACACAAAGGCCATCATATAGTGAATTAAGCAACAATGTATATTATTCAGATCGTTTTACCCTTCAAAAAGGGAATCCGACCCTTCGTCCTACCATTATACATGACTTGACACTATCCGGCTCATGGAGATTCTTGCAGATGTCATTATCTTACTCACAGACAAAGGACTGGATTATGTTTTGGGGAGAGTTAATGAATGAAGATGCTTCACTTACCATGTTAACCAACCGTAACTGGGATAAGTCCATTCCAATGTTTACCGCTTTCTTGTCTGCTACGCCTAAAATTGGTTGTTGTTCACCAATGCTGAGTGTAGGCATGCAAAAACAATGGCTGACAGTCGATTATTTTAAGAAACCGAAAACATTGAACACCCCCACATTTACGGCATCGTTCAATAACACATGGGAACTGCCGCTTGGTTTTATGATAGGTCTTGATTCCTATATTCAGAGCACAGGTGCATCGCAGAATATTTATACTGAAAAACCTTACGGATACGTAAATCTTTCAGTTAGAAAAAGTTTCTTGAATGAAGCTTTAAGTGTTGAATTAAGAGGAAATGATATTTTCAACACAAATAAAATAAGCTATAGCCTGTATAGTGGTGATTATTATTTATATCAGAAAAATATTTGGGACAGACAAGAATTTGTAATGACGGTTCGTTACAAGTTTAATGCAACCAAGAGTAAGTATAAAGGAACTGGAGCTGGAGACAGCCAGAAGAGGCGTATGTAACTTATGACAATATCAATTATCAGAATTGCCCTATAAGGTAGTGGAAAAGGCTCGCGAAGTATGGAACTTTGCAGCGGAAAACTAAAATAACATCATACAATGAGATTTATAAAAGTATATCTAATTATACTTATAGGTGTTTTTTATTTTCACCAAAATATTAATTACTAAAACATAACATTATGGAAACAAAGAGTATTGCAACTTTCCCCTGTCCTTGGAGTATGGGAGTCACATTTTTGACAGCCATTACAGTTATTATTTTGTCCATATCCACATATTATGTTTGGACAAATGAATTAATTTGGCTTAAATACACACTAATTATTATTTTCTTGGGCACAATTATCGGAGTATTGCTACTGATGCCGCTACGACTGACCATTGAGAATAATAAAATAATTTTACATAGACTGATTGGCTCAATTCATATTCCTTTCAAGGATATTATAGAATTGAAAGGAATACCAAACTCGGAAACTGCATATTCTATTCGTTTATTGGGAAGTGGTGGATTATGCGGATATTTAGGCAAATTCAGGAATAAAAAATTAGGAAATTACTCTATGTATGCAACGAATCTTAATGAATTAATACTTATTCGTACTGACAGAAAAGCTTACGTGTTCAGCTGTAAGAACCGTGACGAATTTATTGAATCTTTTAATAGTCTTTTTGGAAATCAAGTATAGTCCAAAGAACCATATGTAATTTACGACAGTATCAATTTCTTATATAAATTTCTCATGGGCAGTTGTGAGCATCATTGACAGGGATGTCCGCGACTGCCTTCAATCCATGAAGCGTCTGGGTGAACCGATAGCAACTACTATCGAAAGATATGTTATCTGGTCTTTTGGCATATTGCCTTTATTGATAAAGGAAAGATAAACCAATGTAACGATGAGAAAGTTATTGAGCTTGGACAGAAGAAACTAAGTGGAAACAGAGAGGAGCAATATATCGTTTCTTGTATCCAAGAAATATGATAGAGGACAGTAATATACTCTAATTTCAGTTCATTCTTCATTATAAGTTCTTTGTATTTAGAAAGCAGATAAGAAGAGTTTAACAGAGGTATAACAAGTTCCAATGAGAAAAATGGAGACTTAATAATCATTGGAATATAAAGTCTTGCAGTAAACTATCAAAGAATTTAAAACATTATATACATGAACAACAATACATTTTCAAGATGGAAGGAATCCCTCCACCTGAAAATCCTGTCGGGCTATCTCATACTGGGACTGCTCGTACTGGGCATCATCACGGCTGTATGGTACGAAAAGCAGGTATTTGAGCAGGCGGAGGCTGAGGAACGCAGCCTGCTCATGCAGAGAACTACCGCCAGCGAAGCATACCGGGGACTGATCACACTGTTTCTGGACAATGACCGCGCAATGCTGTGGGACGACTCGGACATGGATACATACGACCGGCGGGAATCGCACACGATGGAGGTGATAGACCGGCTGAAAGGCTACTACGGAGAGCCGGCACAGACGGCAAGGATAGACACGGTAGTAAGGCTGCTGCACGAGAAACGCAGGCTGATCGAGCGGATGGTGGATATGCCGACCACGGCGTACCGCATGGACAGCCTGCTGGAACGCCATCTGCCCGGACTGGAGCAGACGGCATCGGTACGGACAACGACAGTGACGGAACGCACCGAACCGGAAGAGGAAAAGAAACGGGGCGGACTGTTCGGCCTGTTCCGCAAGAAAAAGAAAGAAGAACCGGCACGCACGACCACACGGGTGAGCACGACACCCAACACCCGGCACATTGCGGAGATGCGGCGGTTTGAGGAGGAGATGCGTACGGCACTGGCAGAGCAGGAACAGGCATTCTCCCATCTGTCGGACTCACTGAAAATACGCAACAGCATACTGAACCGGAACCTTTCGCGGCTGATACGGGAAATCGGACAGGACGAGACGGAACGCATGGAAGAAAGGCACATGCGGGTGGCGGAACTGAGAGAAACGGCATTCGTACTGATATGCGGCATATCGGCGGCAGGTGTCCTGTGTGCAGTGCTGCTGTATGCAGTAGTCCGGAGGGACATCCGCCGCCGCACCAGAGACAGGAAACAGCGGGAGGAACTGATAGAGACCCTGCGTAGGTCGGTCTGGGAGAATGAAGAGCTGATAAAAAGCAGACAGAACATCATGCAGACGGTGACGCACGACCTGCGCTCACCACTGACCGCCATACGCGGCAATGCGGAACTGATACTGAAGGATGGAAACCGGGAGGAAACGGCGCTGCACGCAGAACATATACGGCAGTCGGCAGAGCGTATGGGGGCACTGATGGAGAACCTGCTGGACTACTACCGCATAGACAACGGAAAGGAGACCGTCAGGGTGAAGCCGTTCAGACTGGCGGGAGTGGCGGAAACGCTGGAAACGGAGTTTGCCGCACGGATGGAAGAGAAACGGCTGGAGTTCAGGGTGAACAACGCCGCTGACGAGGTGGTCATGGGCGACAGGAACCTGATACTGCGTATCGGCAGCAACCTGCTGTCGAACGCACTGAAGTTTACGGAACGCGGGGGTGTGACACTGACCGCCCTGTATGCCGGAGGGAAATTCACACTTGCGGTGGAAGATACCGGAGGAGGAATAGACAAGGACAAACGGGAACAGATATTCAAGCCGTTCGAGCGGCTGAGCAATGCCGCCACGCAGGACGGCTTCGGACTGGGACTGTCGATAGTGAAAAGCCTTGCGGAACTGATGGAGGGCAGCATATCGGTGGAGAACATACGGAACACGGGCAGCCGCTTCAGCGTGGTGCTGCCGCTGCCCCAGGCGGAGAAAGCCGGAGAAACAGACCGCAAGGCAGCAGCGAAGCGGACAAGACTGGGCGGATGTTCGGTGTTGTCGCTGGACAACGACGGCATCATATTGGGGATGATACACGACATATTCGTGCAGAACGGTGTGCACTGCGACACCTGCACGAGCACGGGGGAAATGGCGGAGAAGCTGCGCGAGGGACACTATGACCTGCTGACCACGGACCTGAAGATGCAGGACGCAAGCGGCTATGAGGTGCTGGAACTGCTCCGCACGTCGGACATAGGCAACTCACGCACCATCCCCGTGATGGTGGTGACCGGCTCGAAAAGCATCACGAAAGAGGAACTGGCAGGCGCTGGCTTCGGCTCGGTGCTGTACAAGCCGTTCTCCATCGACGAACTGCTGGCAGCCGCGGAAGAATGTATCGGTGAGGACAGCACCCCACGCATAGACCTCGGCCCGCTGTTCGCATACGGCGACAAGCGGCAGAGGCTGGAATGTCTGGTCAGGGAAACGGAGAAGGAAATGGCCGCCATACGGGAGGAAGCGGAAAGGTGTGACAGGGATAGGCTGGACTACTGGATACACCATATCCGCAGCTCGTGGATGCTGATACATGCCGAAGGACCGCTGCAGGAGCTGTATGACGTGCTCCACGGAAACGGGACGGCAGAAGAAATCAGGGAGTATGCCGGCAAGGTAACCGGTCAGGGCGAAACGATCATCCGGCTCGCCCGAAAGGAAATGGATAGAACGGTATGGGAAGAATAATAGTGATAGAAGACAACCCGGTATTTCGCGACCATGTCTGCGGAATGCTGGAGAAGGCAGGCTACAAGACCCGCACGGCATACGACTGTGCCGGGGCACGGAGGCTGCTGGAGGAACTGGACGATGGGGACATCATCGTGTCGGACCTGCGTCTGCCCGACGGAGAATGTACGGAAGTGCTGGAGCGGATGCGGGAAGCGGGTATCAGAAACCCGTTTGTCATCATGACCGACTATGCGCAGGTCGCATCGGCAGTCAGCTCCATGAGGCTGGGAGCCGAGGACTATATCCCCAAGACCCTGCTGCAGGAAAAGCTGCTTCCGAGGATAAGTGAGCTGGTACGCAAATCGGAAAGAAGGCATACCATGCCCATACTGGAGCGCAGAAGTGCCGCATTCCGGACAATCGACCGGCGTATCTCACTGGTAGCCCCGACGGACATAGGTGTGCTGATACTTGGAGAGAACGGCACGGGCAAGGAACACGTAGCAGAAAAGATACATGCGCAGAGTACCCGGCAGAAAGGTCCGTTTGTCGCGATAGACTGCGGTATGCTGACACGGGAGCTGGCGGCATCCGAGCTGTTCGGATACGAGAAAGGCGCGTTTACGGGAGCCATAGCCGGAAAGAAGGGCTGCATGGCGGAGGCTGACGGCGGCACGCTGTTTCTGGATGAGGTGGGCAACCTGCCCGCTGAGGTACAGCAGAAACTGCTGCGTGCGCTGCAGACCAAATGCTACCGTCCGACGGGCTGCACCCGCGAACGGAAAGCGGACGTGCGCATCGTGGCGGCTACCAACGAGAATCTGGAGAAGGCAGTGGAGGAAGGACGTTTCCGGCGGGACCTGTATCACCGCCTGAAGGAGTTTGTCATCAAGATACCGCCGCTGCGGGAGTGCCGGGAGGACATACTGCCCCTTGCGGAGTTTTTCCGGGAGCTTGCCAACGAGGAACTGGGACGGCATACGGAAGGATTCGACAAGGAGGCGGAAAAGGAACTCATGAGGCGGATGTGGGCAGGAAATGTGAGGGAACTGAAACAGACGGTGCGTTCCGCCGTCCTGCTGACGGAAGGAAGGCTGATAGGAGCCGACAGGCTGGAAGCGGAAAGTACGGCACAGGCAGGCAGCTCCCTGCTGCTGAAAGACGGGAATGAGGAAAGGGAACGCATCGTGCGGGCACTGGCACAGGCGGACGGGAACCGCGAAGTGACTGCCGGACTGCTGGGTATCAGCCGCACGACCCTGTACAACAAGATGAAAGAATACGGTATCATGCAGAAAAAGAGCGAAAAATGAGAAAATTTCGACTGAAAATCCTATCTTTGCATGAACATAGGAGAAATACGGTACGGAGAAACACGGTTTCCCGTACCGACTAAGATATAGTATAGAATAAGACCGCAAGGCGTTTCAAGTGTAAATCTGGTAAATTGAAACTGAAAGAGACAAATTGCGTGATGCTTATGCTATGCCTGGGCATAGCGTGCATTCACGTACTTCTTTCAGGGGTTTTACCAGAACCCACACTTGAGGTAGCGTGACTTGCACGCTACTTTTTATTATATACGGCTTCCGGTCGCAACAGAATGACCGCTATGGCAAAAGTCCGATTACTTGCCGTCCTGACAATGGACGGCTGTCCGGCAGAAACAACCGGTCTGTCCGGGCGATGGCTTGGTTCCGACCAGTACGGGATAGGTGCGCTGAAAGAGGCTGCCACCTGCGTCCTGACAGAAGACACGTCGCTTACACTCCTCTCCAACCGGATGGAAAACACCGGCGATTCCCTGAACTATCTGATAGAAGCAACCGAAAAGACGGCAGGCATCATCAACGGCATGATACGGATGCGGCTTGTAGATGAAATTATCCTCTACATGGTTCCCGTCATTGCGGGAAACGGCAGCAGGCTGTTCCAGTCATCGCTGCCCGAAAGCGAATGGACATGCACGGGAAGCAGACAATGGAAGGATGGTATGGTAAGGATAGCCTACGGACGGAAAACACCCCGCCAACGGGTGGTGACGTTCGGAAAATGAACGCCCGGTACGTTCAAAAAGTGAACGTACGTTCAGATTCTGAACAAAAAACGAGGCGTCGGGAAAAGCTCCAAAAAATATTTTCAGCAAATATTTCGCTGAATATCAGTGTGATATATTCATACTTAAAGAAAAACACTCCCGCAGGACCGCTATTTGTCCCATAGTTTTATGTGCGCACACTTCAAACCAAGTGTAATAACATAAAACTGAAAGAAAATGGAACACCTCATATTGACAGAAACAGACTTCTTCCGTCTGATAGACAACCCCGGCTCTACCGGACTGGGAACCGCATACAATGAGTTCACGACTACAGTCGTATCCCTGTGCAAGGAAACAGAAAGTGTCTGCCGGACTGTTTTCGCACTGAGCTATGCGGAAACGGAACTGCAATATCACGATGCCATGCAGGAGACGGACTCCAGCCGCAGCATGTATGTGAGAAAGGCGCTGTCGTTCGTGCGCAAGATGCTGAAATATTATCAGGTAGGGCTGCATCGAGGCGGAGCCTTTGACGGAGGCGAAAAGACAAACCAAAGGCAGGACGAAGCCGCAGCGATGCAGTGGACGGGAAGCACGGCCGAGCTGGTGGAACTGATTTACGGTCTGGACGAGATGAAGCTCATCAACGGAGGGGAAACGGGCATCAAGGAACTGCTGGCGAGATTCTGCCGCATGTTCGGTGTGGAGATAAAGGAGAACCAGTGCTACAACACCTATGCGGACATCAAGCGGCGGAAGAACGAGAGCCGGACGTATTTCTTTGACAGGGCGGCGGAACGGCTGAACCGCAGGATGATGCGGGACGAGGAGGCGGAACGGAAGAGGCGGTGAAGCCGTTCGTCAGAAAAACAGGCATCCGAAAAAGGGATTTGCCGAAAAATTCTTATCTTTGCAGCAGAGAACCAAATCATTAACAAGTCATGGCATTAGAAATCAAAGCAATTCCTACGCTGAAAGGGAAAGAAGCCGAACGTTTCGTGAAGGAAGCGGACAAGGCTTACCAAAAGAAGGAGAAAACAGATTTCAGCAAGCAGGTGAAAATAGCCCGTGCCATATTGAAAAAAGCCAATATGTTGTAAGTATGGGATTCCTGTTAGATAAATGCAGTTTCTCTCCATTGGACGAAAAAGTCATTGCAGATTGCAGTCCTTTTTCATGCGGAAATGCAGACCTGGACGAGTTCTTTCAGCATGATGCCCCACTTTACAGCAGGCAGATGCTGGGAAAGAGTTACTGCTTCAGGCTGGACGAGAACCCATCCGTGATAGTGTGTGCCTTTACGCTGTCGAATGACAGTATCCGTGTAGATATGCTGCCCAACAGCCGGGAGAAAAAAGTGCAGAAAAGCATTCCTTACTCCAAACAGATGCGCCGTTATCCCGGTGTCCTGATTGGACGGTTGGGCATCAATGTGGAATTTGCCCACCGTGGGATTGGAAGCGAACTGATGGAGTTTATCAAATCATGGTTTATCGACACAGGTAACAAGACCGGATGCCGTTTCCTTATCGTGGATGCCTATAATGAAGAAATCCCATTGGGGTATTATCTTAAGAACGGCTTCACATTTCTGTTTTCAACGGAAAGTCAGGAAGCGGAGAATACGGGATTTGACAAAGACACGAAACTGAAGACCCGACTGATGTATTTTGACCTTATCGGATTGGTCGGTGAAGTGGAAGAATAAGAAAAGGCAATCACCAGACTAAAAAAACAATAAGCCTCCCAAGCGAGCTGAAAGGCAGCATACTTGGGGGGCATTCTTTATTTATAACGGGAACAGACAAAAAAGGAAAATCCGTAACACGACAGTAAAAGGCTGTACGTGCTACGGATTTTCTCTTTTCATCTGACCGTATATCGGGTTATCTGCCGCTGAGGAGGTATTGCAGTTCGGGGTCGGACTGGATGCGCTGCAACTCGTCGGCGACAATCTGCCGGACCTCGGCACGGATACGGTTGTAGTTATCCTGGATCATTTCCTTCATGCGGTCGTTGCCGCCGGCATCGGTAAAGTCGGTGATGACGGGTATGGGCCGGTAAGCCTGTTCCTCACGCTTCACTTTCTCGGCATCGACCACAATCTCGCAATGGAAAATCTTCTGTTCGATACGCTCGTCGTAGTTGTCGGCGACGGCTCCCACGAACATGCCCTGCGTGAGCGTGGAAATCTTGCTTGCCGGAATCAGGCTTTCCATCTGCGTATTGATGGAAGTGGACTTGTCCTCGCGGTTGATGGTGATGCTCTGCCGCCTCTGGAGAATCTTGCCGAAACGCTCGGAAAGGGTCTTGGCGGTCTCGCCCACGACCTGGCCGGAAAAGATGTTGCCGACGGTGTTCATGACCACGGCGGCCTCCTTGTCGCCGTAGTCACGCTTGAGCTGGGAGAAGTCCTGAAAACCCAGCAGGGTGGAAACCTTGTTGCTTCGGGCGGTGGCAATCAGGTTGTCCAGCCCCTTGAAGTAAATCGTGGGCAGCTCGTCGATGATGATGGAGGATTTGAGCCTGCCCTTCCTGTTGACGAGCTTGACGATGCGCGAATTGTACAGCCCCAACGCCGCCCCGTAGATATTCTGACGGTCGGGATTGTTGCCGACACAGAGAATTTTCGGCTCGTCGGGGTTGTTGATGTCGAGTGTGAACTCACTGTCGGACATGACCCAGTAGAGCTGCGGGGAAATCATGCGCGAGAGCGGAATCTTTGCCGAGGCTATCTGACCGGCGAGCTGTTCCATCGCCCCGCCCTGCCAGGCGTCCATGAACGGGGAAAGGTAGTTCTCCAGTTCGGGATAGCTGGTGAGAATCGGGAACAGGTCCTCGTAACGGCGGTTGAGCAGCTCGATGGCATGGGGAAAGGTGCAGTATTTCCCGTCCTGATAGATACGGAGGAACCATATCACGGCGGCGAACAGGATAATCGGAGACTCGACAAAGAAGTCGCCCTGCTTCTGCACCCAGGTCCTGTTCAAATTGAGCATTATCGTGTAGGCACTCTCGTAAGCATCGGTGATGTCCTCCATGAAATCCGGATGGATGGGATTGCAGCGGTGCGAGCGCCGCGGATCGTCGAAGTTGATGACGTAGAACTTCGGTCTGACCCTGTATGCGTCCATGTGGTTCAGCAGGTGGTTGTAGGCGATGGTGGAAAGGTCGCTGAACTTGAAGTCGTAGATGTACATCGCAAAGCCTTTCTCAATCTGCTGTTTGATGAAGCTGTTCACCACGGCATAGGACTTTCCGCTGCCCGGCGTACCCAGTACGATGGTGGCACGGAACGGGTTTACCACATTGATATAGCCATTGTTCCACTTCTTCTTATAGTAGAAACGTGTGGGCAGATTGACGGAATATCCGTTCTCCATGAGACGGGTCTCCTGCATGAAGCTCTCGTTCTCGACATTGAACACGTCTTCCATGAGGTTGGTACGCAAAAGGCGGCTCATCCATGTGCCCGCCATGAGCAGGCAGACATAGCCCGCCGCCATCGAAGCGGTGTAGAGACCCGCAACCGCCTCCACCGGAAGCGGCAGGGAGAGCACCCACCAGTTGCCGAAGAACAGCACCAGCCCCGCGGCAAGTACCGTCCAGATCCGGCGCCAGGTGATTTTTTCCTCCTTGACACCCTTCGTGCCGAGGCACGAGAGCGCGAGCAGAAGAAGGGCAAAGAGCTTCGTGTAGAGAATGTGATGGAACAGTCCGGCGGTACGGTCGAAGTTCATCAGTACCCGGTCCACGACACCTATGCCGATGCCCCACAGCCTTACGGCTTCGTAACAATACCAGTAGAGGTGGATGACCACCAGAATAATGCTTACGGCACGGAGAAAATCCATGATTTTCGCCAGTGCCCTCAAATCGTCTTCCTGTTGTGACATAATCTGTTTCTGTTTTCAAGTGAATGACTGAATTATAATCCCTGTCCCTTGCGGCGCTTTTTCCGCCTGCGCCTGAGGTCGCGCTCGAAGGCGGATTCCTCGGCCTGTGCGCCCGAAGCGTCGCCGCCGAGCAAGCCCAAGCCGGAGGAATACCCCTCGTCGTATTCCACGGCGGGACGGGTGTCGGGCTGCTGCCCGTCCACGGTAATAGTGAACGGTATGGGCGGAGTGCCGGCATACGGCAGGGTGAAATGCTCCTGCAGGGCATTGGCGGAAAACTCCCTGCCCAGACGAGAGCCGTTGAGCACGCAGCCCGTGCGATGGTCGATGAAGGTCGCCCCGTAGATGCGCCCTTCGTCGGTATGGCGGAACACCACGTCCACGCCCTTGTCCCGGAGCAGGGCGACGAACTCCTCGCGGCGGTATGTCCGGGCGAGCGCGGCGGCGACGGTCTTGCGGGTTATCTCCGCCAGACGTTTATCCCGAATTTGTTCTTTAGAAAATTCAAACCTGCGCTGCACGGCTTCGTAGCCGACAGACTTGCCGATGCGGGAAGCCTTGAAGGGAGTGCCGGTCCTGTTGCCGGCATCGCCGGTGGCGGACGGGTTGCTGAACGATAGCGAAAAATAGACCAGTCCGTGGTACTCGCGCCCGTTCACGATGCCGTGGGCTTCCTCCACGGTGACGTTGTAGAGCGAGAGAAGGGCACGGTATTCGCCCATCGTCTGGAACCTGTAGCCTGCCATGACCGCCTTGACGACATTCGATACCTGCCGCCTGACATCGCCCTGCGATGTGTCCACCGGGCGGAGCGGATTGTCGGTACGGTGCTGCCGGCGGTCAGCCGGGTGCAGCCCGTATTTCTTTTCCAGCTCGGAGGTGATGCGCCTGCTGCGGCGGTGGATGAAATCGCGGTTGAGCCGCCTTCCCTGCTCGTCCACATTGACGGAGACGATGTGCAGGTGGTGGCGGCTGATGTGTAGGCTCGACACAGGGCGCCATACCATATTCCTATGGCTGGTTTCCCCATGTCTGCCCCCGAACCATACGTACATGTTCCCATGTATATGGCTCTCCGTTAGTAAGCACTCTATTGCTCTGCTTCTTTGATTTTTGCAAAACATTCTTCGCATACAGCAATGGTTTTACGATTCATAAGTAGCATCTGTTTTCCCCACGGTGTATTCTTATTGGCGGATTTGAGTGTTCTGATATGGTGCATTACCAAAGGACCTTTTCCTCCACACACTTCACATACATTATTTCTCAAGCGTTCTGCGAGAGAGCGTTTGGGATAATGGGTGAATAGAATGTTATCGCAGGTTTCATGGAATCCTACTGTTTTGCGTTTAAAGCCATCATGGTAAAGGATTCTTTGCTTCTCGTTCCCTTTAGAGTCTTTATAGGGAATAGAGAACACTTTGTCCTTAGTGTATTTCCTTATTATCTTTCGGAGCGAACTGTTGTACTTTCGCGCCAAAGTCTTATAAAGGCTATACTTCATGATGTAACCAAAGTCTGCGCATGTTGCCGAGACATTATTGGCTATGCAGTAGTAATTATAGAATCCTCTGATTTCAAGGTTGTATTTGGCTACCATTTTGTCGGCATCCATTCCTGTCAGTGCCGTTCTTATCTTAGGTCTCCAAATAACTTTACCATCCTTTTGTGTAAAACGAATAGTTCCAAGATTTTGAAGTTTTTCTTTAACCGTTTCGGATGATAAATTCAGCATTACCTTTCCTTTGAAGTCTCTCTTCAGCGCACCTTTTCGGTTACGCTTGCGTACATTCAATGAGCGGACGGTAATATGAAATCCGAGGAATTTAGCCTCTTCCTGTGCATGGGTAATCAATGTCTTTTCGGTTGAAAGTTCAAGTTTTAGGCGTTCACGCATGAATGCGGCAATGTCCGCTTTAATTCTTTCACTTTCTGATTTTGAGCCAATTACCCCTACAAGGAAGTCGTCAGCATACCTAATGTATTTGAGACGACGAAAATTCTCATCCATTTCGTCACTGCATGGCATCGCTAACTTTTCTTCCTGCATTCTCTTTAATTTGTCCAGCAATTGGGATTTTACGGATTTGTCCGTTTCTTCCCTCCATTTTTTGCGCAGACTTACAGTCCTGGCGTTCAGACTATTGTACTCCTTTCTCGTTCTCCGTTTTTCTCCCTTGTCAAAAGCCTGTGCATACTCTTTCATATACTTATCGAACTGGTCAAGGTATATGTTTGCCAGTATAGGACTGACAATGCCACCTTGCGGAGTTCCTGAATAAGTACGATTGTATTTCCAATTTTCAACATAACCTGCCTTTAGGAATTTCCATATAAGACGCAGAAAACGTTCATCTGCAATTCGCTTACGCAAGACTTCTATGAGTGTCTGATGGTCTATGTTGTCGAAAAATCCTTTAATGTCTCCTTCGATAAACCATTTTACGCCCGTAAATGTCAGTTGTATGCTTGTCAGTGCTGTATGACAACTTCTGCGTGGTCGGAAGCCGTGTGATGAATCCTCAAAGTGACCTTCATAGATTGCTTCAAGAATCATTCTTACGGCTTCCTGTACTAACTTATCCTCGAAAGAGGGGATGCCCAAAGGACGTTTCTTCCCGTTCTTTTTGGGTATATATACCCTCCTTGCAGGTTTGGGGTGATAGCTCTCATTTTTGAGACTGTCAATCAGTTTACCTATCCGTTGGAGTGTTGTGCCGTCTATGGTTTTTCCGTCCGTTCCTGCGGTCATGTTTCCCGGTTTGGACTTCATTTTCTCATAGGCAAGCATAAACAGTTCTTCATTGAACAGGATACGGTAGATACGCTCATACTTGTAGTCCTTGTCCTTACTGTGTGAGCATAGAGTGTTCAATATGACTTCTGGATTTCTCATACGTCTCTCACGTTATCCTTTAGTCATATTGAAGATACCAACTGTGTCCCTTTGCCATGTACAAGGCTTTCCCTTGCTCAGACTACTATGGACACTCCGTTGCCTTGTCGAATATTCAGAGCCGTTGCTCATAGCCGTGTTACGGCATTTCGATTTAGGCAATCTCCGTTTAGCACACATGATAACTATTGGCGCAACAGACTGTCGGATGCGACTTTCATCCTTATCTCCGCTTATTGCGGTTATGCCATGACAAGTTCCTGCCATGCCCATACGAAGAACTGGGCTTGGTGTCATGGTATGGCGTAAATAGCTGTCTTCCGCCATAGTCACAAGTTCGACCATTGGATTATCGTTCAACCAATCAGGCTTCATCCTCATGTCTGTCTTTTTCCCTTGCAATTCAGTAGCAGCATGACAGTTAGCTGACTTATCGCTTTTCCGAAGTGCTATGTTCCCCCTAAAGATTTCTCCGCAGGGTAAGTCGGATGGGAATAGGTTGTATAACATACTCGTTTTTTTATGTCTATAAATCCGCTTTTGCGTCTTTATAGGGGTTAAACTTATTGTGTTATTCGGAACACTAACCTAATCTCTTGCCAAAGAGATATTTATCATGCGACCTTTACGGACGCACCCTCGTGCTTGAAGACAAGGTAAGGCTGGTCGCCGTAGCCCAGCCTGTCGAGATACTCGCGTGCGAGCTGTTCCAGCTCCACGTCGGTCAGGCGGTCGTCGGGGTGCGGATTGAGGGAAATATGGATGACCTTATTCCGAGTGCGCACCTGCTCCGGCATGAAGCGCTTGAAGTCCTGCTCGGCACGGGCTATGTCCACATGTCCGCTGCCGTCGTCGAAAATCCGGTTTACGGCAAGGAGCCTGCCTTCGCCTTCGTTCACCTTCTGCCCGTTGTAGGCAAGCGCACCGTACAGTGACGTGCCTACGGTAATTTTCGCTATCATGACTTTTCCTCCTTTTCCGACAGCTTCTGCCGGAACTCACGTGACAGCTCCATGACCTGCTGCGTCAGGGCGGCCAGCTCCCCGGTACACTTCTCCAGACGGTAGAGCAATGCCATCGCCTTCTTCTCCGAAAAATGACAGCGCAGCTCCCTGACCACCTGGTTGTAGTTGTTGCCTACCATGCGGTACTGCGCATGGAAAGCGGAGAGCTTCGTACAGTAATCCAGCAGCGTCCTGTCCGTGACCAGTACCCGGAAGGGCTGCCTGAAAAAGTGCGCCTTGAGAAACACCGCCCTTGCGTACACGCCGGACTTCTCGTGCATGGAGAGGAACTTCAGCCATTCCTCATTGTCGAAACGCACCATCACGCAGTGCGACTTGCGGCTTTCCTTGGGATGCCGCCCCCATTTGGAGCCTTCCGCTCCGTTTCCTTTACCATTTCTGTTCATCTTACATAAGGATTTAGTGGTTTGTATAAAAATGTGCCGGACGGCAGCATCCGCAGACACGGCGCAGCCGGGAGACAGGCTTCCCGACTCCGGAGAGGAAGCCCCTCCCCGCATGGGGCAAGGTCGTTTCCGGGAGTAACCGGAAACCCTTTGAGTTACTCAAAGGACACCTTGCTATTAGCGGTTGCTAATAAGAATCCGTCCGCGACGGATTGGAAAGCCAACCTGCCATCACCCACGGGACAGGGTACCGGCCAACCGGTACCCCGGAGCTGCCCAAAAGAGAAAACGGAAGCCCGGCATACACCAGAGGCGTCAGTCTGCCGTCGTGGGTGCAAAGTTAGGGTGCGGGACAGAGCCGCGGAACCGCCGGAAAAAGCCACAGACTTCCACATCGGCGCCAAATGCTGCCACGAAGACCCGAAGTGATACAGATACGGGAAAATGCCCCTTCCTTTGCGGACAGGAAAACCGGCACGCCCACCAGCCGGCACGCCGCATTGTCCGCCACACTGCCAGTATGCCTGCCTGCCGGCACGCAGGCATACCGGCGGGAACACGGACAGGCAGACCGGGGAACCGGCACGCCGGCAATGGTACACACAGGCTGACGGGCATGGAGACAGCCCGGCGTGCGCAAGGGCCGGCATCCCTGCCGCCAAGCGGACACGCCAGTGCGGACGCAGGGACGCCTGCCGGGAAAACAAACTGAAGTATAACGAACAAAAAGACAAGGAAGCATGAAGAAAGAACCCCTGTTCATCGCCTTCTCCACCCAAAAGGGAGGAGCCGGCAAAACGACACTCACCGTGCTGATGGCGAGTTACCTGTATTATGTGAAGGGATACGACGTGGCAGTCGTTGACTGTGACTATCCCCAATTCAGCCTGAAGGACATGCGCGAGCGTGACCTGAAGAACATCGAACGCAACCCGTACCTGCGCAGGGCTGCCTACGAGCAGTTCAAACGCCTGGGCAAACGTGCGTACCCGATAGTCGGGAGCCGTCCGGACCATGCGGTGGAAGCGGCAAGGCCGTTTGTGGAATCGGAGACACCGCCCGACTTTGTATTCTTCGACCTGACGGGTACGGTAAACAACATGGGACTGATAAAGACGGTGGCGACGATGGACTACATATTCTGTCCCATAGCCGCCGACCGCTTTATCATGGAAAGCTCGCTGAAATATGCGGGCATACTGAACGACACGCTGGTGACGACGGGAAAGTCGAACATAAAGGGCATCCGCCTGCTGTGGAACATGGTGGACCGGCGCGAGAAGACCGACCTGTACGACATCTACGAGAAGGTAATCGCCGGAATGGGGCTTGAGGTGCTGAAGACGAGCCTGCCGGACAGCAAGCGTTTCCGCAAGGAAGGTGCCGAGGAAGGCGACCGCCCGCTGTTCCGCTCGACGCTGCTGCCTCCGGACAGGACACTGGCAAAGGGCAGCGGCATAGACGCACTGGCGGAAGAGATACTGGAAATAGTAAACCGCTGAACGGATGGCAAAGAAACTCGATGTCGATATTGATCCCGGCAAGTTTCTGGACTCGTTCCGTCCGGAGATGCCCGCGTCCGCCCCCGAGGTGGAGGACAAGGCAGAAGGAAATGCGGGCGGAAAACCCGCAGCAGAGAGGACAAAGGCTCCACAGAAGACCCCAAGGACCGGAAAGGGAAAGGAAGAGGAATATCTGGAACGCTTCCTGAACGCCCCGAAAATCCCGGTATGTTCCGGCAAGACAGCCTACATACGCAAGAGCTACCACGAGCGGATACAGCGCATCGTGCAGGTCATCGGCAAGAACGGGCTTACCCTGTCGGTCTATGTGGACCGCGTACTGGAAGAGCACTTCCGCGAGTATGAGGAAGTGATACGCAAGCTCTACAAAAAGAGCTATGAGGACATTTACTGATTATTCATCCAAAAAGAAAGGAAAAGACAATGGGAAAATTTTTCAAGACAGACAGGAAAAAGGAGACACACGGCAGGCTCACGCTCCCCGTGCGTGCCCTGGCCGGTGACGGCAGCGCCACAGGCGGACAGAAAGGGAACATACCGGAAGAACACCCGCAGACATCCGGGGACGGGACCGCCTCCCTGATGTGCCGGGAAAAACCGCAACCGCTTTAGCCTATGGCGACGCTGCTGATAGTGCTGCTGATGGCCTTCAACATGTGGATGGTCATCTATCTGACCTGGGAACGCAGGACGGGAGACGCAACCCGAGAGAAGAACGGGAAGGACGGCGGGAACAGGACGGCGGCTTCCGAGATTGTGGGCAGAAGCCGCTTCAGGATGTCGGAAACGAAGCCACAGACTGCCACACCTGCGCCAAATGCCGCCACGGAAATACGAAGCGAAGAGGTGGACGAGAAGGACGTTACCTTTGCCGACGAAGCACAGGAGGACGGTACGGACGCACACCGCCGCCGGATACCGGACGAGGAGCTGGACGAGGTGTTTACGGACAGACGGGTGTCGGACATAGCCGGATATGACGGGGACGAAGAGCCGGATGCGGAACCGGATACTGCCGAAGGGTTCACGTTTGAGGACATCGACCTCGCCGTACGCACGGCGAAGAAAGCGGACGCCACTGGAGATGAACGGCGCCATGCAGGAATGGTATTCTGCGAAATGAAGGGCAACGAGCTGTTTGCCCTGATAGAACGCAGCTCGGAGGCGACACGCAGGAGACTGGACGAACTGATGGACTACTATCTGGATTCGATACCTGCCCCACCTGCCGCATCAACGGCAAGTGCCGCACTGAGAAAGCCGCCTGCCATGCCGGAGAGATTCGAGGATTTCAATATCCGCGACTATGTATAACGAATAAAAGATGCAACGAAGATGCGAAAAAAGAAAATTGACTACGGCTGAAATCCCGGCCAGCCACCGGACCACTAAATCCAGAAGCCGGCTTTATCCGAAGCCGCAAAAATAAAAGAAAAGTATCAACCGCCGAAGGGAATATCCCGCCCAGAGGCATAAAAACAAGAAAAGATTATGACAGAAACATCGAAGAAAAAACAAATCATTCTGGCAGTCCTTCTGACGGCTGCAAACATTTCCGCCTTTGCACAGGGCAACGGCATGGCGGGCATCACGGAGGCAACCAATCTTGTGACCTCGTATTTCGACCCGGCGACAAAGCTCATCTATGCCATCGGCGCGGTAGTGAGACTCATAGGAGGCATCAAGGTCTATGGCAAGTTCTCGTCCGGTGATCCGGACACGAGCAAGACCGCCGCAAGCTGGTTCGGAGCCTGTATCTTCCTGATTGTAAGCGCAACCATCCTGCGCTCGTTCTTCCTGTAAACAGAATAAGAAAGGACAATGGCTGAATATCCGGTAAACAAGGGCATCGGTCGTCCGGTGGAGTTCAAGGGGCTGAAGGCGCAGTACCTGTTCGTGTTTGCGGGCGGGCTGCTTGCCGCCTTCCTCCTGTTTGTCATCCTGTACATGGCAGGCGTGAGCCAGTGGGTCTGCATCGGCCTGGGAGTCACGGCGGCTTCCGCCGTGGTATGGATCACGTTCCGGCTGAACGCGAAGTACGGCCAGCACGGACTGATGAAGCTGGGCGCTGCACGGATGCGCCCGCGCTACCTGCTCCACCGCAGACGGGTGTCCCATCTGTTGAGACGAAAAAGGAAAGGAAGGAAAGAATGAGAAACGTAATGAAAGCCACCACACTGGAGAGCCGGTTCCCGCTGCTGGCGGTGGAACACGGGTGCATCATCTCGAAGGATGCAGACATCACCGCAGCCTTCGAGGTGGAGCTGCCGGAGGTCTATACCGTAACGGCGGAAGAATACGAGAGTATCCATGCCACGTGGTGCAAGGCAATCAAGGTACTGCCCGACCACTCGGTACTGCACAAGCAGGACTGGTATATAAAGGAGCTGTACCGCCCCGACTGGGAGAAGGAAGGTACGGGCTTCCTGGCACGGAGCAACGGGATGCACTTCAACGAGCGCCCGTATCTGAGCCACAGGAGCTATCTGTTCCTGACCAAGACGACGAAGGAACGCATGAGGCGGCAGAGCAACTGGAGCACGCTGTGCCGCGGACACATCATCCCGAAGGAGATACAGGACAGGGAGACGGCGGTGAAGTTCATGGAGGCGGTGGAACAGTTCGCCCGCATCCTGAACGATTCGGGACACGTCCGCCTGCGCCGCCTGAGGGACGATGAGATTACGGGAACGGAAAAGGAAACGGGTATCATAGGCAGATACCTGGCACTGACGACGGAGGATACGGCGTGTCTGGAAGACATCGCCATGAGCGCGGAGGAGATGCGCATCGGCGACAAGCGCCTGTGCCTGCACACGCTGTCGGACACGGAAGACCTGCCGGCTGCGGTAGCAACGGACAGCCGTTACGAACGGCTCTCGACCGACCGCTCGGACTGCCGCCTGTCGTTTGCCGCCCCGCTGGGACTGCTGCTTCCCTGCAACCATATCTACAACCAGTACGTGTTTGTCGGCAACAGCGACGAAGAGCTGCGCCGCTTCGAGAAGTCGGCAAGGAACATGCAGTCGCTCTCGCGCTACAGCCGCCAGAACGCCATCAACTGCGAGTGGATAGAGGAATATCTGAACGAAGCCCACTCACAGGGGCTGAAGTCCGTCCGTGCCCACTTCAACGTGATGGCGTGGAGCGACGACACGGAGGAGCTGAAACGGATAAGGAACGACGTGGGGAGCCAGCTGGCCTCGATGGGATGCGTGCCCCGCCACAACACGACGGACTGCCCGACGCTGTTCTGGGCGGGCATACCGGGCAATGCGGCGGACTTCCCGGCAGAGGAATCGTTCCACACGTTTGTCGAGCAGGCGGTATGCCTGTTCGCCGGAGAGACCAACTACCGGGACTCGCCCTCGGCTTTCGGCATCCGCATGGCAGACCGTATCAGCGGCAAGCCGCTGCATATCGACATATCCGACCTGCCGATGAAGCGCGGCATCACGACCAACCGAAACAAGTTCGTGCTGGGACCGAGCGGAAGCGGCAAGTCGTTCTTCATGAACCACCTGGTGCGGCAGTATTACGAGCAGGGCACGCATGTGGTACTGGTGGACACGGGAAACTCCTATCAGGGACTGTGCGAGATGATACACCGCCGCACGCACGGAAAGGACGGCATCTACTTCACCTATACGGAGGAGAAGCCCATCTCGTTCAACCCGTTCTACACGGATGACGGGGTGTTCGACGTGGAAAAGAAGGACAGCATCAAGACGCTGCTGCTGACGCTGTGGAAAAGCGAGAACGAACCCGCCACGAAAACGGAATCGGCGGAGCTGGGAAGCGCGGTGAACGCCTATATCCAGCTGCTCGGTCAGGACAAGGGCATCGTGCCGTCGTTCGACTCGTTCTACGAATACATGCGGGACGTGTACCGCAAGGAAATGGAGGAACGCTACATCAAGGTGGAGAAGTCGGACTTCAACATAGACAATTTCCTGACCACCCTGAGGCAGTACTACCGGGGCGGACGCTACGACTTCCTGCTCAACTCGGCGGAGAACATCGACCTGCTGCACAAACGGTTCGTGGTCTTCGAGATTGACTCGATAAAGGACAATGCCGAGCTGTTTCCGGTGGTGACCATCATCATCATGGAGGCGTTCATCAACAAGATGCGCCGGTTGAAAGGCGTAAGGAAACAGCTGATTGTGGAAGAGGCTTGGAAGGCCCTTTCATCGGCAAACATGGCTGACTACCTGCGCTATATGTACAAGACGGTGAGAAAGTATTTCGGGGAGGCGATTGTGGTGACACAGGAAGTGGACGACATCATCAGCTCGCCCATCGTGAAGGAAAGCATCATCAACAACTCGGACTGCAAAATCCTGCTGGACCAGCGCAAGTACATGAACAAGTTCGACCAGATACAGTCGCTGCTGGGTCTGACGGAAAAGGAGAAGTCGCAGATACTCTCGATCAACCAGTCCAACGACCCGTCGAGGCGGTACAAGGAGGTGTGGATAGGACTTGGGGGCACGCATTCGGCGGTATATGCCACGGAGGTGTCGATGCAAGAGTATCTCGCCTATACGACGGAAGAGACGGAGAAGATGGAAGTACGCGAACTGGCGGAGAAACTGGGAGGCGACATGGAAGCTGCCATCCGTCAGGTGGCGGAGCGACGGCTGGAGGAACGGACGGGACAGTGAACCGGCAGGAAATATACAGTAAATGAAAAATAAAAAATGATTTATGAACCAACAGACTGACAACATGTACATTGATGACGGATACAGCGATGAAGCGCTGCGGAAACGGGAGGAAATCCGGGAGCATATCTCATGGTTCCGTGAGTTTCTGACATTCGGGACTTCGCTACCGGAACATATCAGAAGGCGATACGGACTGGAAGAGGACTACCAGCGGTACAAGAAACTGGAAATACAGGTTCACCGGATGCCTGCTGAACCGGATTGCAGGGGATATGGGAAGGAGCAACGCATGAAAGAACTGTGCGAGGCAGGAAGAGCCAAGGGAAAAATCACTCTTGCGGTGGAAAAGGCTTACGAAAGCATCTGCCCCGCTCCGGCACGGGACTATCTGGAAGAAAAATATCAGGAACTGCTCTATCTGAGAGGTATGGTGTACCGGAAAGACTATGACGACCCGATGTGGTACAAGCCGGAAATCCTGAACAAATACGGCATTGACCACAAGGAACCGCGCGAAACGGTGCTCAAGCAGGTGGAAAAGGCATACCGGGAACTGGATGCCCGATTCTGCCGGATGACGGGCAAGAAGCCGGATGCGGACGAGCTGTTCGGCAAACCCGCAGTACGGCAGTCGGTACCTGCACAGAAGGAGGCGCCGGAGAATGGCGCAAGGGAAAACCGCATGTGCAGGCGTAAAGGCAGAAGACCGGGATTCTGACGGAAAAGGAAACCGGGCGGACTCCGGCTACGGAAAAGACGAAAAGAAAAAAGGATTGAAAAAAATGAAAGAACGAAACTTAAAGAAGACAAGAAAATGAACATCAAACTGACAAAGACCGAAAGGCTGCTGCTGTGCGGCGGTCTGATAGGCATGGCATCGCTGATGCTGCAAGCCTGTGATATAATGGCAAAAGAAGACGGCGACACCCGTGACAGAATCTGCGGAAACTGGGAAAACGCGGAAGCCGGTCCCGACATACTGGTGTACAGGGAGGGAGAATCATATAAGGTGACACTGTTCAGACGCAAGGGCGTACGCCGCGTACTGAAGCCGGAAACCTATCTGCTGCAGAGGGAGGAGAACGGCAACCTGTATATGAACACGGGGTTCCGCATTGACGTGGCATACAACGAGGAGACGGATGTGCTGACATTTTCGCCGGGCGGTGACTATGTCCGGGTGAACACGGATGCAGGTGACGGCGAAAGGACAAAGGAAAAAGAGAATATGCAATAGCAACTTAACGAACCACTAAATCCAAAAAAAGAATGAGAATGAGACAGAAACTGAAAATACCGCTGATTGCGGTCTGCCTGTGCCTTGCGGGGACAGGCGGGGCAAATGCCCAATGGGTGGTGTCCGACCCCGGAAACCTTGCGCAGAGCATCATCAACTCCGCCAAGGAGATGGTGGAGACAGCCGGGACGAAAGCCAACACCCTGAACGGCTTTCTGGAAACGAAGAAGGTGTTCGAGCAGGGAAAGGCGTATTATGACGCACTGAAATCAGTGCACGACGTGGTAAAGGGCGGCGCGAAGGTGGCGAAGAGCATCTCTCTGGTAATGGAAATATCGGAAATCTATGTGGACAACTACCAGAAGATGCTTTCGGACGAGAACTACACGCCGGAGGAGCTTGCCGCCATCTCGTCGGGCTATGCGATGCTGATAGACGAAAGCTCGGACGTGCTGCAGGACCTGAAGAATGTGGTGAACGTGACGGGCATGTCACTGACGGATGCGGAAAGGCTCGCCATCATAGACAATGCCTACCGCAGCCTGATGAACTACCGCAACCTCGTGCGCTACTACACGAACAAGACCATATCGGTGTCGTACCTGCGGGCGAGAAAGAAGAACGACATGGACCGGGTGATGGCACTCTACGGGAACTCCAACGAAAAATACTGGTAGCCTATGGGAGAGTTTGACAACCTGCACCAGATACTCCTCTCGCTGTATGAGGAGATGATGCCGCTCTGCTCGGACATGGCAGGAGTGGCAAAGGGACTTGCCGGACTGGGCGCCCTGTTCTATGTGGCGATGCGCGTGTGGCAGTCGCTCGCCCGTGCCGAGGCGATAGACGTGTACCCGCTGCTGCGGCCGTTTGCCATCGGACTGTGCATCCTCTTCTTCCCGACCATCGTGCTGGGAACGATGAACTCCGTTCTGGGAGTAATCGTACAGGGGACGCACTCGATACTGGAGGAACAGACCTTTGACATGGAGAAGTACAGGGAACAGAAAGACAGGCTGGAATACGAGGCGATGATGCGCAACCCGGAAACCGCCTATCTCGCCTCGGACGAGGAGTTCGACCGCCAGATAGACGAGCTGGGCTGGTCGCCGTCGGACATGATCACCATGACGGGCATGTACATGGACCGTGCGGCGTACAACATCAAGAAGAGCGTGCGTGACTGGTTCCGCGAACTGCTGGAGCTGATGTTCGCAGCTGCCGCCCTTGTCATCGACACGCTCAGGACGTTCTTCCTGGTGGTGCTGTCGATACTGGGACCCGTCGCCTTCGCCTTCTCGGTATGGGACGGCTTCCACTCCACGCTTTCGGCATGGTTCAGCCGCTACATACAGATTTACCTGTGGCTGCCCGTCTCCGACCTGTTCAGCACGATACTGGCGAAGATACAGATACTGATGCTCCAGAATGACATCGAGGCGATGCAGGCAGACCCGAACTTCTCGGTAGAGGCGAGCAACGGGGTGTACATCGTGTTCCTCGTTATCGGTATCGTGGGATACTTCACCATCCCGACGGTAGCCGGATGGATAATCCAGGCCGGTGGCGGAGTGGGCAGCTACAACAAGAACATCGGTACTGCGGGCGCCCTTGGCGGCAGTCTGGCGGGTGCGGCAGCCGGAAACGTAGCGGGACGCACGGGCAAGTTTATCAGAAAACAGGCCGGACGGCTGCTGAAAAGAAAATAGCCTGATAACCGGAAAATGATTTTACAAACCATAAAAAACAGAAATAATGGAGTTCAAGAGCCTGAATAACATAGAAACGAGTTTCCGGCAGATACGTCTGTTCGGAATCATCTACACGGCGGTATGTGCCGCCATCGTCATCTGCTCGGTGGTATGCGCCTTCCGCTTCGCCGAAGCGCAGAGACAGAAGATATACGTACTTGACGGGGGCAAGAGCCTGATGCTCGCCCTCTCGCAGGACCTGTCGCAGAACCGTCCGGCGGAAGCGAGGGAGCATGTGCGCCGCTTCCACGAGCTATTCTTCACCCTCTCGCCGGAGAAGAGCGCCATCGAGCACAACGTGAAGCGTGCGCTGCTGCTGGCGGACAGAAGCGCGTACAACTACTACGCCGATTTCGCGGAGAAGGGATTCTACAACCGCATCATCGCGGGGAACATCAACCAGGTGCTCCAGGTGGACAGCGTGGTCTGCAACTTCGACCACTATCCCTATGAGGCACGCACCTACGCAAGGCAGATGATCATCAGGGAAAGCAACGTGACGGAGCGCACGCTGGTAACGACCTGCCGGCTGCTCAACGCGAGCCGCTCGGATGACAATCCGAACGGGTTCACCATAGAGGGATTCACGATACTGGAGAACAGGGACATCAGAAGCATGGAGAGATAGGCTATGGGAAAGATGAATATTCTGACGGGAAAATGCGCTGCCGTTCTCAGGGAAAAACTGCACAGGAGACTGGACGCACTGTCGCCGAGGGCAAGGCTGGCGACGGTGGCAGTGATGTCCGCCGCCTTTGCCGCAGGCTGTCTGTACATGACCGCCACCGCCATTGCCGGCTTCGGGAAAGGAAACGGGACGATGGAGATACGGCGCATGAAGAAACCGGAACTGCCGCAAAAAGCGGATTTGCAGGAAGCGTATGAACATTATCATAAAAACAGGATGTATGGAAAAGGAACAGAAAAGGAATGAGACAAAAGAGAAAAGACCGCTGACAGAGGAACAGCGCCAGCGGAGAAAGAAGATGCTGGTCTATCCGCTGATGGTGCTGATCTTTCTGGGGTGCATGTGGCTCATCTTCGCCCCCTCGCAGAAAGACGGCGGAAAGGAACGGCAGGGACTGGGATTCAACACGGACATGCCCCTGCCGGAAAACTCCGGAATCATCGGCGACAAGGCGAAGGCATACGAACAGCAGCAGCTGGAGAACAGGAAGAAGGAACGCCGGGGCATGGTGGGCGACCTGTCCGCATTCTGGGACGACAAGACGGAAGGAACGGACACGGCAGACGGAACGGACGACTGCCGTCTGGCACAACCGGAAACATCGCCGAAGACGGGCGGAAGCGGAATACAGACAGGCATCCGCTCCTCGGCTGCCGCCAACGAGCGGCTGAACACCTCGCTGGGTACGTTCTATGAGCCGCCGAAGGAGGACGCCGAAAAGAAGGAGCTCAGGCAGCGCATCGACGAACTGGAACGCATGGTCATGGAACAGGAGAAACAGCCCGCAAGGATGGAGGAACAGGTCGCCCTGCTGGAGAAGTCGTACGAGCTGGCGGCGAAGTACCAGAACGGAGGAAACAATGCCGGGCAGACCGCACGGACCGATGGGACGGAAATGACGGAAAGCAATGCCGGCGAAAAGAAAATGAAGGCTGAACCAGTGAGCGGCGTGCGCCCGTCAACGGTGTCCGCCCTGCCGCAGCCCCTGACAGATTCCGCCTTTATAGCGGACTACGGGGGCGAAAGGAACTACGGGTTCCATACTGCCATCGGCAGTACGGAGGCACCGGGAAAGAACACCATAGCAGCCTGCGTACAGGGCGACCAGACGGTAGCGGACGGACAGACGGTAAGACTGCGGCTGCTGGAGCCGATGCGGGTGTCTGGACGGACAATACCAAGGAACACGACCCTTGTGGGGACGGCACGCCTGCAGGGTGAGCGTCTGGAGATAGGCATCGGCTCGCTGGAGCATGAGGGAACTATCGTAGGTGTGGAACTGGCGGTGTACGACAGCGACGGACAGGCGGGCATCTTTGTGCCCGGCTCGATGGAAACGGACGCGGCAAAGGAAATCGGGGCGAACATGGGCAGTTCGCTTGGAAGCAGTATCAACATCTCGACCGATGCGGGGGCGCAGCTCGCCTCCGATCTGGGAAAGGGGGTGATACAGGGAGTCTCGCAGTATATATCGAAGAGGATGCGCACGGTAAGGGTGCATCTGAAATCGGGATACAGGGTGCTGCTGTATCAGGAAAAATAGACAGCAAGAGACGAAAGGAAAAAGAACAGTCAAATTTTATCAACCACTAAATCCAACGTAAAAATGAGTATCAGAAAAGTAATGATGATGTTTGCCCTTATGACGGGCATTGTCTGTGCAGGACACGCACAGGAAGTGAAAAACGACAGCACCGCCACCACGAAGGCGGAGGAGCTGAAACTGGTAAAGGATGTCTATCCGCAGACAAAGGAGAACGGCGACCTGTATCACGGACTGACCAGGAAACTGATGTTTGACCGCATGATACCGCCGCACGGTCTGGAGGTCACGTATGACAAGACGGTACATATCCTGTTTCCCTCGGCAGTGCGCTATGTGGATCTCGGCTCGCCCAACCTTATAGCGGGCAAAGCGGACGGCGCGGAGAACGTCATCCGCGTGAAGGCGACGGTAAGGAACTTCCGCACGGAGACGAACATGAGCGTCATCACGGAGGACGGGTCCTATTATTCGTTCAACGTGAAATACGCCGACGAGCCGCTGCTGCTCAATGTGGAGATGAAGGACTTCATCCATGACGGCAGCACGGTGAACCGCCCGAACAACGCGCAGGAAATCTATCTGAAGGAACTGGGAAGCGAAAGCCCGATGCTGGTGCATCTCATCATGAAGTCGCTGTACAAGGAGAACAAGCGCAAGGTGAAGCACATCGGCTGCAAGCGTTTCGGCATCCAGTATCTGCTGAAAGGGATATATGTCCACAACGACCTGCTTTACCTGCACACGGAGATAAAGAACCAGAGCAACGTGCCGTTTGACGTGGACTACATCACGTTCAAGATTGTGGACAAGAAGGTGGCGAAACGAACCGCCATCCAGGAACAGGTGCTGTTTCCGCTCCGCGCGTACAACTATGCGGTGCGTGTGGCCGGGAAAAAGTCCGAGCGCACGGTGTTCTGCCTGCAGAAGTTCACCATCCCCGACGGCAAGCAGCTGGTGGTGGAAATGAACGAGAAGAACGGCGGGCGTCACCAGACGTTCACCGTGGAGAACGAAGACCTGGTACAGGCTGAAACCATCAACGAACTGCGTGTACGATGAAAGGCAAGGCGGTGTTTTTAGTAATGCTTCTGTCCGTCCTTCTTGCAGGACGGGCGGAAGCCCAGCGATGCCTGCCGAAGATGCGGGGCATTGAGATGAAAGCCGGGATGACCGGGGCGGACGGCTACTGGCTGGGAGCCGCACTGTCGAGCTATGCAAGGGGCGGCAACAAATGGGTGTACGGAGCAGAATACCTGCAGACCAATCATCCGTACAGAAACGTGAATGTTCCCGTGGCACAGTTCACGGCGGAGGGCGGTTTCTACTACAACTTCCTGTCGGATGTGAAAAAGACGGTGTTCTTCTATGCGGGGGCGTCAGCCCTTGCCGGATACGAGACGGTAAACTGGGGAGAAAGGACGCTGTATGACGGAGCAAGGCTGAACAACAGGGACGGCTTCGTCTATGGCTGCGCCGCCACGCTGGACATGGAGCTGTATCTTGCAGACTTCATCGCACTGACGGCTTCGGTAAGGGAGCGTTTCCTATGGGGCGGCAGTACGGGCGTGTGCCGCACGGAGTACGGGATAGGTATAAAGTTCATTATCAACTGACGGCAATCATGAAAAAGGAAGCGATAAAAAAGGAATGGCATGTACCGGAGAAGTACCATGCCCAGGTACGGGAAAAGCCGGAGACCTTCTATAACGTTCCGCACGAATACCGCAGCACGCAGCTTTGTCTGGAGGCGGTGCGCGGATGGGGATACAATCTGGGAATAGTGCCGGAAGAAATGAAGACACGCGAGATGTGCCGGGAAGCGTTCAACGCCAGTCCCGACCTCGATTACGGGCATTGCGCCATCATCGGCTTCATGCCTTTTGCGGACGTGGTACTCGAATGCCTGAAGGACTCCGCCGGAGGAACGGACATGACGGATCTTGCGGCAACTGTCCGTCCGGAAGTCATGGACAGGGAGATTGCCGGTTTTCTTGTCGGGAAGGACGGGCACTGCCTGCAGTATGTACCCGTGCACCTGCAGACGGAAGAGCTTGCGCTGATGGCAGTCAGGACATCGGGGAATGCGGCCCTGCTGCACCGCAGCGTACGTGAGGACATCAAAACGGAAAAGGTCTATATGGCAGGTATGGAAGAGGACTGTTTCCAGTCGTTCCTGCATATCCCGCCGGACAGACGCACGCCGGAAATATGCCTCGTGGCGGAAAAGCTGTATCCGGACGTGGTACGGGCAAGACCGGACTCCATACCGGAGGCGGTCAGGAACGGATGCAACATATATACGCTGGGGAATCTGCTGGAAAAGGCCTGCGGTGAGAGATTCGATGCAGGTACGGTAAAACGGGTCTATGAAGGCAAGCCGCTGCGGGTGAAACAGTTCACCACACCGACTGGAGTAATGAACGATACGGTTATCCGCTTCTCGAAGGAGAACAGCCGGTTCCAGTATGACCAGCCTCATAAGAACAGGATGATAAAACGGGGGATGAAGCCATGAGTACGGAAACGGAAATAGACAGAATGAAGAGGATACCGATTGAGGAGTTTCTCGCACGGCTGGGCCATTCGCCCGTGCAGCGCAGGACAAACGCGCTGTGGTACAAGGCTCCGTACAGGGAGGAACGCACGGCGTCGTTCAAGGTGAATATGGAGCGAAACCTGTGGTATGACTACGGGCTGGGCAAGGGCGGCAATATCTTCGCCCTTGCCGGGGAGTTCATCCATTGCGAGGATTTCCTCTCGCAGGTAAGGTATGTGGCGGAAGTGGCGGGTATGCCGCTGCCGGAAAAGAAGGTGTACCACCCATGCGAAGTGAGGCAGCCGGTAGAGCCGTCCTTTGAGAACGTGGAGCTGATGCCGCTCCAGAACCGGGCGCTGCTCTGCTACATGCAGGAAAGGGGTATATCGTCGGGGGTGGCCATCGGCGGATGCAGGGAGATACACTACACCACACACGGGAAGCGGTATTTTGCCGTGGCATTCGGTAACGGAGGGGGCGGCTATGAGATACGCAACCGCTTCTTCAAGGGATGCTTGCCGCCCAAGGATGTGACACTGCTGGCTTACGGTTCGGCAAGCTGCAACCTGTACGAGGGTTTCATGGACTATCTGTCGGCACGTGTGCTTGGAATTGGAAACGGTGAAGACCACCTCGTGCTGAACTCGGTGTCGAACCTGACGAAGGCATACAGGCATCTGGACGGTTACGGGAAACTGCAATGTCACTTTGACAATGATGAAGCCGGACGGAGGACGCTGGAAGCCCTGCGTGCACGGTACGGCGGAAAGGTGACGGACTGCTCCAGACTGTACGGCGGCTGCAAGGACCTGAACGACTATCTGCAAAAGACGCTTGCCGAAAGGCAGGCATGGCGGGAAAACGAAAAGAAAGGAAAAAACAACGGAATAAAATTATAATGATTATGGACATGAACAGACTTAAAGATGGAATAAGAGAAAAGGTAAATACAGTAAAAATGCTGGCAGTCTTCTGCGCCGGACTGCTTTCTATCGGCATGACGGCCTGTGATGATGGGCTGGATGTGACGCAGGCTTATCCGTTTACGGTGGAAACGATGCCCGTACCTAAGGAGCTGGCAAAGGGTGAAACGGCGGAAATCCGCTGCGAACTGGTGCGTGAGGGCGAGTTTGACGGGGCGGTCTATACCATCCGATATTTCCAGTTTGACGGCGAAGGTACGCTGAAGCTCGACAACGGACTGGTGTTCCAGCCAAACGACCGTTACCTGCTGGAGAACGAGAAGTTCCGCCTGTACTACACATCGGAGTGTGACGAGTCACAGAGCCTGACCATTACGGTGGAGGATAATTTCGGGAACTCTTTTGAATGGGAAACGGACTTCAACAACGATTCGGATGCGGAAGAGGTTCCGTCCGGGAACGATACGCTGAATACGGTGAAAGGAGGTGTCTATCAGTAAGGGGGTAATGAAAAGGCTGCTTGCCCCGGTGGTGCTGGCGGTTGCTTTTTCCGCCAGCCTGCCGGCGCAGAATACGGGTACGATTGGGACACCCGCCTCGTTCAAAGATGAAGCGAAGGCCGGGTTAGCCGTCGAGCTGATTAAGAAATACGAAGGACTCCATGACCGTTCTGATTATCCGTACTACGGTTACGGACATTGTAAACTTCCGGGAGAGGAACTGTCCTATGATATGACGGAGGCGGAAGCGGAAAAACTGCTGATAAGGGATTTGGAGAAGCGTTACAGGTTGTTCAGCAAGTATGGGAAAGATGCCCTGATCCTGACCGTACTCAGCTACAATGTGGGTCACGGAACTCTGCTCGGATATGGGGAACATCCGAAAAGCCGTCTGGTGAAAAAGCTGGAAGCCGGTGACAGGGACATCTATAAGGAGTATATATCCTACTGCCACTACAAGGGGCGGAAAATCCGCTCGATAGAGCGGCGACGGAAAATGGAGTTTTTGCTGCTGTATGAGAGATGACCTATTTGAGAGACTGATTACAAAGTCTATTGATTTTTAGTCAGTCTCAATATCTGCTATTTAATTATTTGGTTAATTTTGTATTTAAAGCATATTACAAATTGAGCAGCATTACAAAATAAAACTGATATATAGTTTGCTTAATGAATACTGAAAAGTAAATTATAATTTTAATTGAATAATGAAATATGGATTATAGACAAAAGACAAATAGAGGTGAATATATACCTGCATTTTTTGAGATGTATCTAAAAATTGATGGTGAGATTGATTTAAACAAACTTTCAGAAAAAGATTTCTCTCTATTCTTTCATGAATATATTCATTTCTTACAGGATATAACAACAACATATGGACTAACTACATGCTATGCTTATGGAGAGTATGTTCAAAGTGTTGTCAATGATATATATGAGAAAAAACAAGAGGTTTTTGAGGTTCCATATATTTATAGCGACAATAAGGATAATATCAAACTTAATGAACAGATACAAACTTTAACCATGGGAGACTGGGATAGCAGTCTTGAATCTTTAGAAAACGTTAAAGTATTCCTTGAGGAATATGAATTAGAATTTGGTGAAGAACAAAATCTACCTTCAATTAAGGTAGTTTGTATTCAAGCTAATGGAGATGATTATGTTTCTTTCGGAGCATCAGCAATAAAGGAAAGTATTGCCTATATAATGGAAAGGTCTTGTTGTATGGAATATGATAAATCTGATGATTTCCCATATTCTTCTGCAGAAAAGGTTGCAAGTGCAATATATCCAGAATTTGGACAAAGAACATTAAATGTATTAGCTTTGGCTGATTGTTCCTTGATGTTTTCAAATCCAGGTCATGTGTTTGTACGTATGCTATATCAATTTAAAGAAAAACAATACAATCCGGAAAAAGCTCAAGATATTTATTCTCAATTAGAAAATGCAACTGTGAATAATGGAACCAAGATTTTCGATTTTTTTGAGGATATAGCTAACCAAGCAAGAAAAAAAATGAAATCTTATTTTATGGTTCCAGATTATCCTGAATTGCATAGGGAGTATCAGGACTGGGTTGATACTGTTATTGATACTGCTTTAAGATTGCGAAAAGAAACACCGTCGTTCTTATTGGATATTATAGCAGAATATCCCGCTTCATCCAGTGAACTATTTATGAAAATTATAAATAGTTTAGGAACTCCGATGATGAAGAATAAACAGAAAGATTACTTTATAATCAAACCTGAAGGAAAAACCGGTTGGAGTGTTGAAGTCCTAAAATCTGTACATCAAATATATAAGATTCTCCATGATGGAGACTTTCAATGTTCGCTATACCCATGGTGTTTACAGAGTTACCAAGTACATCCAGAAGAAAACTTAAATCCTACAATAGAAAAATGTCTTCGTAAACCTTGGGTAAGAGCAAGTGAAGCAGAACTATGTCCTCTTGGATTATTATGGAAGAACTGGAACTTAGTAAAATATAGCCCTGAAAAGAAAAAAGTTGAATAAAAGATTATATGTATGAGGTTTCCATTAAAGGACATTTTTCAGATTTACACGTTCACATGGATATATACTTACAGCCACTACAAAAGTAGAAAATACGCTTGATAGAACGGCAAAGTAAAATGTAGTTTCTGCTAATATATGAGAAATTGTAGTAATGGAGAGCTTCACCCAAATGGTGGGGTTCTCCCTTGTCATTTTCAGGAAAGGTTTTGCTTTGCTCCGGGAAAAGACCTAATTTTGTATCACTTTTTTTGAAACAGAAAAAAAACAATCATGGAAAATTATATGGCAAAAGCAGCGGATGCCTTTCTCACAGGGCGTCCGTATGGCATACGTCTTGACTTCAAACACAAGGGCTTCGCTCTTTTCAACTACAACATGAACGAGCTTGGCAACCATCTTCCCGGCAGATTGGAAACGCTTCCGCTGGAGGATTTTGACGTGGAGGATATTCCGCTGTGCGGGGAGCGTATTATCCAAAAGGAAAACATAACGGACATCTTTTTCTACGACGAGAAGAGCAACCCGTATTCGGACAACCGTGTGGATATGAAGAAACTGAAAGCATACAACAAATATATCTATCCACTTTCACTTATTTTGAATAGAAATCTGTAAGATGGGAACAAAAAAGACTTCCGTCAGTGGAAGTCTTTGGAACAGCGGTTTCTTTGCTACTTTCTTTGTCCGCCTTCTGCTCACCGAAAGAAAGTAGGGCGGCTTTCGCCGCCTTTGCCTAAAGTCGGGTGTAAAGTCCCGTTACATCCGTGAAAATCTGCTGGAGCATATCAAAGTACACTCCCTCGTATTTGGCTATCTCCTTGACCTTGATGTCCGCATACTTCGTCAGTGTCTGACGATAGAAATACATGGTGTATGTATCCGTGTCCTCATCCAATATGATTTTCAGTCTGTTGGCTGACGTCTTGTTCCTTGCAAGGCTCATTTGTAGTCCGTTGCCCAAATTGATATAGTTACGGCTTCCCGTCATGACGGTAAATCCATGACCGCCCAACTGCTGTAAGATTGTATTCGCTATCATCTGTATATGAATTTAAGTTATTGTCAATGGGTGGCTTTTGCCACCCGATTTTTTTTATGCGTTCATGCTCTGCCTTATATGTTCCAATGTGCGCTCGGCAATGGGTCGTGTTTCCTCCGTCCAAAGGTCATAGTCATGTACGGATATTCCCACACTCTGCAAGTCACGGATATAGCCGGACACATAATCTCCCGTAGGGAGGTAAACGAACTGCATCCATGCGTCCCTGCTGTCTGTCAATATAAAATAGTATTTCATGCTCTTTCTGTTTTATGGGTTATCTGTTTCGGGTGCGGGCGGTATTGTGTACCGCCACACCTTTAGTATTCTTTCATTTCGGCAATGGGGGTATATTTCCTGAGCCATTCCACCACATGCACCATGTTGTATTCGGAAGTGATGACTGCCGTATGTTCGTTTATCGGGGTCATTCTTGTACTTTCGTAGCTCTCTATCCACTCCTTTAGTGTTGCCACATCACAAGTATCGGTACACATCATATCCAAAATTCTGATAGGGTCGCTGAATGTCACAATCAAAGTATCATAGTATGCTGTCATAATCTGTCCTCCTTTCCTTTTATCCATTCGTCACGCAGGTGTCTGCACTCCTCCAATGTCGGTCTCACGCAAGAGAAAAGTTCTCCGTCCGTGTGTCGGTAGTCATATTGGAAAAGGGTTGTTCTTTTCCGTCTGATAGTCGTTTGGTACTTTTCGTACTTCTCAGTACCTGCCGTCTGGCAGGTACTCACTCCGTTGATGGTCATTCTTGTTATCATGGCAGTCATTTATTAAAATTCAACAATCAGCAGTCGGTTCTCCATTACCTTTTCGGGGTCGGTTATCATCCTTTGGGCTACCCAAAGGTGATGCGCTCCGAAGCCGTAGGCGAACAGCCTTCCGAAGTTCTCGTTTTCTGAAAGTTTCGCCATTGAATTACGGATTTCCGTTTCGCTAAAACTCAAGGACAAGGTGTTTATCAGACTGACAAAGATGTCGGTTACTTTCTCGTCCCATAATATCAGTATGTTTTCTATCTTTATTTCCATATCATATATATTTTGAAGTCTATAAATCAAGCACTCATCCGCTTGCGGATAAGTTCGGCATTGCTCTCTACAAGGCTGATGATGCGGTCGTGGTATTCGGTATTGGAATTGCATACACCTCTGCTCTGCACCACCTTGAATGTTGTCAGTGAAACCTCTACCGTTTCAATTCGTTTGCCGTCAATGGTTGCGGATAGGATAAGAGAGTCTGTCCTCTTGTGATAGCTTCCCACACAATGGTGCATCAGTTTTCCTTCAAGTTGCATTTCCGCCACACTCTCAATGACCTTTACAAGAATAAGGTTGTCGGTAAACACAAGTCCGAAGAACTTGCCTTTGGACTTCAGATAATTCTTTTCGTCCTTGACCAACTGCTCCCTGCGTTGCTCCGCTCTTTCTCTTTCAATCTGTTCTTCGCGTTTTCTGACAAGTCGGTCATGTGTCTTTTTCAAGTCTGTCGGACAAACATATTTTGGGCAGTGGGTGTCTTTCCCAAAATGTCGGAGCAGTCTTACAAGGTCACACCACATGGAGGCATCTGCAATATGATAGCCGTTTCGGATACAGATTTTTATGGAGTTCCAATATTCATGTAAATTGATATTTGAAATGACGGCATATCTGAACATTTCTGTCTGTCCCGCTTTAAGCAATGTTTCCTTTTTGCTGTCCGTCAGAATGGCGGTAAAAAATTCGTATGGGGTCAGTTCGTGGAATGCTCCCTTGAAGCCGTTTCTCCTTAATTCGGGAATGATGCGCATTGCCGGATAAGTCTTGTATGCGTCTATATTGTATGCTTTCAGCATCTTGTTGCTGCGCAAATCCATATCGCTCCATTCAGTCCAAAGGTCATAGTACATCGTGTGCATGGCTCTCAGTCGGGCAATAACTTCGGTCTTTCCGTTTGGGGCAATCCACCATTGCACCACCTCCCTTATGGAATACTCTGCCTTCTGTCCCACCTTGTATGTTGCTCCTACCATAAAGTAGCGCAACACTTGATAGCCTTTTCGGGTCGTAATGATTTCATAATATGCGCTGCCCCTGAAAACTCTCTTTCGGGTATCAAGTATTTCAAGTTCCTTTCCGCAATGGGGACAGCTACAGCCACATATAGTTTCCGCAAGAGTGTGTCCGCCTTTCCAGCGGTGTCCACATTCCGAACAAGTGATAGTTCCGCCTTTTGTGCGGTAGGCATGATGCTTGAAGCAATGTTCAAAAGCGTATGCTTTCTGCTTGTCTGTCAGTTCGGGCAGTCCGCTTGACAAACGGACTACCTCTTTCTGTATGCGTGTTCTCGGTTTCATATCAAAAATCAAATAATGAGGGTTGGACTTGTGTTTCTTTTTTCGCTGTCGGCTTGTTGCGGTTCTGTAGCTTTTGGAGTTCCATCTGCTGATATTGGGCAACCGCCTTTCTTCTTGCTTCCTGCTTTTCCTCTTCTGTCAGTTCCACCACATGGTTTACAACTACTTGACATTGTATAGGCTTGCCTACTTCAATCTCGTTTTCATCGTAATAGTGAATGGCTTGTCCGTAAATCTCTCCGTCTGAAAAGCCGTTGCAACCGCTTTTCTGCACATAGTTCAGAATGTATGTGACACAATCGTCTATGTTCTTGGCTGGGTTATGGTAGCTTTTGGCGAATAGTTCATCTTCCGCTGCTCTCTGCTCCAAAAACATCTGTATGGTTCGTTTGAAATGGTCTGTTCCTTTCATCATAATTTCAAATTTTAGTCGGGTTGTCGTTCAAATAAAGTATCTCGCAATCTTCCACTTCTGTGGGAAGTCCGAAAAGGGGGTAATGGGTGAAATAAGGCTGTGCGTTCCCTTCTTCATCTGTGAGGGGTGAAACATCTTGTACTTGCCATTGCTTCATCCATCTGTCTATTGTCTGAACTTCATCGTCTGTGAGTGCGGTTGCATCGCCATTGATGATATAGGCTAAACTCCATGTGGGTATCTTTTCCGTTGTCCTGTTCATATCCGTTCCTTTATGTGGTCAGACAATCTCTTGTAAAATCTCTGTGTGGTATTGTGTGGGGCATTCCACCAAAAGAAAACCGATAAAATCCTTTCTCGCTTCCTTGTTGAGTTCGTGGTATAGCCTTCTTAGGGTTGAATGGTTGCCGTTTATGTAGGTTTCCACCATATACTCAAAGATGTTGTCCACCTCGTAAAATCTGCATTGCTGCGCTGCTGTCTTGCTGTATCGTTTTGCCATATCCTTATTTGTTAAATAGTTAATAACCAAATGAAAAAGCCGATTGCCGTCATTACTGAGAATAGGGAGATTAGGATGCCGAACATGATGCTCAACATGCCGAATAGGATTTCTCCTATGATACCTACTACCAAACTGCCAGCACAAAAGGCTATGTTTGATGTTGTCGTTACTACTGCGGATAATGCTTTCCACAATACCTTTCCGATGTCACTCAATATCATTCTCATATTTTCCGATTTTAGATTGTTGATTACCTTGTTCGGATTTGGAGTGGGCGGTTTCTTTTTCTTTTCGCCTCTCTGTATGTCCGATGTTTTCTTGTGACGTCTTCCGACCGCATTGGTCGTTTTCGTTTCGGGGGCTTCTCAAAGGTTAGGGAGTAGGATTAGCAAATTTTTTAGATAAAATACTACCCCTGAAAGGGCGTGGAGATTTTTCGACAAAAAATTTGAGTTCCTAATCCCGTCTTTACCTTTGCCCCAAGCAACGAAAATGACACCTGATGCCGTCCTGGATGGCGGCATGGAAACAGAGGCATACGCATAGAGAGGCGGAAAGGAAAAGGGAACAGAAGTATTGGCGTGTAGCGCCATGTGGACGGATTAAGGGCGGTGCTACAACTAAGGGGAAAGTTGGCTTTCCGACCGCCGTGTGGAAGTCCTGTAACCGTCATTGTCATGCGTGCATGGCTTGCGGTTACTGGTGTTTCTCCGGTGGTACATTGTAGTAAAACGGGATTGTCTGCCGTTGCTTTGTCTGCAATGGAAGGCAAACTGGTTTTACGACACGGGACTTTGTAGCCGAAAATGGTCACAAGAACAGATCCACGCTTGGCGTGTCCTCTAGAAGTGGCATTTTCGGCTACTTGTATATGGATGAAATAATGACTATAAGAACGGTTTTACCGTTTTAGTACAAGCATATAAAAGAAGTGCCCACGGCGATGGCAGTGTCATTTATGACATTGTGGTCGCTGTGGGCTTTTCTTTTGCTTGTACTGTTTCTGAAATCGGCTTTTGCGCATCAGGCAGAAGCGGTTTTCAGAAGGGATTATAGAGTAATCTGGCTCAACTAATTTAGATATGCGGTTGTAATATGGGGAATGTCACTTATCATTTGTGAAATGTTTAGTTACCCATGGCTTCCATTTAAAAAGAATATCGGTAGGAAACAGGCGTAAAAGCATCGCTTGTGTCATAAATAAAAATGAAAGGAACCTTGCATCCACAATCTAACATTGTTTTGGTGTGAAACAAACTCTTTTTTACGTTTATGCAATAGTAGGAACATGGCCGTCAATTTATTGATGATGATGTTTTTATGGTTCAGAGAAAAACTTACCAGTTGAGCTTAAAAAGCTGGATTTTTATTTCAATATATACCATTAAAATGATACTTTTGCGTACGAAGAGTTCTTTGAAGGTTGCTTAACATGCAGAAGAATAAAGCAATAGATAACTGACTAATTTGTAACCTATTAATACAATGAGTCGGTAATTGCAATTCATTTTTAACCACTTAGATCTTTTCGTCTTTTATATGTTTAAGTTAATAAATAATCCTTATGTTATAATAATGACCAACAGATCTGCAACACCTGTATTATTTGGATTCGATTTTCAAGCAAATGCGGCAATAGTATTAATGCTTGAGAATATTAAATATATGACTAGTATTCGTTTAGAAGGATATGAAGATATAGAAATCAATCTAAACGATGGTAGTAGTGTCCTGGCTCAAGCAAAGGCTGTCGTTAATAGCAGCACAGATTTTTCAAATGTTATATCAAACTTGAAAAAAACTATAGTATCTTTATCTGAGGCAGAACATAAATCTCATTCAGTAAAAGAACTTATATACATTACAAATTCCCCAAATCCTTTTAACGAGAAGCAATTAAATCCAATATTTTATGGTGTTGCCCAAAGGAGTTATGATTCATTACCGCAAGCTTTGAAGAATAAAATATCTAAAATTATTTCAAGTATCGACAAACCGCTTGATACGAGTAAATTTAAGATACAAATTTTACCTTTTGAAACAGATAATGAAAATGAAAGATATAAATGTGTCATGGAAGCTATTAGTAATTTCATCCCTCAATTAGGCAATATATCTATAGCAAAAGATATTCTACATAAGATTTGGGTTAATGATGTTTTTAGAAGTGGTACTAAAAGATCTTCTGATATAAAATTAAGCAAGAAGGATATTATATGGCCAGTTATAGTTCTTATAACCCAAAATTGGAATTATGATGAGGATGATTATGATGATTCTGAATTTGATGAAATTTCAAGGAGTTACGAAAGCATTATCAATACATGTACTGAAAGATATGAATTTGTTACAAAGGTATTATATGCGTATAATAGTTTTCACAAAGAAGCTAAACACAGTGAAAGAAAACAAAAATTTATAGAAACAGAAAGTAGTAAATTTTTATATCTTTTTGATGGGGAGGAAATCTCCTTATCTACTACTTTAAAAGAAAAGTTATTGCAAATTATTATTCGGAATATTTTAAAGAAAAGAATTCAAATTGATAATATAAAGAATGCTGTTAATTTATGATTATTAATTCAATACATATTGAAGAGAACGGAGTTAAGCGTTTTATTACTTTCTCAGATAGGAATAATCTTATTCATAGTTATGCAAATAGTAAAGGTAAAACCACGCTATTAAGACTTATGTTGTATTCGATTGGGTATAGTGTTCCTAATACAAAGCATATCAAATTTGAGAATTGTAAAGTTGAGAGCCAAATTACTCTAGACAACGGTGAAGTTTTATTATTATATCGTGAATCTAAAGATTATATTGAATTAAAACGAAATAATTCAGTCTCAACATATATTTTGCCAAGTGATGAATTTGCTTTGCATAAGATTATTTTTAATGCAAATAATATTGAACTAATAAATAATCTTTTAGGCGTATTTTATTTTGATCAAGAGAAGGGTTGGACTTTACTTAATAGAGGAGTTGTTATTGGAAGTATTCGCTTTAATATTGAGGAACTTATTAGAGGAATTGCAGAAATTGATTGTTCTGATTTATACAGACAAAAAGAAGCTAAAAAACAAGATTTGTTAAAATATAAACAAATGTTTAGTGTTTCTAAATATCAAGAAACTATCGATGCAGAATTGAATAATCTTGCAGAGGAGTCTTATAGTTCAATGATTGACAGTAAAATTAATCAATGCAAGATTCAACATAATTTATTAAGAAAAGAATTATGCAGAATAGATAAAGTCCTAAAAGAGAATAAGCATTTCAGAAATTTTATAGCTGAAATTGGTTTATTAGTAAAAACTCCCAATGGAGATACTATTGCTGTAAAAGAAGATAATATAGTAGGTCTTAATGATGCTATAGATTTTCTTATAGCTAAGCGTAAACTAATAGCGTCACAATATAATCAGATTCAATCAGAAATATATAAATTAGAGAAGGAACGTAGATTTGAGAAACAACAGTTATCTTTTTTTGATAATATTGAAACTATTTCCGATATTTTTGATAAAAGAATTTCTACTATTCCTATTAATGAAGTTGCAGTAAAAAAGGGAATAGCAAAGTTAGAGAAAGAGATTGCTGAAATTAATTTAAGAATAAAGGATTTAACACGTGCCGCAAATAGTGTCATAACCCCAATATTCTATAACACAAAAAAGTATCTCATTGAATTAGGGTTAGATGGGGATTCTATTTCAGAAAAATATTTGTTTACATCCAATTTAAAAGAATTATCTGGAGCCATTCTGCATAAAACAGTTTTTGCTTTTAGATTGGCATGTCTATTGGAAGTCGAAAAACACTTAAATATAAAATTGCCAATAATTCTTGATTCTCCGAGTGGAAAAGAAATTGATAAACATAATATAGAAGTAATGATTGATATATTAAAAAGAGACTTTTCTCATAATCAAATAATTATTGCATCAATATACGAATATAAGTTAACGAATATTAATAAAGTCACTATTGTTAATAGATTAATAGAGTAATATTATGTGTGAATTTGAAACAGCGACTGATGCTCCTATAACATATGCCGAGCTAGAGGTACTTATAAGATTGATTATTGAAGATTTTACTTTACTAAAAGCAGCTGAAATAAAAAAAGAACTTCATAATTTATCAGATGATAAAGCTGCTACTATTGGACTTTCAGTACGGGATTTTATTGATTATAATACCAAAATAAATAGCTTAGGTAAAAGTGCTTTTACTTATTTGTTTCATATAAATTGCCTATTGCGAAAATTTGTTGAGAAGTCAATTGTTAATATAGTGCCATCATTAGGAGGTTTACCAATATTGAGTGACAAGTATGTGTCTCTTAATACGCCCCCTTCAGAGAATGAATGGATGAAAATAACATCTTATGCAGAGTTTTTAGGTCTTGATTATGTTCGAGAAAAAATTTCTCCTTTTACTGCAATGATAGTGGTGTCTGATAAAAACGGAGATGATCATATTGGTAGCGGGGTGCTTATTTCTGCAAATCATATTTTAACATGTTCTCATGTAGTAGATAATGTAAATGTTAAAGGAGCTATAGTTAATAATAAAGAATACACAATTAAAAAAATATATAAATCGGAATCTAAAGATGTTGCAATTATAGAGATTTTAGACTGTTCATTAAATCCAGAAAATGATGTGATTTTTAGTGATGGGCAAGTATTAGAGCCAATTCTAACATTTGGTTATCCTCCTATTTCAAATATCAGGGAAACACCGTTAATTGTTCAGAAAGGTGAAATTAATGCTATTTCAACTAACTATTTTGGTCATAAATGTTTAATATATTCTTCTATTGTACGTCCTGGTAATAGTGGTGGCCCTATATTTTCAGATAAAGGTTGTTTTGTAGGGATGGTGACAGAACATCTTGAGAGAAAAACACTCTTAAACACTATTTCGATTGACAAAGAGAAACTCGTAGAGGAACAAATAGAATCTATTTGTCAGCAGATTAATTCTATCCCACAAGTGGTCCCATTTTATGCAGGATTAACTGCTAAAGAAATATTTGAAGAGCTTAAATTATTAAAACCAGAACTTACAGTTTCTTATAAATGGTAATAATCATTTTTGATAAGTATTAAAACGACACAATGATTTGGAACTATGAGTCGAAAAATGTATCTTTGTAATGTAATGATAAAGCTTAGACAAGCGAAAGTCTATGAGTGACACAAAAAGACAGTTTTCAGTTACTAAATCGTTACACTTGAAAAAATGAACTGAATTAAAATGTTGATTCATAAGGATTTTGGAGAGAAAGGTTCATAATCCTGTCTCTCCGCTGAATATATTGGAAAAGAGTAGAAAAGTTTCACAAAATTAATTTTGTGGAACTTTTTTTGTTGCCTTGTGTCTGCTTTTTTTGCATCAACCGTTACGGGGTCACGTTACGTCACCGCAACAGTTACAAGAATCGTTTAAAAAGCAAAAAGCATCGACAATCATCAGATTATCAATGCTTTTTCACCAGTCGGGGTGACTGGATTCGAACCAGCGACCACACGCCCCCCAGACGCGTACTCTAACCGGGCTGAGCTACACCCCGTCACTTTTGTTTTGCGAGTGCAAAGGTAACACTTTATTTTGAATCTGCAAACAAAAAAAGATTTTTTTTGCTTTGTCCTCAAGAGGCTATTTAAATGGGGCTATTTAAATGGCTATTTAAATTGACTATTTAAATTTATATGAATATCAGGTAATACCCGTTAGCGGAATTAATGTTGTATATAATTCTATTAGGGCTACTTCATTCTATGTCCTCCAATGAGGGGATGTATATCCCCGGTATGGAGGGCATAAAACCAAACCGTTTGCGGATGGGGGTTATGAACCAAGATAATAGCTAAACTATGAGCGTGTTTTTCATTGTTTCTCTACTACAATTCTGTTATCCCATCGTTTCTGAATAAAAATCAAGCATATCATAAATATCATCTTGGGTGGCAGTCTGGTTGATATGAATATCACCTACTTCGCTGATTAGTGTAAAGTTAACCTTTCCTTCAGCACTGTTTTTCTTATCATGACACATAAAAGCATACAAACGCTCATAATCCTCGCAGGTGAAAGCCACACGGCCATAATTTTCTTTAATAAATTGCAAAGTCTGACGAAGTTTTTCCTTGGGGAATCCCATACGTAAGTGAGAATAATACAGTTCGCATACCATCCCGGCCGCTACAGCATAACCGTGCAAAATAGGACGACCATTTTCCAAAGCAAGACTTTCGAAAGCATGTCCTACCGTATGCCCGAAATTTAACGCTTTACGGATACCTTTTTCAAATGGGTCTTGTCTTACAATCTGCTCTTTCACCTCAATGGACTTACCTACCAATCTTTGTAGGCACCCGTAATCAATCCGGTTCAAATCAAAACCAACCAGTTCGCTCCAGTGGCAGGCGTTACTGATTAGCCCATGTTTCAACATCTCTGCATAACCAGAAAGCAGATTTTCCCGGTCAAGCGATTTCAGAAATCCGCAGTCTATCAATACAGATTCGGCTGGGGCAAATGCGCCGATTTCATTCTTCAGCCCATTGAAATTTATGCCAGTCTTTCCTCCCACAGATGCATCTACCATCCCCAACAATGTGGTCGGAATATTAATCATCGAAATACCCCGCTTAAAAGTAGCAGCTGCAAAACCTCCTAAATCGGTTACCATACCTCCGCCTAAATTTATCATCAGCGAACGACGTGTAGCCCCTTTCAAACTCAATTGCGTCCACACATACGCCAATGTTTCCAGGTTTTTGTGCACATCCTCTACCCCTATACAAATTTCAACGGCATTTTTCAAGAAAGGAAACCTACAGATAATCGGAAAACAAAAGACATGTGTGTGTTCATCTGTCAAGACAAACACTTTGTCGTGTTCACTTTTCGTTACCGCTTTCTTTAAATCATTTTCCAACTGATTGCAAATTACTACTTCCTGCATACTCATAATTATTTGTTTATTTGGGGGCAAAAATAGAAAAAAGTTAGCAGCAAGACGAAAGCATTAACAAATATTCAGGATGAAAGATTAAACCTTATCTTGCTTTTTCTGTCAAACAGGCGACAAACATTTAGACATTAATTAAAAGAAGACAATGAAAACGTGGGTTATGGGGTTACTACTGATGTTCGCAGGAACAGCAACCTTTGCACAAGGCAACAGTAGATTAGGAAAGATTTCAGGACGTGTAATTGATGCAGATGACCAATCACCGGTAATGGAAGCTACAGTACAAGTGTTATCATTACCAGACAGCACAATGGTGACTGGTCAATCAACCGATTTGAACGGACGGTTCTCGATCAATGTACGTCCGGGAAATTATGCATTGAAAATATCATTTATAGGTTATACATCTGATGTAAGAAGGGTGTCTATTACAAAATCCAAACCAAATCTGAATATCGGAACGGTAAAAATGCACATGGATGCCGTAATGTTGGAAGCGGCAACCGTAGTAGCCCAGGCTCCCGAAGTAACCGCAGTAGCAGATACACTGGTGTACAACAGTTCGGCATACCGCGTACCTGAAGGCTCTGCCCTGGAAGAACTGGTAAAAAAACTTCCCGGGGCAGAAGTGGACGAAAATGGAAAAATCACCATCAATGGCAAAGAAATTACGAAAATCATGATTGACGGAAAAGAGTTTTTTGCAGATGACCCTAATATCGCCATGAAAAACCTTCCAGTCAACATCATCGACAAAGTACGGGCATACGACAAACAATCAGATATGGCACGTGTGACAGGTATTGAGGATGGTGAAGAGGAAACCGTGCTTGACCTAAGCGTAAAGCCGGGTATGAACCACGGATTTTTCGGGAACGTAGACGGAGCGTACGGTACAGAAGACCGATATAGTGCCAAATTGCTTGCCAACTACTTCAAAGACAAAAAACAATTCACCGTTATAGGTTCGGCAAACAACGTAAATGATAATAGTTTTCCCGGTGGAGGTGGCGGTTTCCGCCGTCAGGAAAACGGCCTGACAGCTGTGAAAATGCTGGGAGCGAACTTTGCTACCGAAAACGACAAGTTCAAATCGGAAGGAAGTATAAACTTCAATTACAAAGATGCTGACCAAATCAGCAAACAGTCGTCTGAGACATTCGTTTCCACCGAAAGCAGTTCGTTCAAGAATGCTATGGACCATACACGCAATAAAACGACCAATCTGACAGCAGATGCTTTCATGGAATGGCGTCCGGACACAATGACCACGCTGATATTCCGGCCACGTATCCGTTATGGAAAAACTGACAACAGCAACGGACAGAATTCATACACTTTCGACCAAGACCCTGTATATTCTACAGATGAACTGTTCAACACCGATGATATTACCTCACTGGTTCCCGAAGCCAACATTGTCAATAGCGTGTTGAAAAACTCGTTGAGCAAGAGTGATGATATTACTGCCGGAGGTTCGGTGATTATCAACCGCAGACTGAACAGCGAAGGACGCAACATCACCTTCCGCGGCAGATACAACTATACGAATAGCAGCAGCGAACAATTTTCACTTTCAGAAACCGAATATTTCCAACAAACGGATGAAGAACGATTCGAACGTTTAAACCGGTATATCAATACTCCCACCAAAAACAGTGAATACAATGCGCGGCTGACCTATAGCGAACCTATATTCAAAGGTGGGTTTTTACAATTCGGATACAACTTCCAGTATAGCCACTCTACCACCGACCGTTCTACTTACGACATGCCCGAAGAGTGGACCCTTGACGGCAACACTTCCGGAGGAACACTCAATACCGACTTAAGTAAGAATGCCACCTATAATTATTACAATCACCAGGTAGATGTTTCATTCCGTTGGATACGCGAAAAGATGCGTTTCAATATCGGTATGTCCTTCCAACCCCAACGCTCTACACTTAGTTATTCGCAAGGCGACTATCAAGTAGATACTGTACGGAACGTGTTCAACTTCACACCGACCCTAGACTTCCGCTACCGCTTCTCCAAAACCAGCCAGTTGCGTATCCGCTACCGTGGAAGAAGTTCGCAACCTGATATGATAGATCTGCTTCCGATTTCGGATAATACCGACCCTCTGAATGTAACGGTAGGAAATCCGGGACTGAAGCCAACTTTCACCAACCATTTGCGCGTGGAATACAACATATTCAAAACCGAAACCCAGCGTGGTATGTTCTCGTTCTTCAGTTTCCAAAACGTACTAAACGACATCAGCAACCGACGTATTTATAACTCTGAAACCGGAGGATACACCACCATGCCTGAAAATATCAACGGAAACTGGAACTTATTCGGCATTGTGGGAAGTAACATTGCCTTACGTGACAAACGTTTTACCATCAACACCTTTACACGTGCCAATTACCAAAATATGGTGAGCTATATCAGTGATAACCAGACCACAACTGATGCCGATAAGAACACTACCAAACGACTGTCATTAGGCGAACGTTTACGCGGAACGTTCCGAAATGACTGGTGGGAGTTATCACTCAACGGTTCACTGGATTATACCCATTCGCGCAACAGTTACCAAACATCGAACAATATGGATACTTACCAATTTTCGTACGGAGCCAGTACCAACGTGCGCTTGCCTTGGAACATGACTATATCGACTGATATTTCTCAAAATTCACGTCGTGGATACACCGATGCCAGCATGAACCGAGACGAACTGATATGGAATGCACAGATAGCTCAAGATTTCCTAAAAGGCAATGCAGCTACAGTAAGTATCCAGTTCTATGACATTCTGAAAAATCAAAGCAACATCAGCCGTACCATCAGTGCAGCCATGCGACAAGATACCGAATACAACGCTATCTACAGCTACTGTATGGTACACTTCATCTACCGACTGAACCTCTTTGGAGGCAAACAAGGACAAATGGGTGGTCCCGGTTTCCGTGGAGGACATGGTCCGCACGGACCTCGCCGGTTCTAAAAAACGATCAACAAACGGGCACTTATACTTTATTATACTCACCGCTATCATTCACATCCAAGAAAAGGCTCACAGCGTCGCCGACAGAACACCTGTGAGCCTTCTTTTTGCATAGAGCCAAGACATGCTGACATAAAACCATTTTTTTAACCTGACTATACAAGTCTTACCGTCTAATTCGTTGGCAAGGCTTCTCCAATCTTTTTCGGATAGTGTTTCTTTGGAATGTCCTTTTTGTTTATAATCTATAAGGATATGTTCTATTTTAGTACGGGCATCTGAATGTTGTATGATTTCTTGTAAAAGAATGTCACGCTGGGCGTTTAAGTTTCTTAACTCTTTTTGTAAAGTTGCTTTTTGGTTAATATCAGATTGTTGGCAGGTGAGTTTATACTGTAATTGTTCGATTTGGATTTCTTTTTGTTTTAATTCTTTTTGAAGGGATTGATAACCCTGGTCCATCCTTTCTTTTTTCGCGCGAAAAAGTTTTATTGTTTCTTTATGTCTTTTTCGTGTAGTATATAACCAAATGGTGCATAAAATGATTCCATAGAATGATGTCTTGAAATATTCTTTGATGTCAAATACAAAAATGCCGCTTAAGAAAGGGGATAACTGATTCCAGCACCATCCGGTGATGGTTAAAGCAAGAGTGGTTATTGCGAGGAAAGTAATGGTGGGATGAGAGATTTTCTTCATAAAATAAGAAGCTGTTTTGAATTTATCGTGCGATGATTTGGGATGAGTTTTTGAGGCATTTTCGCTTCTGTGATGAGGAAGATAGCGGGCTATCTGACGAAGAACAGGAGCGAAAAAGACCAAAAAATCGCCCAAAGCACACACGAAAACGGATACATCAAGCCAAGAAAAACTTTTTGGAGAAATTCAAAACAGCTTCTAAGAAGATTGTTAGATGTAATTATAAAATGGAAGAATCTTGCATACGGGTTTTGTGATGTATGCAAGATTCTTCCTTATTTTTCTCAAATCCCGTGTGCGTTCGCTTCTTTGTTGATTTTCTTAATCAATCCCTGCAATACGGCACCCGGTCCGCATTCTACGAATTCGGTAGCTCCGTCGGCAATCATGTTTTGTACGGTCTGTGTCCAGCGTACCGATGCGGTCAATTGGGCTACTAAGTTAGCTTTGATTTCAGCCGGGTCTGTATGCGGTCTGGCATCTACATTCTGGTAGATGGGGCATTTCGGTGCATGGAATTCCGTGGCGTTGATAGCCGCCTCCAATTCTACTTTAGCTGGGTTCATCAACGGAGAATGGAAAGCACCGCCTACCTTCAGCGGAAGGGCACGTTTCGCTCCGGCTGCTTTCATCAGTTCGCAAGCCTTGTTGATGCCTTCGATAGAACCTGAGATGACGATTTGTCCCGGGCAATTGAAGTTAGCGGCTACACATACTTCGCCTTCCTGGCTTACCTGTGCGCAGATTTCTTCCACTTTCTCGTCGGGCAAAGCGATGATAGCCGCCATGGTAGAGGGTTGCATTTCGCAAGCCTTCTGCATCGCCATGGCACGGGCATATACCAGCTTCAATCCGTCTTCGAACGACAAGGCTCCGGCAGCTACCAGTGCCGAGAATTCGCCTAATGAGTGTCCGGCGGTCATTTCGGGCTTGAACTCATCGCCTAAACACAATGCCGAGATAACCGAGTGCAGGAATACGGCAGGCTGGGTCACCTTGGTCTGGCGCAAATCTTCGTCAGTGCCGTTGAACATGATATCCGTAATGCGGTATCCTAAGATTTCGTTCGCTTTCTCGAATAATTCTTTCGCCAGTGGAGAGGTCTCGTAAAGGTCTTTTCCCATACCTACGAATTGTGCTCCCTGGCCGGGGAATACAAATGCTTTCATATCGATTGTTTTTTAAGTTAATGTTTGGGACAAAGATAGTGATTTTAATGAAGAATGAAGAAGGAAGAATGAAGAAACAATGTTCGGCGTTAGCCAATTCCGTGCGGAGAGGGAATACATAAGCCAATTCTTCATACTTCATTCTTCATTTACCCTTAGGGGAACCGGTGCAAAGAAATGGTTCAGCGGTCCGTGCCCTTCTCCGATATGCACGTCTTTTCCCGACAAGATACCTTGATAGACGTATGCCTTGGCTTTCCGGACCGCTTCTTCCAAGGGTTTTCCCAAGGCAAGATACGTGGCAATGGCAGAGGAAAGGGTGCATCCGGTGCCGTGCGTGTTGCGGCTTTCGATTTTGGGCGAAGAAAACAGGTGAGTCCGGTCTTCTCCTTTTATATATAGCACGTCGCACATCTCCGCCTCGTTCAAGTGTCCGCCTTTGACCAGGACCGCCTGGCTTCCGAAGGCGAGCAATTCTTTTGCGGCTTTTTCCATGTCGGGTATCGTGGCGATGCGTTTTCCCGTCAGCACTTCCGCTTCGCTCAGATTGGGCGTGATAAGGGTGGCGAGGGGCATCAGCAAGGAGGTCAGTGCCTCGATGGCATCGTCTTCTATGAGCTTGCACCCGCTGGTTGAGACCATGACGGGGTCGAGCACGATGTATTTATAATAAGGTGTAAACCTGTGCAGGGATTCGGCTATGGCACGGATGGTTCCGGCGTCATTCAGCATGCCTATCTTTACGGATATAGGTGGGATATCCGTCATAACCGCTTGGATTTGCCCTTGGATATAGGTGGGAGGCACGGCGTGGATGCCTGTTACTCCGCAGGTGTTCTGTACGGTGATGGCGGTTATGGCGCTTGCCGCATAGGCTCCCAAGGCAGAAATGGTCTTGATGTCTGCCTGTATGCCGGCTCCTCCGCTGCAATCGGAACCGGCGATGGTCAATATGCATGGGTAGTGTTTCATGTCTCTGGTGTCTGGATGATTCAGGTTGCAAAGGTAGGAAATTTCCCGTTATCTTGTTCGGACCTGCTTTAAAACGTCTGTCTGTGTGTGTGATATGTCTTATGCGGTTAGGTATGTTTTATATTCCGCCAGCCGGAACGTATATTCCACGGGCTGGAACGTATGTTCCACGGGCTGGAACGTATGTTCCATGGGCTGGAATGTACGTTCCAGCCCATGGAATATAAAAACAAGACGGCTTTGCCGGGAAATATAGCCTGTTGGGGGGATAAACAGAGCCGGCTGAAAAGCAGAATGCAAGGAGCCGGAAGCGGTCTTTTACCCTTTTTGTATCTGATACGATAAAGCAATGCATGGTTGTTGTATGATGTACGAAAACTATTTGTTTGAAGAATAATGTTTAATAACATGATAAATAATTTATGTATTTGTGTACAACGTATGCAAAAAGTGTTTATATTTGCAGTGTTCAAAGAAAAATACTCATGGAAAAGCAAACCGGAAATAACCAGATAATAGACGTTCACGTGTCGGTCGACTGCGTGGTGATAGGTTTTGATGGTGAGCAGTTCCGTGTGCTTTTAGTCCGGCAGATCGGCAAGGGTGCAGGGAGTGGATATAACGACATGAAGCTTCCGGGGAGTCTGATTTATGCTGATGAGGATTTGGACGATGCAGCCAAACGGGTGCTTACGGAATTGACGGGTTTGAAGAATATCCGGATGAATCAATTCAAGGCTTACGGTTCGAAAGACCGTACGTCGGATCCACGGGATGTGTTGTGGCTGGAACATTTTCACCGGATAACGAAAAATAAGGTGGGACGGATTGTAACCGTTGCCTATTTGTCGTTGTTGAAGATAGACCGCCGTAGCACGAATCTTTCGGCTACTTATGATGCTTGCTGGATGCCGGTATCGGAGGTGAAGGGTTTGGCTTTTGATCATTTGCGTGTCCTCAAAGATGCGCTGGTGGTTCTCCGCCATTATGTGGAAAGTTCGCCTTCGGTGATGTTTGACTTGCTTCCCCGTAAATTTACGGCAGCCCAGTTGCGCGTGCTTTATCAGCTGGTGTATGATAAAGAGTTTGATGTGCGTAATTTCCATAAGAAAATCGCTTTGTTGCCGTACGTGGTTCCATTGGAGGAAAAGGAAAAGGGAGTTGCGCATCGTGCCGCACGGTATTATCGTTTTGACAGGAAGATATATAATAAACATAAATAAACGTACTGTACTATGTATTTGTTAGGGTATGATATTGGTAGTTCTTCGGTGAAAGCCAGTTTGGTAAACGCCGGGACAGGTAAATGTGTGGCTTCGGCTTTCTATCCGAAAACGGAAGCGGAAATTATCGCCGTTCATCCGGGATGGGCTGAGCAGAAGCCGGAAATGTGGTGGGCTAACTTGAAGTTGGCTACAGAAGCTATTATGAATGAAAGCGGGGCAAAGAAAGAAGAAATTGCCGCTATCGGCATTTCTTATCAGATGCATGGCTTGGTTTGTGTAGACAAACAGCAGCAAGTGCTTCGTCCGGCTATCATTTGGTGCGATTCGCGTGCTGTTCCTTATGGGGAGAAAGCTTTTCAGACATTGGGCGAAGAGAAGTGTCTTTCGCATTTGCTGAACTCTCCGGGTAACTTTACCGCTTCTAAATTGGCGTGGATTAAGGAGAATGAACCGGATGTCTTCTCGCAGATTTATAAAATCATGCTGCCGGGCGATTACATTGCCATGCGTCTGACTGGTGAAATCTGTACTACCGTTTCTGGTTTGTCGGAAGGTATGTTCTGGGATTTCCAGGCAAACGATGTCGCTCAGTTCCTGCTTGATTATTATGGTTTCGACCGTTCGTTGATAGCTGATATCCGTCCTACTTTTTCCGAACAAGGAAGAGTGACCGCCGTTGCCGCCGCCGAATTAGGATTGAAAGAAGGAACTCCGGTGACCTACCGTGCGGGCGACCAGCCGAATAACGCACTTTCTCTGAATGTTTTCAATCCGGGTGAGATTGCCTCTACCGCAGGTACATCGGGAGTCGTTTATGGTGTAAACGGTTCGGTTAATTACGATCCTCAATCACGTGTGAACACGTTTGCTCATGTAAATCATACGGCAGACCAGACTCGTTTGGGTGTATTGCTTTGCATTAACGGTACGGGTATACTGAATTCATGGGTGAAGCGTACGGTAGTACCCGCAGGTGTTTCGTATGCTGAAATGAACGACCTTGCTGCTCAGGCACCGATTGGGGCAGGTGGTATCAGTATCCTTCCTTTCGGTAACGGAGCGGAACGTATGCTTCAGAATCGGGAAACAGGATGCTCTATCCATGGCATTAACTTTAATCTGCATACGCGCAACCATATCATCCGTGCGGCACAGGAAGGTATTGTCTTCTCGTTTAAGTATGGCATCGACATCATGAGGAATATGGGAATGGATGTACAAAAAATCCATGCCGGGCATGCCAATATGTTCCTTAGCCCGATATTCCGCAATACGCTGGCTGGAGTGACCGGTGCGACTATTGAACTTTATGATACCGATGGTTCGGTAGGTGCAGCAAAAGGTGCAGGTATGGGCGCAGGCATTTATAAGAATAATGATGAGGCGTTTGCTACCTTGGATAAGCTGGCTGTCATCGAACCGGATGCGGCTAATAAATCGGCATACGAAGATGCCTACCAACGTTGGCTGGAATGCATGCATAAGGTAGGTTTTTGAGTTTTTGAGTTCTTTAGTTTTTTAGTTTCTTAGTTTAATGCTTCTTTGGGCATTATGTGTGCATTCGTTGGTATCATCATCGTAGAGACGATGTGCACATCGTCTCTACAGAAGGTGCGAAAACACAAGGAGGCTAAAAACTCACAAACTTAAAAACTCACAAACTTAAAAACTCACAAACTTAAAAACTTAAAAACTTAAAAACTTAAAAACTTAAAAACTTAAAAACTCACAAACTCAATACATTAACTTTTAAACAAATAAAACTATGGCAACAAAAGAGTATTTTCCTGGTATTGGTAAAATCAAATTCGAAGGTGTAGAAAGCAAGAACCCGATGGCTTTCCGTTATTATGATCCTGAAAAAGTCGTAATGGGTAAGAAGATGAAAGACTGGTTGAAGTTTTCTATGGCATGGTGGCACACTCTTTGTGCAGAAGGTGGCGACCAGTTCGGTGGTGGAACAAAGAAATTCCCTTGGAAAGGAAATCCTGATAAGGTACAAGCTGCCAAAGACAAGGTGGATGCCGGTTTCGAATTCATGCAGAAAATGGGCATCGAGTATTATTGCTTCCACGATGTAGACCTTTGCGATGAAGCCGATACAATTGAAGAATATGAAGCTAACCTGAAAGAAGTGGTGGCTTATCTGAAGCAGAAACAAGCTGAAACTGGCATCAAGCTGTTGTGGGGTACGGCTAACGTATTCGGTCATGCACGTTATATGAACGGTGCTGCTACCAATCCGGACTTTGATGTTGTAGCACGTGCTGGTGTTCAAATCAAGAATGCCATTGATGCAACAATCGAACTCGGCGGTAGTAACTATGTATTCTGGGGCGGACGTGAAGGCTATATGTCATTGCTGAACACCGACCAGAAACGTGAAAAAGAACACTTGGCACAAATGCTGACCATCGCCCGCGACTATGCACGTGCTAAAGGTTTTACCGGTACATTCCTGATTGAGCCGAAACCGATGGAACCGACAAAACATCAGTATGACGTGGATACTGAAACTGTAGTAGGTTTCTTGAAGGCCCACAATCTGGACAAGGACTTCAAGGTAAATATCGAAGTAAACCACGCTACCTTGGCCGGCCATACATTCGAACATGAATTGTGTGTAGCTGTTGATAACGGTATGCTGGGTTCTATCGATGCTAACCGCGGTGACTATCAGAACGGATGGGATACCGACCAGTTCCCGATTGACAATTACGAGCTGACCCAGGCCATGATGCAGATTATCCGAAACGGCGGTCTGGGCAACGGCGGTACGAACTTCGACGCCAAGACCCGTCGTAACTCTACCGACTTGGAAGATATCTTCATTGCACACATCGCAGGTATGGATGTAATGGCACGTGCTCTGCTGAGTGCAGCCAAATTGCTGGAAGAATCTCCATACAAGAAGATGCTGGCAGACCGTTACGCTTCGTTCGATGCTGGTAAGGGCAAAGAATTTGAAGAAGGCAAGCTGACGCTGGAAGATGTTGTGGCATACGCCAAGACCGTAGGCGAACCGAAACAGACTAGCGGCAAGCAAGAATTGTATGAAGCTATTGTGAATATGTATTGCTGATAGTTGAATGAAGAATTAAGAATGAAGAGTGAAGAATAGGCGGATGTAACCCCGGTTCTTCATTCTTCGTTCTTCGTTCTTCATTTTTTTTGTTCTTCATTCTTTACCTTATTTGTTTTTATATCATGGATTACGCCGAAAAAGGAAGTAAAACTTATCTTTTTACGATTGTGCTTGTAGCCGTGTTGGGAGGGTTGCTGTTCGGATATGATACAGCAGTCATTTCGGGTGCGGAAAAAGGATTGCAGGCATTCTTCTTGGGAGCGGAAGATTTTGTATATACGGATGGATGGCACGGCTTTACATGTGCCAGCGCGCTCATTGGCTGCATTATCGGCAGTGCTGTTTCTGGTTATATGGCTTCGAATTGGGGCCGGAAAAAATCGTTGATATTTGCCGGTATCATGTTTTTTATTTCTGCATTGGGCTCGATGGTACCTGAATTCTTGTTTTTCGAGCATGGGGTGCCGACTTATCCGTTGCTTATCGCTTTTAATATTTATCGTGTCATAGGAGGAGTAGGGGTAGGGCTTGCTTCTGCAATTTGTCCGATGTACATCGCTGAAGTGGCTCCGTCTAATATCCGAGGTACATTGGTATCGTGGAATCAGTTTGCCATTATTTTTGGTCAGCTGGTCGTATATATGGTGAATTTCTTTATTCTGGGCGATCATACCAATCCTGTTATAGAATCTATCGGTCAGGGCATCAATGCTGTGGCTCCAGGAAGTGATCCGTGGACCATATCTACCGGATGGCGTTATATGTTTGGTAGTGAAGCTGTACCGGCAGGGTTATTTGCCTTACTGATTTGTTTTGTGCCCGAGACTCCGCGTTACCTCGTCATGGCTGGAGAAGATGACAAAGCACTTTCCGTGCTTTGTAAAATCAATGGAAAGACGGAAGGGAATAACATTCTGAACGAGATAAGAAATACCATTACGGAAAAAACCGAGAAAGTATTTACTTACGGTGTACTTGTTATTTTCGTCGGTATTATGTTGAGTGTGTTCCAGCAGGCTGTAGGTATCAATGCTGTGCTTTATTATGCTCCGCGAATTTTTGATGACATGGGTATGGCGAATCCTATGATGCAAACCATTATCATGGGTATTGTCAATATTCTGTTTACGCTTATTGCTATCTTTACGGTTGAAAAATGGGGACGTAAACCCTTGCTTATCACAGGTTCTATCGGGATGGCTATCGGTGCCTTGGGGGTAGCGTTTACTTTCGGACATGCCGGTGTGGAGCTGGTGACGATGTTGAGCATCATGGTTTATAGCGCTTCATTCATGATGTCATGGGGACCTATTTGCTGGGTGCTCATTTCAGAAATATTTCCTAATACGATTCGGGGAGCTGCTGTAGCCATTGCCGTGGCTTTCCAATGGATATTCAATTGGATTGTGAGTGCTTCGTTTGTCCCCATGTTCAATATGCAGACAAGCAATGACCCTGATTTCGGACATTGGTTTACTTATGGTCTTTATGGGGCTATCTGTATTATAGCTGCGCTGTTTGTATGGAGGCTGGTTCCGGAGACCAAGGGAAAGACACTGGAAGATATGAGTAATCTTTGGAAACGGAAACGCTGATTTCGGCTTTTCCGGACAGGAAATAATCTCAAGGAGTTAGAAGTCTTTACATTTTACTTCTAACTCCTTTTGTTTTTTTCAGGTGAAATGCTTTTATGGCGTCATTTCTGTTATGATAAAGAAGGAGCAGTCAGGTTCTTATGTTTGATAACACTTTGCGTTGGAAAAAGAGATAAAAAATTGTTGAATATGGCCTTAATGAAATTAAAATACATATATTTGCAACTGAGATTTAAAATAATAAATTCAGTATGAATTCGAATAACAATCATGTCGTCATTATGGCAGGAGGAGTGGGAAGTCGGTTCTGGCCGATGAGTACTACTGATTTCCCCAAGCAGTTCATTGATGTTTTAGGATGTGGAAAGACGTTGCTTCAGCTTACGGTTGAACGTTTTCGTGATGTGTGCGGAGTGGAAAATATGTGGATTGTCACATCGGCGGCTTATGCAGAGCTGGTGAAAGGACAGCTTCCAGATATTAATCCCGAGCATATTTTATTAGAACCTTGCCGTAGAAATACGGCTCCATGTATAGCGTATGTGAGTTGGAAAATCAAAGCGAAGAATCCCAAGGCAAATATAGTGGTTACTCCGAGTGATCACATAGTGATGGATTTGCGTGAGTTTGTAAGGGTAGTCAATTCTGCTTTGAAGTTTACGGCCGACTCTGATGCCATTGTCACTCTGGGTATGCAGGCTACGCGTCCTGAAACAGGATATGGATATATTGAAGGTGATCTTTCTATGGCATGTCCTTCCAATAAAGAAATCTACCGGGTAGATGCATTCAAGGAAAAACCGGATTTGGAAACGGCCAAACGATACTTACAGCGGAAAAATTATTTCTGGAATGCCGGTATATTCATTTGGAATGTCAGCACCATCGTCAATGCTTTTCGGGTGTACCAGCCTACTATGTCGAACATTTTCGAAGGATTGCTGCCTTATTATTATACAGAGGTGGAACAGGAGAAAATAGACAAGCTTTTCCCTACGTGCGAAAACATTTCTATCGACTATGCCATCATGGAAAAAGCAGAAGAAATTTATGTGTTCCCGGCTTCATTCGGTTGGAGTGACTTGGGTACATGGGGATCGTTGCACGATAACTTGCATAAAGACGCTCATAATAATGTATGCATCGGAGAAAACATTCATTTGCACGAAAGCCGTAATTGCATTGTACATACTACCGAAGAAAAGAAAGTGGTGGTACAAGGACTTGACGGTTACATCGTTGCTGAAAAAAATGACCGTCTGCTGATTTGCCGCTTGAGTGAAGAACAGCGCATCAAGGAATTTGCTGCAGAATAAAAAAACACTACGGATTACACAGATAAAAAATCTGTTTATGAGATTTTATCCGTGTAATCCGCAGTGATGGATTTAGCCTTTCAGGGCGGCAAGGGCTGCCTCGTAATCAGGCTCTTGGGTGATTTCAGGTACCAGTTCGGTATAAACTACTTTGCCTTCCGGATTGATGATAACCACCGCCCGTGCCAGTAGTCCGCACAATACACCGTCAGTCATCAGTACGCCATATTTTTCTCCGAAATCGGACGTATAGCGATAGTCTGATAGTGGAATGACGTTCTCAATGCCTTCTGTCGTGCAGAACCGTCCTTGGGCAAAAGGCAGGTCTTTCGAGATTGCCAATACAATGGTATCACTCATTTGGGCTGCCAGTTGGTTGAATTTACGTACCGATGCTGCGCATACTCCTGTGTCCATGCTGGGGAAGATGTTCAGCAGGGCATATTTCCCTTTGGTGTCTGCCAGGGTGAAACTACTTAAATCCCCTTTTACCAGTGAAAAATCAGGAGCTTGCGTTCCTGTTTTTACAAATTCACCTGCCAGGGTGACAGGGTTTCCTTGAAATGCTGTTTTTGCCATATTTACTTTGTATATCAATTAAACTTCTATGTAAAGTTAACAAAAGAACCTCGATTTTGGTTGTGCAAGTTTATGCTTTTTGCTATTTTTATGTTTTTCGAATAGTTCTTTTTATTCTCCTTCTACTTTACATTCATGAAAATGCATTTCGTGTTCGGCTTTTTCACGTGGAAAGGCAAAGTAGGTACAGACGGCTTGTGTGCATACTTCGCCTGCTTCATTGGTGAGGGTTGCTTCGATGGTGATAATGTTTCTTCGTTGCTCACGGATGGAAGCGCGGATGGTAAGCAGCTTGTCAGTGGTATGTACTGGTTTCAGGTAACGGGTTTCCATTTTTGAAGTGACGCCTGCGGTTTGTAGTTTACGCATGACGACCCATCCGCATGTTTCGTCGAGCAATAAAGCCTGGATGCCTCCATGCAGTGTGTCCAGCCATCCCTGGTATTTTTCATCAGGTTTCCAGTAACTGACGATACTGTCTCCATCTTCATAAAATTCCATTTTCAGTCCTGAAGGATTTTGCGGAGCACATCCGAAACAGTTATATCCCTTCATGCCTTCCCATGGGTTGATAATTTTTTTCATAACTTTGTCAATTGATGATATAATCTGTGCAGGCGCGGTCTTGTCTGTATCCATTCAGGATTCCGGCAGCAGCCAGGTGGTCGGGGTGAATTGAATAGGCTTTCATATCTTCCAGTGTGTCAAATTCACTTTCCAGGCAGATGTCCCATTTTTCATCCGGATTGATGTTCAGTCCTACAAAGATGTGCCGGATAGTCGGTATGCGGGCCGGTAAGGCTTCGATGGCTTCCTTGAAGCGGTGCATAACGTCTTGTTTTTCGGTTTGTGTCAGTGTCTCTTTCAGCTTGAATAATACAATATGTTTTACCATGATGTAAAAGTTTTAAAATTTATGCTTGTGTCTATTGCTACAAATGTAAGTATTTTCCGGATTACGGCGATTGTTTCAAGGGGCTTTTTTCATTTCGGATTTATGGATTTTATTTTTCATGGATGTCCTCATTCAGCCAATGTCTCATTCTTGTAAATTCAAGGTATAAAATATGCTGAAAAAACGTTTTTTTGATGCGGGCAGGAGAAAAATGTGTATATTTGTGCAAATTATCCACATCTAAAAACCAGTAAAGCATGATTATCATCGGTATTGCCGGAGGAACAGGCTCCGGAAAAACAACAGTCGTAAAAAGTATAGTCGATAGTTTGCCTGCCAACGAAGTGGCATTATTGCCTTTGGACTCGTATTATAAGGACAGCAGCCATGTACCTGTAGAGGAACGCCAGAACATAAATTTCGACCATCCTGATGCATTCGATTGGGAACTTTTGTCGAAACAGGTGGAGATGCTCCGGCAGGGAAAAGCGATAGAACAGCCGGTTTATTCTTATCTGACTTGTACACGACAACCTGAAACCATTCATATAGAACCGCGTAAAGTGGTGATAATCGAAGGTATTCTGGCATTAAGTGATAAGCGCTTGCGGGATTTGATGGATTTGCGGGTGTTTGTGGATGCAGATTCGGATGAACGGTTGATTCGGGTTATCCAGCGGGACGTGATTGAGCGCGGACGTACAGCCGAAGCCGTGATGGACCGGTATGTAAAGGTGCTGAAACCGATGCATCAGGAGTTTATTGAACCAGCCAAGCAATATGCAGACTTGATTGTTCCACAAGGTGGACACAACTGGAAGGCTATCGAGATACTGAAGCTATATATAGAAAAAATCATTGGCCGATGAAAACAGTTGTTTTCTGGAGTTGGATAGGACTGATATGTTGGCTGTCGGTAGCTTGTAGTGGCAGGCAGTCGGCAGGAGGTGAGGCGAATGTTGATTTGCCTGTCATTAAAGAACGTGGAGAACTGGTGGTGCTTACTGCCAACAGTTCTACTTCCTATTTCAATTATCGGGGCGAACCGATGGGATTTCAATATGAGTTGGCACAGCAGTTCGTGCAGTCGCTGGGATTGAAAATGAAGCTGAAGGTGGTGAACAATCCTTCGGAAATGGTGCGATGCCTGCTGGAAGGTAAAGGCGACCTCATAGCTTATAATCTGGATATTACACAGGCGTGGAAAGACAGTCTGATTTATTGTGGTGAGGAGAATATTACGCATCAGGTCGTAGTACAACGCAGAGGTAGAGATGCAGTGAAAGATGTGACCCAGTTAATTGACAAAGATGTGTATGTAAGTCCCGGAAAGTATTATGAACGTCTGGTTCATTTGAATGAAGAGCTGGGAGGAGGCATACGTATTCATTTGGTAGATGCGGACAGCTTGTCGACCGAGGATTTGATTACGCAGGTGGCTGAAGGTAAGATAGATTATACCGTAGCTACCAATGAAGTGGCAAAGATAAACCGTACATATTATTCTAACTTGGATATCAGGCTGGTGGTCAGTTTCGACCAGCGTGCTTCGTGGGCAGTACGTAAAACATCGCCTTTGCTTGCCCAGGCAGCAGATAAATGGCACAAGGAAAATATCAATTCACCGGAATTCAAGGCAAGTGCACGCCGTTATTTTGAACTTAACAAGCAGCCGGTGCATGGTTCTATCCTCTCGGTGAAGGATGGAAAGATATCGCATTACGACGATTTGTTCCGTAAGTATGCTAAAGAAATCAGATGGGATTGGCGGTTGCTTGCAGCATTGGTTTATACGGAATCGAATTTCAATCCGGATGTAGTGTCGTGGGCCGGTGCTAAAGGACTGATGCAGCTGATGCCTGTTACGGCTCATGCGATGGGGATTCCAAGGGGCAAGGAGCAAGACCCGGAAGAGAGTATCAAAGGAGGGGTAAAGTATATAGCCCAGTTGCAGAATATTTTCCGGAAGGTGGATGACAAGGATGAGCAGGTGAAGTTCGTATTGGCGGCTTACAATGCAGGAGCAGGACACATAACCGACGCCATGGCTTTGGCGAAGAAATATGGAAAAGACCCTTATCGGTGGGAGCACCATGTAGACCATTATATCTTGCTGAAGAGCAATGAGGAATATTATCAGGATCCGGTTTGTAAAAACGGTTATTTCCGTGGTACGGAAACTTATAATTTTGTGCGTGATGTAATGGGGCGTGCCGACCTTTACAAAAAGAAAATCAAAAGGTAAACATCATTTGAATTGTTCGATGATTTGGTTTAGTTCATGGATGTTCACAAATCCGCTTTGTCTCCATAGCTGTTTGCCGTTTTTGAATATCATAAGTGTAGGCACAGAGTGTACTGCATAATGCTGGGCTATTTGAGGATTCTTGTCGATGTTTATTTGGATAATCCGGATGGCATCTCCTTGCATTGCTTTCAGTTGTTTCAAGATAGGTGTCATAGCCTTGCAAGGTGTACACCATTCTGCGTAGATGTCTACCAGTACAGGAGTGGATGATGTAACTAAATCTGCAAACGTTTCCATAATCATAATGCTTTTAGTGGGTCATAGTCTGATTGGGCGAATGTATCTGTTATTATAACATTTCCGGCTCTTGTTTTGTTCGGTAGGAACCGGGGATTTTTTGATAAAGATGAGGCACGACCCGGAAAGAGAATGTTCTTCTTTCCAAGTCGTGCCTCGTCTTTGTATATAAAAAAGTTTATTTCTTGCTCGGATTGTAACGGGCGTTCAGTCCTTCAACAATTTCATCGGTGATGTTGAATGCGTCGTCTGCATACAGCAGATTGTCGAATCCGGTATTGCTGATAATCAGGCTATATCCTTTGTCTTTGTTATAGATTTTCAGGAATGAATTGATGGAGTCGCGCAATTGCAAGCTGTTCTTTTGGTTTTCTGTCTGTAGTTCGTTGGTTAATTTTTCTTGCAGTTCTTGCAATTTCTGCTGTTTTTGGACAATACGTACTCTTTCTTGTTCGGCACGCTCTTGACTTACAAAACCATTGTTTTCCAATTTGCGTTGGAATTCGCGCATATCGTTGTCCAAGTCTTTGGCTTTTTCGTTCAAGGTAGTACGGATATTTTCCTCCTTCTGAATCATCTGTTCGTTCAGGTCGTTCCAGAACTTGTATTTAGTCAGCAATGAGTCTATTTCGACGTATGCTATTTTCATACTTCCCGGTACGGTAGCTGTAATTTCCGTCGAGTTTCCATTCTCTGCTTTCTTGTCAGTGCATTGTGTGAACATCAGCGCAAGAGCCAATGCCAAAAATCCATTCAGGACATACTTCATTTTTTTCATCATGTTTTTTTCAGTATCTTAGTTATTAATTGTTTTCCTGTTCTTTTCCGTTAGGCATACGTTCGGCAATGGCATGCGGATTCGTTTGCCTTGCCTCGCGATCTTGCGATTGTACGCACCCGATACCCTTCCTACGCAACGCCTTGTTGCCGCTGACGTGGGTATTAGGGAATTTTCCGTTTTTTGTAAAGAGTATCTTTACAGAGAATAGTGCTATGCTGATAGCAACTATTAACACAGTAAAGAGGATAGTCTTAAGCATTTCTATTAATTTTGTGCTGCAAAGATATACTTTTTGTTATCGAAATTGGATGTTTGTCCTTGAAAAAAGCGGGGAGTATCCTCATTAATTCGTATTTTTAACTTATTTTTACGGAAGTAGAAAAATAAACACTTGATTTATGGAGAAAAAAGATTTGAAACCTGTTATTGTCTTCCAATATTTTGAAGAAGTGTGCCAGGTGCCTCGTCCTTCCAAGAAGGAAGAAAAAATAAGAGCTTATCTGTTGGATTTTGCCCAGAAGCACGGGTTGCATGCCCGGACCGATGATGCTGGAAATGTATTGATAGAGAAGCCGGCTTCGCAGGGCAAGGAGAATTTGAAAACGGTAATTCTCCAGTCGCACATGGATATGGTGTGTGAGAAAAACAAGGATACACAGCATAACTTCGAAACCGACCCGATAGAAACATATATTGACGGGGAATGGTTGAGAGCCAGAGGAACCACGTTGGGAGCCGATAATGGAATCGGAATGGCAGCCGAACTTGCCTTGCTGGCTTCGGATGATGTGGAACACGGACCTGTACAATGCTTGTTTACGGTGGACGAAGAAACAGGACTGACCGGTGCTTTCGCTTTGAAAGAAGGTTTTATGAAAGGGGATATCCTGATAAACCTGGACTCGGAGGATGAAGGGGAGTTATTTATCGGTTGTGCCGGAGGGGCGGGTACAACAGCGGTATTTCCTTGCCCGATGACGCATGCACCCGAAGGATATTTCTTTTTCCGTGTAGTTGTAAAAGGACTTACTGGAGGCCATTCGGGGGATGATATAAATAAGAACCGTGCGAATGCTAACAAACTGTTGAACCGTTACTTGGTGCAACTGATGTGGAAATACGACCTGCGTCTGTGCGAGATAGACGGAGGGAATCTGCATAATGCCATTCCGCGCGAGGCTTATGCTGTATGTGCAGTCCCGATGGAAAACAAGGAGTCGGTGCGTGTGGACCTGAACGTGTATTTGTCGGAAGTGGAAAACGAATATGCTGTAACTGAACCTAATTTGCAGATGGACCTGGAATCGGAAGCACCTCGTGCGGAAGTGATGGAAGTTGCTGACATGAAGCGTTTCTTGCTTTCTATTTATGCTGTGCATAATGGAGTGTATGCTATGAGCCAGGACATTGCAGGATTGGTAGAGACTTCGTCTAACCTGGCTTCGGTGAAACAAGGAAAAGGGGAACTGACAGTGGTGACCAGTCAGCGCAGTTCCATCCTTTCTTCGCGTGAGGATATGTCGATGATGGTAAGTGCAGCATTTTTGCTGGGTGGTGCTTCTGTTTCAACAGGTGACGGATATCCGGGTTGGAAACCCAATCCTTCTTCAGAAATATTGCACATTGCCGTAGAGAGTTACAAGCGCTTGTTTGGAACAGAACCGAAAGTAAAAGCCATTCATGCCGGATTAGAGTGCGGATTGTTTTTGGAGAAGTATCCTTCGTTGGATATGGTATCGTTCGGACCTACTTTGCGTGGCGTGCATTCGCCCGATGAGCGTATGCTGATTCCTACAGTAGATAAGTTCTGGCGTCATCTGCTGGATGTTTTGGCACATATTCCTGCGAAATCTTGATAAAAAATGATTGCACACCCATGGCACAGGCACACGTAAGTTCATATAGGTTTACCGGATGCCGTATCGGCAGGAAAGTAAGTAGAATCAGTGGCTTTTTATGTTTGTCTGTGTTAGGTGTGTGCTTTTTCTGTTTGCGGGTCAGTGCACAGGAATCTTTTCGGGTGATGCACTATAATGTAGAGAATTTCTTCGATTGCCGTGATGATTCCTTGAAACAAGACGAAGAATTCTTACCACATGCCGTCCGTGGATGGAACTGGAAACGTTATCATGCAAAGATGAATAAGATAGCCAAGGTGGTGTTGGCTGCTTCGAGTAATCAGGTTCCTGATTTGGTAGGACTGTGTGAGGTGGAAAATGCCTATTGCCTGGATGGACTGACCAGGTATTCGCCTTTGCGTGATGCCGCTTATCGGTATGTGATGACTGATTCGCCTGATGAACGTGGCATTGATGTAGCTTTGCTTTATCAGCCTGCTACGTTCCGGTTGCTTGGTATGCAGTGCATCCGTATTCCTTCTTTCCGTATCGGGCGAAAGCCTACCCGTGACTTGTTGCATGTAAGCGGGCGTGTCATTTCAGGCGATACCCTTGATGTATTTGTTTGTCATTTTCCTTCCCGTTCTGGCGGAACAAGGCAAAGCGAACCATACCGTTTGTTTGTTGCGGATGTATTGCGTCATACGGTCGATTCGTTGCTCTCCGTACGTCAATCCCCTTACCTTATTATAATGGGCGATTTCAATGATGAACCGTCCAGCCGTTCAATATCCCAAGTGCTGGGGGCACAAACGCCAGAAGAGGAGAATGATGTCTCATCTTTTCTTCTTTATAATTTAATGGCGGGAAAAGAACCCGGAACTTATCGTTACCGTGGAGAATGGGGAGTACTCGACCAGTTCATCGTTAATGGCAGTATGCTTCTTCCTTCAGCCTCACTTCATACCGGTACTGCGGAAGCCCATGTGCTTGACTTTCCTTTTTTGCTTGAAGAAGACGAACGATATGGAGGTATTACTCCTTTTCGCACTTACAAGGGGATGAGGTATCAAGGCGGATACAGCGATCATCTGCCCGTATGTCTGGATATCCGAATCAGATACTGATTCCCATAATATAGTCGTTCATATAAAAGCCGTTGCCGATGTGCGTGTCTTCTTCACGTACTTTTTCCATTCCCATATGTTGGTAAAATCCAAGAGCCGGATTTTCCCGGTTTACGTTCAATTCCATTCGGCAGGGAGCCGGATGCAGTTCCTTGATACCCTTGATGGCCTGTTGGAACAGGAGTTTGCCTAGATGACTTTTTTGGTAATAGGGAATCACATAGATTTTCTGTAAGTGATACAGGTCTTCCCCTTCGGGTTGGATGGATACGTAACCTGCAGGCTCGCATTCTTCGTAGGCAATATAGTAGATGTGCCCTTCTTCTGTCATTTGTTTTTTCAGATTTTCGGGCGAATACATCCAGTCCATCATATAGTCGATTTGTTCCGGAGTCAGGATATCTTTGTAAGTGGCGGGGAAGACCTCTTTTGCCAATTGGTTGATTAAGTGAATGTCTTCGAGTGTAGCTTTTCTAATTGTAAACATTGTTCTTGATTTTTCTTACAAAGTTATTGTTTTTGCTTGAAAAAGAAGAATAAAGACAGGATAAATTCTGTTTCAAAAAGTATGATTGCATACTTTGTTTTGTTAAAAGAGATAAAATAAAAGTACTATGCAATACAAGGTATTTATATAATACATATATTTGTGCCATACAAAGAAATAAGGAGGAATGACAGATGAATGTTGATAATGTGAAATCTCAAATGCGCAAAGGGATGCTTGAGTATTGCATCTTATTGCTGCTTCATCGGGAGCCTCTGTATGCATCGGATATCATCCAGAACCTGAAAGAAGCAAAACTGATTGTGGTGGAGGGTACTTTGTATCCGTTGCTTACACGCCTGAAAAATGATAATTTGTTGTCGTATGAATGGGTGGAATCCACGCAAGGACCTCCACGGAAATATTATCGCCTCACTTCCGAAGGGGAAGAGTTCTTGAAAGGGCTGGAAACGGCATGGGACGAATTGGCGGCTACGGTAAATCATTTAAGAACGAAACTAATAACCTGTAAAGACAATGAAAAAGACACTGACTGTTAATTTGGGTGGAACCGTTTATCATATAGACGAGGACGCCTATATTTTGCTTGACAATTACTTGAATAATCTTCGCTATCATTTCCGGAAAGAAGAAAGTGCCGACGAGATTGTACGTGATATGGAAATCCGCATTTCGGAGTTGTTTAATGAATACCTTGCCGGAGGCATTCAAGTCATTACCGTCGTGCAAGTGGAAGAGGTTATCGCCCGTATGGGAAAACCTGAAGACCTGAGTCCGGATGAGGAAGAAACGGCCGAGAGAAAGACCGATGAATCATTGCAAGGAGTGCAACGGCGCTTGTTCCGTAATCCGGACGACCGTATTCTGGGCGGTGTACTTTCGGGATTGGCTGCTTATTTCGGCATCGATTCTACTCCTTTACGTATTTTGTTGCTGATATTAGGCTTTATCCTGCTCAGTGTGGGAGGATTTTTCCCGTTGATGTTGGCATATATTATCATGTGGATTATTATTCCCCAGGCACGCACCGCCACCGAGAAACTTCAGATGCGAGGTGAACCCATCAATATGGAGAATATCGGGCGGACAGTGACCGACGGGTTCGAACGGGAAGGCGATAAGATACGTTCTGCCGGGTCTCGTTCGTTGCTGGCACGTTTTTGCGATGCTGTGATACAAGTGGCAGGTTTCCTCATCAAGGTAGTGCTGGTATTGGTTGCCATTTGTTGTGTGCCGGCATTGCTTGTCGGGCTGGCTGTAGCCTTTGCATTGTTGATGGCTGCCACGGGAGTATTGGCAAGTACGCCTGCCCTGCTTTATTATGCATTGCCAGAAGTGGATTGGAGCATGCTGACTACGAGCCCTGCTCCTGTTATCGGGCTCGCAGTCTGTGCACTGTTGGTAATAGGCATTCCCGTAGTCGGTTTGTTGCAGGTTATCTTGCAGAGTTTCAAGGTCTGGCGTCCGATGGCTACGGGAGTCAAGGTGACTCTGATATTGTTATGGATTATAGCGGTAGCAGTAGGTTCATTCTTTGTGTTCCAGCTTCCCTTTGTTATCCATAGTGTCACCGACTGGGTTTGAACTTTGTGCCAGTCTGTATACAGTTTCCTATTGTAGAAAAGTATGACGCTCCATTTCTACTCCACCCGAACGGATGATTACTTCGTATGGCAGGTTGTCACCGTCCGGATGGAATGAGGGGGGCAGTATAAGTTCGGATACTCCGTAAGGTTCCAGGCTTTCTACAGTACCTCGTGCTATGGTTTTATCGTTCAGGCGCACTTCAACTTCAGCTGGTTGTGAGGTAGAAAGTCCGAAGTTTTCCACTTTTACTTTCAGGGTTCCTTGCGAGGAGTCGTATTGTGGGCGGCGTGCCGAGAGAAGGGCAGGAGTATAGTTGACATAGGGCAGGTAGGCATAGCCGAACAGTAACTCACCTTTTGTTGTGTGTCCAATAAGTTTGGGCGCAAATTCGTCGGGAGTGATACCGCTTCCTTTTCCGTCAAAGGTCACTATCAGGTCTTTTCCGTCTTTGCGTGTCTTTACTGGCAGGCAGCCTCGTCCGTAATTGACTTCTGTGTATGCACCGAAGCGGAGGGACTGAATGTCTATGTCTGTTTGAGGATTGAATCCCGGTTCGGCCTGTATCCGTACTTCAATACGTCGGGTAGAGTCATCAATGGGTCGGGTGTTGAGTACCGAAAGCAGTATTCCTTTGTTGAGTGGGATACAGATGTTTTTCGATGAATGCCGGTCACCTGGAAGATCATTCCATTTAATGGTATCGATGACTGCAAAATTCATTTGTATGGCTCGTCCGTTGTGGTCTTGGAAAACTTTCGGTCGTTCGTATTTGAACCAATGCTCTATTTCTCCATCGCGATGGAAAGATACGCCGGGCATGTAGGCTTCGCCTTGTTCCGTTACCCAGTGTATGCCGTCTTTCGAACGTTGGTAATAGGCTATGCGTCCTAGCCAATCGTTGACAATCAGGTGATACTGTAGGCTGTCTTTCCATACCACTGGGTCTTCGAATTTGCCTTCTACAGCAGGATAGACCCGTTTGCCTGTCAGTTGCCGGTAAGGGGAGATGCCGTCGCGGCTAATCCATACACCTCCACCACGGCATACCATCAGGCGTGAGCCGTCTTGCCGGCGGGCAAAGGTGAGGTTGGACAATCCTTCGATGATTGGTCGGTCGCGTGGGTCGAAATCAAATTTCTGGTAATACCATATCGGGCTATCTTCATTTGTTGCGATGTAGTATCCGTCGATAACATAGACTACGATACGTCCGTCGTCCAGTCGGAAGGCTTCAGGGTTATGCCCTTTCCCGATGGAGTTCTGGATGTGATAGGGACCGGTCAGTTTATCGGAGGTGGCGTGAAAGACGGTCGAATTAGACCAGAACATGTGTCCTTTGGGTGAGTTTTCCGGCCATCCGCATACATATAGATGATACCGTTTGTCGGGAGTCTGGAGGATATTGCCTCCCCAAAAAGAGATGTCTGGCAGTTCGATGCCGTTGTCTGTATATCGGTTCTGCACGCTGTCTGTTCCCCATGTCTGTTTTCCTTGGGTTCCTTCAGGCATGGCAAGGAAGCGGTCCATAAACCGGGCTCCGGGAACCAGTTGTTGCCATTCGGCAGGACGTTCGCGTTCGACGGTTTGTGCATAGGTGCTGGTGCTGTATGCTAGTACAGACAGTCCCAGGAGTATTTTGGTTGCGATGTTTTTCTTCATATTCTTCTGTGTTTGGTTTTAGTATATTAGTTTAAAGTATTCTGTCTTTTCGATATCAGATAATTCTTTCCGGCATGAAAGATTCCGTTGATAATGTTATTGGAACGTGTAAACAGTTACTTAATACTTAAAAAGGTCATATCAATCACTGCTTTGAGTAATGATACGACCTTTTTTGGCTGATTTCATCGACACTGTTTGTGTCGCGGAATTTACGCTGTTTGTATGTATCCAATCGGCTTCTGCATTGGTTTACAAGTCTGTCTTGTCATTGTTTTTCCAGTGCGAAGCCTAGCTGCAGGCCGTCGTATTCGTCCAGCAAGGAATTGGCGGTGCTTACCACCGAATTGGAGGAATTGCTGCTTAAGGCACTGCCTATTGTCTGCATCAGCGACATGACTTTGTCTGCCTTAAAAAGCAGGCTCATCTTCTTGGGAGCCAGTACATTCTGCGAAACGATGGCGTTAAATTTCAATCCCAGTTTTGTCTTCAGTTGCAATTCTTTCGTTTCACTGTCATACGTATAGGTTCCAGATGTGGTACGCCCTTTTACTGTCGAGGTGTAGGTACCATCGGAATTGAAGGTGTATGAACATCCTTCTGTAAAGCCCAGCTTTTCCAGAATGCCAGTCATCTTCTCTTCTACTTTCTTTGACGCTACTTCGCCTCCCGCTTTTGCCAACAGATTGTCACTGGTAAACTTGCAATCGGGTCCCGTATAATTCCACGTGCCTTCTATCGACCACGAAGCAAGGTCGCTTCCTTTTCCTTCCGTTATCGCATTGGCTACTCCGGAAAGAATCGATTTCCAGTCTTGTGCCTTGGCTGTGCTGCAAAATACAAAGCATAAGGCAAACACCAACATTCCTTTTATGAAATTGTTCTTTTTCATTTTGTTCATCCTTTCATTATTCTAGTATGGCAGAAGTCACAGTGTACAGCAAAACGACTCCGTGACTCTGTGATGAAAAGGAAAATCAACAAGCTTTGAAGCTCATATCCAATCCTTTTACCGAATGGGTCAACGCACCTACCGAAATGAAGTCGACACCACATTCGGCATAATCACGAAGAGTATCAAAGGTGATGCCTCCTGATGATTCGATTTCGTAGCGTCCTCCTACCATTTCTACAGCTTTGCGTGTGTCGGCAGGCGTAAAGTTATCCAGCATAATGCGGTCTACACCACCCAAGTCGAGCACTTGTTGCAGTTCGTCGAAGTTCCGTACCTCGATTTCTATCTTCAAATCCTTTCCTTTCTCCTTGCAATATTCTTTTGCACGCAAAATGGCCTTGTCGATTCCTCCGGCGAAATCTACATGGTTGTCTTTCAGCAGAATCATATCGAAGAGACCGATGCGGTGATTCACTCCGCCACCGATTTTTACTGCCATCTTTTCCAGAATGCGCATGCCCGGAGTAGTTTTACGCGTATCCAGTACGCGGGTTTTTGTGCCTTCCAGACGCTTTACGTATTTATGGGTCATTGTAGCGATGCCGCTCATGCGTTGCATGATATTCAGCATCAGACGTTCGGTTTGCAGAAGCGACTGCACTTTTCCCGATACTATCATGGGTACATCTCCCGGTTTCACATGAGCACCGTCCAGAATGAACACTTCCACTTTCAATGTCGGGTCGAAACGGCGGAATACTTCCTTTGCCACTTCAATGCCTGCCAGTATGCCTTCTTCTTTTATCAGCAGCTTCGATTTTCCCATAGCATCGGCTGGAATGCACGATAATGTAGTGTGGTCGCCATCACCTATATCTTCGGCAAACGACAAGTCGATAAGCCGGTCAATCAAATCTTTTACAATTTTCTCGTCCATATTCGTTCTGTTTTTTAATTGTACTATCAAATCGGGGCAAAGGTACGGATTTATTCATACCTTTGCAAAAAGAAAATGTTTAAAACCCGATTAAAGATTATGAAATTTGTACTATTGGTTGTAGGAAAGACAGTAGAGAAACATTACATTTCCGCCATAGGTGATTATGTGCAGCGGATAAAGCATTATATTCCGTTCGACATTGAAGTGATTCCGGAACTGAAGAATACCAAGAGCCTTAGTACCGACCTGCAAAAAGAAAAGGAGGGCGAACTGATACTGAAAGCACTCCAGTCTGGAGACGTGCCAGTCTTGCTTGATGAACACGGCAAGGAGTTCCGCTCGACAGAATTTGCCACTTGGATAGAACGCAAGATGCATTCCGTCAAGCGGTTGGTGTTCATTATCGGAGGCCCGTACGGGTTCTCGCCTGCCGTCTATCAGGCGGCGCAAGAAAAACTTTCACTTTCGAAAATGACTTTTTCGCACCAGATGATACGTCTCATCTTTGTCGAGCAATTATATCGTGCGATGAGCATCCTGAACAACAGTCCGTACCACCACGAATAGATGGACACATATTACTGTTTTTACAAAGTCAAACGGCTGCCCAGTCCGGGATATCCCAGTCCTCCCTCAATCCCATATTGCTAGGACTGCAGTCCTAAGCTTATTAGAACTGGAGTCCTGACCTATCGGGACAGCAATCCTGACTGCACGGGACTTTTTACGCAATCCAATGGCTTTAATTATGCAGTTTGCCGCATCCGGCAACGCAGCCTACTGTATCCGAATTACCTCTTCATTCCCCGTATCACGTCTTTTGTGGCGGCATCTACCCGGTATGACTCTACGATTTTCTGTAATGCCTTGTTGTAAGTGAAGTTGTCCAACGAATTTTGTTGCAGGTATGCCATCGTCTGTTGGGGAAATTTCACGAAGCAGACAGAGAGTGCCCATGCCACTCCCATCCGTACGTAATAGCCTTCGTGACGGATAGCATTATATAAGGAGAGAAGTTCACCGATGTGCTCCTTGTCGATGAAGAGCTGCATCGCCATCACCACTCCGAAACGGATTTCATACTCGCCCTCGGCTTGCATCCAAGTCTTCAGGTACTCCCACAGCCGTTCTTTGTTCGTTTCGACGAACCGCTTTCCTCCTCCGAACTTGAATGTGTCGCACACCGACCAGCTGTTGATGTTCCATACAAAACGGGTCACTCGGTGCAGGTACACCTCGATGTCGGCATCGGGACGGATGCAGCCCAATACCATTCCATGCAGCATCCGCTCTTCCATATAATAGGTGTCGGCGGTGTCGAGATACGTTTCCCAATCGCTTTTGGCGATGCGTGCCGCCAGTTTCCGCAAGTGGGGCACACGGATACCCAACACATGTTCCACGCCCGGATTCAGGCTTTCGGTAAACTTTTTGTTCCCCTGCTCTGCCAACCGGAGCAGATGCTCTTTGATGGTCAAGCCTTCGAGTCTGTATTCTTCCATATCTTTTGCTTTGTTGTCATATTTCCTGCAAAAATACGCATTGCTATCCCCATAAGTAGGTATTTAACATCTTTTTTTACCTAAAAGTAGGTATTGCCGCTATAAAGCAAGCTCCATACCTTTGCGGTAGTTAAAAATCAACAAAAGATAAAGAGAAATGAAAACAACGAGACTCCTATTCTCGCTCTGCTTGGCGATGCTTGCGCCGCACGCTTTCGCTACAGGTGAAGCGGAACAGACAAGTAAAGGCAATGCGGACATAACCGCAGAGAGCGCATCGGAAACGGTCAAGACAGAAAAGAAGAAATCACGTTTCACCATCGGCGGTTATGGTGAGGCGGTGTATAGCCGGAACTTTTATAGCGACAATTATTTGCGCTATGACAGTCCGCAGGATTATAAAGACGATAAACACGGACGTTTTGACCTGCCACATGTTGTCCTGATGTTAGGATATGATTTTGGCAAAGGCTGGTCAATGGGGATGGAAATCGAATTTGAACACGGAGGTACAGAAAGTGCCGTTGAGATAGAAGAACATGAAGGAGGTGAATACGAAACCGAAGTGGAACGTGGAGGTGAAGTTGCCCTCGAACAATTCTGGATCCAGAAATCTTTCTGTCCGGAGTTCAACATTAAATTAGGGCACATGGTCATCCCGGTAGGTGCTACGAATGCCCATCACCTTCCTACCGAATTCTTTGGTGTATATCGTCCGGAAGGTGAAAATACCATTATGCCTTGTACGTGGCATGAAACTGGATTAAGCATTTGGGGACGTGCAGGAGATTGGCGGTATGAAGCTATGTTGCTTCCTGGACTTGACTCTGACCGTTTTAATGATAAGGAATGGATAAAAGGCGGTGCCGGAAGTCCTTACGAATTCAAGATAGCCAATGCTATGGCTGGTGCTGTCCGTGTAGATAATTATTCGGTAAAAGGCCTTCGACTTTCTGTAAGCGGATATGCCGGAAACACATTCAGCAATACGCTGAAGAAAGCGACCAATGCCATATACGACAATGTAAAGGGGACTGTATTAATCGGTTCATTTGATTTTCATTACAACGACCATAACTGGGTGGCACGTGGAAATTTCGATTATGGACACTTGTCGGATGCTGCTTTGATAACCCGTTATAACCAAAGTTTCTCCAATGACTCGCCTGCGAAAAAAAGACCTGTAGCTACATCAGCAATTTCTACAGGGGTAGAAGTGGGCTACGACTTATTCGGTTGGCTTGGCAAAAAGCAGCAAGAAAAAGGACGCAAATTCTATCTTTTCGGTCGTTATGAATATTATGATTCAATGTATAAAACGGAAGATGCAGTGACTGATTATGAAGAATATGGACGGCAACGCATCGCTTTCGGTGTCAACTACTATCCGATGAAAGACATTGTACTGAAGGGGGAATATTCATTGGGTATCCTTAAAAGCAAATTTAATAATGAACCTGCCGTCTCATTGGGAGTAGCATATTCCGGTTTCTTCAATTTGTAAAATCAAAAACAAGATACAAACAAAACACTAATTTAAAAATAAGACAATGAAAAAGTATTTGAAATTTCCGATTTACGTGGCATTGTCTGCCATGGTAGGCATGAATGTTACGGCTTGTAGTGATGACGACCCTGTTAATCAGGAAGAATCTGGAACTCTCTCTGCACAGGAACAGGCTCTGAAAGATGTAATAACTGATTATACAGACCAAACTGTGATACCTACTTACAAAGGAATGGCAGATGCCGCTATGGAACTGCATAGCCTATGTATTGATATTCGTACCAAAAAATCAGATGGAACGTTATCTACCGCCGATGTGGAAGCTGCCGGTGAAGCTTGGAAAACCGCACGTGATTATTGGGAAAAAAGTGAAGCTTGGTTGTTTGGTCCTGCCGGAGACTATTATATAGACCCACACATTGATTCGTGGCCGCTTGATAAAACAGGAATGGATGCCCTGTTGAGCAATCCTGCACAAATGGCACAAATGGATGATGAAGGTGTATATGTCGGTAACTATTTAGGATATGCATTACAAGGATTCCATGCCATCGAATATCTTTTATTCGAATTGACAAATACAAATGCAGACGGCAATGCTACAGCTGATTCCAAAAGCGTGGCACATAACCTGAACTATAGCACTGAAGAATTAAACTATTTAGTAGGTTTAGCTGCGGACTTGCGTAATCAATGCATCTTATTGGAAGCATGCTGGGCAGGCACCGAAAATGTAACGGCTGAAAAACAACAGATTCTGACCGATACCGAATTGGACAAAGGCATCAACTTCGGTGAACGTATCAAAAATGCAGGCAACGCAGGCAGTGAATACGTAAACTATCTTGATGTGATGTACGACATCATCACCGCCGGAATCCAAAACATCGCAAACGAAGTAGGTAATATCAAAATCGGGAACCCGACAGGTAAAGGACTTCCTTCGGGAGGTATGGAATACGACCCGAACTATATTGAATCGCCTTATAGCCTGAACTCCATCCGCGACTTCCTGGGCAATATCCAAAGCATCCGCAACGCCTACCAGGGTTCTCCTTCGGTAGACGGAACCATCCAAGTGCCAACGAATACGCTTAGCACATATATCGCTACACTTGATGCCGACCTGGACAACCGTGTGAAAGCAGCCATCCAAGATGCATACGATAAAATTTCGTTGATGGGTGAACCGTTTGCATATACGTGCGGAGCATCTGAGTATGATACCGTTAACCAAGACGCAATCGATGCCTGCAACGTAATGAATGACATCTTCGACGAAGTGAAAGCTTTGCTACAAGCAAACCATTAATCCACTTTGTGCTAACACAAAGGCATAGGCATTCCTCTTCGGAAGAATGTCTATGTCCTTTAAACATACCGTAACCACACTAACTTTATATTACTTTTGATTATGAAGAAACAGTATTATTTAGTCGCATTTCTGACAATAGGCATGCTAACGGCTTGTAGCGACGATGAAGTAAAAACAGATAATCCCACTCCCAATCCGGAACCGTCAGAACTCCCTGACTGGTATTATACAGGTGGAGAATTGGGTACGACATTCAACTCGTCTTCTACCGCCTTCGAAGACCCGACTCCCGTAGTGGACGGTGATGCCGATATGACCGCCTCCTTCAACAGAGGGGAGCAATTCTTCGAAAAACCTTATACTTCCAACTTCTCCGGTATGCGTCACGGCCTCGGTCCTGTCTATATCCGGACTTCCTGCCAGCATTGCCATCCGGGATACGGACACGGACAAAGCCAACCTGCCGGTTCTTTTAATACAAACACAATAGGCAACGGTTACTTATTAGTTGTATACAACCCTGCAACCAATGCCTACGTTTCTTGGCTTGCAGGTATGCCGCAGACCCATGCCGTAGCCCCTTTCAAGGCTCCGCTGGACGAAAGCCAGATTATGCTGACCTGGCATGAATATACCGACCAGAATGGGAACAAGTTCCCCGACGGTGAGACCTATTCGTTGCGCTATCCGGAAATAACGATTCCCAAGAGTGCCATTTATGTAGCCAACAAGGGGTATGATGTAGGTACATACGAAGTCCGTCTCGAATCCACCATCGGCATTTACGGTACGGGCTTGCTGGATGCCATTTCGGATGAAGACCTGAAGGCGCAATACGTGCAGGAAGAAAAAGACGGTTATCTGAAGAACGGGCTGAACCCCAACATCTTTGCCAACGGAGACTGGACGGGGCAATATGCCAACACGGCACAGGGAGGTGACGGGACGAAATATCCTTTCCGTTATACGTATGCTCTGAGCCGTGGTCCGTTGCAAGATGCAGCCGGAGCCAACGCTTTCTGGAACATCACCAACGCTACACGTAGCGACCGCCGCTTCCATTACCTGGATGCGGCAGGTACGTATGCCCAGTATTCTTCGGAAGACCCCGAAGTGCAGGCAGGCTTCCGTGACTACATCGAGCAGGCAGACCCCGACAAGAACCATCCCGACTGGCACATTCAGAACGAGGACGGCACGTACGACGAGCAGCAGAACATCTACAACTATCTGACTTCGAAGGAACTGGACGTGGAAGTGTCTGACCAAGACTACATCGACCTCATGGTATGGCACCGCGGACTTGCCGTGCCCGCCGCACGCAACGTAGACGATGAAGAAGTATTGAAAGGCAAGGAACTCTTCGAACAAATCGGTTGTACGTATTGCCACAAGCCCAGCTGGACTACGGGCGATGACGAGATACGCGACCCGGCACGTTTCTTCGTAGGAGACAAGGCAGACCAGTTGCCCCGCTATCCGAACCAGAAGATATGGCCTTATACGGATATGGTACAGCACAAGCTGCACATGCAGAACGATATCCGCACGGGCTGGTGCCGCACCACTCCGCTTTGGGGACGCGGCCTGCACCAGCGTTGCACCGGAGCCGAATATGCCGACCGCTTGCACGATTGCCGCGCACGCACCACGCTGGAAGCCATCATGTGGCACGGCACCAGCACCGAGAGCGACGCTTACGAGACTGTGGAACAGTTCCGCCAGCTCTCGAAAGAAGACCGTGACGCTATCGTGAAATTCATCGATTCTATTTAAATCAGTAGACTAGGTACTAGGTGACTAGGTATTAAACACCTCGTTTTAAAGACTATTTAAAACCTGGTACCTAGTCACCTAGTACCTAGTCAACTAGTCACCTAATAAAAAACAAATGAAACTGATAAAACGCATTGCTTTCGGAAGCGCAGGACTGCTCGTCTTGCTGATGATGGCCGCCACTGTTGTAGAAAAACTGCAAGGAACCGGTACGGCTTGGACGGCTATCTATGGCTCTCCGTTCTTTACCATACTGTGGGGAATCCTGGCGGTATGCGCTTTGGTTTACCTGATAAGCCGGAAACTGCAACGGGATTTTTTTACGTTCCTGCTGCACATCGCGTTTCTGGTTATCCTGGCAGGAGCGCTCACCACGCGCCTTTGCGGAAAGCAAGGAAGCATCCATTTGCGGATGAACGATACGCCTGTTTCGGCTTTCGTCACTTCGGGAACGGAGGAAGAGCCGCTTCCTTTCGATGTGCGGCTGCACGATTTCCGCATCGACTATTACAAAGGAAGCTTTGCGCCCATGGACTTTACCAGCCGCATCCGAATTGAGGATAACGGAATGCAGGCAGAGGGAGAAGTGTCGATGAACCGGATATTCACCTATCGCCATTACCGTTTCTACCAGTCGGCATACGACAAGGACGGGCAAGGAACTACCCTTGCGGTGTCTTACGACCCGTGGGGCATCGGCATTACCTATACCGGATATGCTTTATTGCTGCTCTCTGTCTTGGGCTTCTTTTTTCAGAAAGACAGCATGTTCCGCCGGCTTCTCCGTCATCCCGCGTTGCGTAATAAAACCGTTCTGTTAGGTATCGCGCTGTTTTCATCCGTCGCTGGTATGGCTTCGGGACAACCCAAGCACTTATCCCGTGAGGCAGCATCCGCGGTAGGCAATCTCTACATCTATTACCACGACCGCATCTGTCCCTTGCAGACCTTGGCGAAAGACTTTACCGTAAAGCTTTACGGCAAAACGACCTACAAAGGACTGACTGCCGAACAGGTGTTTACGGGCTGGTTCTTTTATTACGATGACTGGAAAGCCGAGCCTGTCATCCGCATTAAAAGCAAGGAAGTGCAACGCCGGCTGGGTATCGGAGGGGATTATGCTTGCCTGAACGATTTTTTCGGAACGGAAGGGTATAAGCTGAAAGAGAATGGAACGGGCAGTTCCCAATACAAACGTGAATGGAACGAGGCGAACGAGAAGTTCAACCTGATTAGCATGACCGCTACGGGAAGCATCCTGAAAATCTATCCGTGCCGGACGGAGCATAACCGGACAGGTTGGTTCGCTCCCGTAGACGACTTGCCTCAAGACTTGCCCGACGAGCAATGGCTGTTCGTCCGCAAGAGTCTGGGATTGCTGAGTGAACAGGTGATGAAGAAAAACGATGCTGCCATACTCGAACTTACGGGGAAGATACGGAAATACCAACAAAAGACTGCGGGTGAAGTGCTTCCTTCCGATGCCTGTTTCCGGGCGGAAAGGCTATACAACTGTTTGGACTATACCCGGTCTTTGGCGATGGCTTGCCTTACCGTCGGCATTCTTTCCTTTATTTTCTATTGCCGGCGGATGAACCGTCCGGTATGCGGCAAGACCCGTGTGAATGTCTTTTTGCTTGTCGCATTGGGTATCATTGCGGTTTATCTCTTGTCGCTTATCGGCCTGAGGGGATTCGTCAGCGGACACCTCCCGCTGTCGAACGGCTACGAGACGATGCAGTTTCTGGCATTGTGCGCCACCTTGCTCACTTTTATTTTCTACCGCAAGTCCGAAGCCGTCATTGCTTTCGGCTATATGCTGTGCGGGCTGGCATTGCTGGTGGCGATGCTGGGCGAGGCAAATCCGCCTATTACCCAACTGATGCCGGTATTGGCATCGCCCTTGCTTAGCCTTCATGTGGTGACCATTATGATTGCCTATTCGCTTACCGCATTTATCATGCTGAACGGCATTATGGCAATTGTGTTGCGCTATACTCATAAGGATTATCAGGATGCCGTTGTCCGGCTGCAAGTCATGAGCCGGCTTATTCTTTATCCGGCGGTGTTCTGCCTGGCGCTCGGCATTTTCATCGGTGCCGTGTGGGCGAATGTTTCATGGGGGCGTTATTGGGGATGGGACCCGAAAGAGACTTGGGCGCTTATCACCTTATTTATATATGCGGCAGCCTTGCATGCTTCGTCGCTCCCCGCATTCCGTCGGCCTATGTTCTTTCACTGGTTTGCCGTTATCGCGTTTTTGAGCGTACTGATTACTTATTTTGGCGTCAATTTCATCTTAGGCGGCATACATAGCTATGCTTAAAAAAGAAAGCATCATTTGTTTTTACTTGTCATTCTGTTGAGAATGAAAACAGAGGCTGATGCGTGAGCACCGGCCTCTGTTGCTATAAAAGATTGTCTTGTATGATGGGGATTCAATATCAATATACTTCCACCTTGGCAGCCAGCGACTTGCACTTGTCGCGCAAGGCATCGAGGTCGCCGTCCGGTTTGTCGTAGCAAACCACTACGCCCATACGGCGGTTCAGCTTCGTAAACGGTTTGCCGAAGATGCGTAAGTACGTATCGGGTTGTGAGCAGACCAGTTCTTCACCCCGATAACGCGGAGCTTCCTTGCTGGCTATGGGCGAAAGAATCACGGCACTGGCACCGATATGCTCTTGTGTAATGCCTGGGATAGGCAATCCCAGCACAGCGTATAAATGCAATTCAAATTCGTTCAGGTTCTGGGTATTTGCCAAAGTTACCATACCCGTATCGTGCGGACGTGGAGAAAGTTCGGAGAAGTACACGCCGTTTTCGTGGCTCAAGAAGAACTCTACGCCCCAAATGCCATAGCCGGTCAATGCTTCGGTTACTTTTGCTGCCATGCGTTGCGCTTCGGCAAGATGTTCGGGAGCGATGTGTGCAGGCTGGAAGCTCTCGCGGTAGTCCCCGCCTTTCTGTACATGTCCGATAGGCGGGCAGAACAGGGTAGGACCGTTCTTCTGCGTCACCGTAAGCAAGGTGATTTCACTGTCAAACTGGATGAACTCTTCGATTATCAGTTCCTTGATATCGCCCCGGCTTCCTTCGCAACCGTAATGCCATGCGTGTTCCAGGTCTTCCGGACCTTTCGCTACCGACTGGCCTTTGCCCGATGAGGACATCAAGGGTTTGATGACACAGGGGAAACCGATTTTTTCTGCCGCTTCCTTCAATTCGTCGAATGATTTGGCATAGAAATATTTCGCGGTCTTTAATCCTAATTCTTTTGCGGCAAGGTCGCGTATCGCCTTGCGGTTCATTGTAAAGTTTACGGCACGCGCACTGGGCACCACCTGAATGCCTTCTTTCTCCAAATGGTACAACCGTTCGGTACGGATGGCTTCAATTTCAGGCACAATAATGTCCGGATGATATTTTTCAACTACACGGTCGAGCGCATCGCCATCCAGCATATTGAATACTTCACAAGCATCTGCCACCTGCATGGCAGGAGCTCCTGCATACGAATCACACGCAATGATGTACTGTCCCAAACGTTGGGCAGCAATCACAAACTCTTTTCCTAATTCGCCGGAACCCAGCAACAATATTTTCTTCGTCATACGATTAACTTTTTTCTATGTGGACAAAGATAACACAAATTTTGCTTTGCTTGCATGGAAACTATGAAAAAACAGTATCAATTCTTTTCATGGAGTATCCGACTTAGTTATCGCGTCATGCACTTTCTTCTGGTGTGGCTGTCTGGCTTTGAGATGATGTTTCATTATTTTTATCATTTTCATTTTCATCCGGTTCATTTTGTGGCTGTTCGGATTGGGTTTCGTCTGGTTCTGAAAGTTCGTTGTCTACATTTTCTTCTTCCTCTTCTGCTGGTAAATCACGGAATGCCTGCATGTACTCTTTAGGTGTTTGTCCAAACAAATCTTTAAAAGTATTCGAGAAATGAGACAAGTTGCTATAACCTACAGCATAGGCAACATCCGAGATAGACAGTTTCTTCTCTTTCAGCAATTTGGCTGCCTGCTGCATACGGATGTTGCGAATGAAATCGCGTGTAGAAAGATTGGTAAGTTCTTTCAGTTTCCGATACAGATGGACACGGCTTAAACCAATGCTGTTGGCAAGCATTTCTACGCTGAGTGATGGCTCTGCTAAGTTGTCGTTAATGATTTTCATAATGCGGCTCATCAGCATTTCATCGGATGATGGAACTTTTACTTCCTGCATCTTGTCATTTTGTTCTTGAGCTCCGCTGAATTTGTTTTTCAGTAAACGTCGTGTTTCTATCAGATTGGTAATGGTGCTCCGCAACACTTCGATGCTGAAAGGTTTGACGATGTAGCTGTCAGCTCCGGTTTCGATGCCTTCCGCTTGTTCTTCATTCCTTCCTTTGGCTGTAAGCAGAATGATAGGGATGTGGTTGATATTCGTATTCGACCGTACCTTTTTGCACAATGTGATACCATCCATTTCGGGCATCATTACATCGCTGATGAGCAGGTCTACCGGATGGTTTAGCAAGAAATCGTATGCTTCGGATCCGTTGCTGCACGTATCTACTTTGTATTCGTCAGACAGTTCGTTGCATAGATATTCGCGTATTTCTTTTTCATCATCAACTATTAGAACGTGAAGATTGTATTTCGTTTTCGCTTTCTTTGTTCCTGCTTCTGGTTCAGATGTTTCAGAGTCATTCTTTCCGATATATTGTTTTTCTTTGTTCTGTTTGAAGGTTTTCAGATTAAGATTGTTGTGCGAGATATCCAGTTCTTCCATCTTCAAATGATTACTGCCTTGAGGAATGCGTACGATGAACTTGCTGCCCTGGCAATCAGTGCGATTGCAGGCAGTGATAGTTCCATGGTGAAGTTCTACGAGCGAACGGGTCAGATGAAGTCCTACGCCAGTACCTGCCTGATTGCGGGTAATGTCATTGTTTATCTGATAGAACCGTTCGAAGATACGTTCTATTTGTGCATCATCCAATCCTATGCCTGTATCAGAAACTGTTATCTCAATGTATTTTTTTAGAGGAGCAGGTGCAGCTGCATCTTCTCCTACGGTGAGGGTAATGTCTACACTTCCTCCTTCGGGAGTATATTTGAAGGCATTTGAAAGTAGATTCATCAGTACTTTGTCGAAATTGTTCAGATCTATCCATGCTTTAAGCCGTTCATCGTTATGATGAAAGGTAAATGTGATGTGTTTGTTTTGTGCCAGATAGCCGAATGTGTTGACGACATCATTGATGAAGCCGACGAGGTCTGTTTCGCGGAATTTCAGACTCATTTGTCCTTTATCTATTTTGCGTATGTCCATCAGTTGGTTTATCAGCCGCAAGATGCGTATCGAGTTACGATAGATCATTAAATAGGTTTTATTTAACTCCGGATTGTCACAGTTGGCTATTAACTTTTCCATCGGATTGATGATGAGTGTAAGCGGTGTGCGTATTTCGTGTGAGATATTGATAAAGAACTGTAGTTTGGCTTCATTGATTTCTTCTGTATGTTTGCGTTCTACCATTTCTTTCCGTTGTTTGAGCTGTGTGCGGGCATAGCCGATAAAGGCAAGCACAATAAGTACAATCAATGCACTATATAACAAGTATGCCCACCATGACTGGAACCAGGGAGGTGTGATGAGAATGCTTATTGTCTTTATGTTCGAATGGTATCCATGGTCGATGGCATAGACTTCGAAGGTATATTTCCCGGAAGCCAAGTTGTTGTAGGTGACAAAGTTGGTTCCGGGTGCAGTCGTTTGCCATTCTTTATCCAGCTCATGGATGCGGTATTTGTAAATAACCTGTCCCGCCTGTGCAAATTGTAAGGTAGAGAACGAAATGCTGAACGTATTGTCGGTATAGTTCAACTTGAAACGGTTGGCATCCGTTACAGCAGTATTGATGATGGGGTGTCCTCCCGATAAGGTGTTGGTGTTGACAGACTGTCCGGACACCTTGAAATCTGTGATGACTACGGGTGGAACAGTACGCTCGTTGATGATTTGTTCAGGTACGAAACTGGTGATTCCGTTGATACCGCCAAAATGGATGGTACCATCGGATGAGTGGAAATAAGAGCCTCGTGTAAATTCGTTGCCTTGCAGTCCGTCTCCAGAGTGATAGACTGTAAAAGTTTGCGTTTTTTGGTCAAGCCGGTTGATGCCGTTGAATGTACTTACCCATATATTTCCCAGTTTATCTTCGCAAATGCCGCATATGATGTTGTTGCTGAGTCCTTCTTGTTGGGAATAACGTTTCAGTTTTTTGTTTTTTTTATCGAATTTGTACAGTCCCTTTGAGGTACCTGCCCAAATGTTTCCCATATGGTCTTCTGTAAGGGTATATCCGATACATCCTTGCAGGATATAGTTCTTTTGTGTGAAGTTTATGAAACTTTTAGTTTTAGGGTTGAAACAAGTCACTCCTTTGAAGTGTCCAATCCAAACCAGTCCTTCACTGTCGCAATAGAGGCTGTTAATCCAATTGTTTGGCAATTCGTCATAACTATGTGCAGATGTACTCTTTTCTGTTGACTTGTACTGTGTGAACTGTTTTGTTTCTTTATGATAGACAAACAGTCCGTTGCCGTATGAACTGAAGTACAGGTGCCGGTCGTGGTCTTCGGTAATGGCAAATACCCGCTCGTTATATAGTTCGGGTATGAAAGTGCATGAATTCATGCTTGGATTTAGTTGGGCAACGCCTTTTGTATAGGAGCCTAACCATATCGTATTGTCCGAGTCTTGGAATATGCTCAGTATGGTATTTGCTACGCTATGCGGTCCTTTGTCCGGTGTCAGGTGTTGGAGCGTATGAAAATGGTTGTCCAGGATGTATAGTCCGTCGTTGTCGGTCCCGACAAGCAAATTCTTTTTATTGTCTTGGAATATCGACATGACGCATTGTTTGCCGAAAGGACTTCCGTGCATGGATTTGAATCCATGGTATTGGAATGGATTATGTCTCATCGGGATGAAAGCTACTCCCTGCTGGAATAATCCTAACCATAGGTCATTGTTACGGTCAAAAAGGATGGTATGTATCTTTTTGTTTTTCAGATTGAACTGTGTATCCTCTAATTCTTTGTCTGTTATTTCATGTTTTTCCGTCGTATATACTTTCAGTCCTTCTCCATCAGTACCGATATAAAGTTGTCCGTTGGCATAAGTCAGAGCTTTTACGGGCAGGTTGTATCTGTCTTGATAGGGAATTTGTCTGAATTTCCGGGTCGAGTTGTTATAAATATTCAGTCCGCCGGTTAGAGTGCCGATATAAATATTTCCGTACGGGTCTTTAGCCAGGCTGGATATATTATTTTCGCTGATAAGAGGAGTCTTGAATGTCTTTATGGTTTCTTTGATTATATTGTAACAGATAAGTCCATCATTTTCTGCGCCAATCCATAAGTTGCCTTTCCCGTCATCCAGTATTGTGCTCAGATGCCGGAATCCTAATTGGTTGATGGCCATGATGCATTCTCCCTGTTCTTTTTCGGGATGAATACGGAATAAACCTTCTCCTGAAGTCGATGCCCATAAAGTGCCTTCTCGGTCTTCGATGATGTGGGTTACATCTGTATAAATCTGTCGTTCTTCTTTATATAGCGGTATGTTTGTGAAAGAATCAGTGTTCCGGTTGTATTTTACCAGTCCTCCCATAGTGCCTACCCAGATATTTCCTTTGCTGTCTTCGAAAGTCAGATGCACGTAGTCATTATTTAGCGAGGTAGTATCATTGTCCTGATGTCTGTAGGTGTTGAATTTGTTTCCGTCAAAACGGTTGAGTCCATATTCTGTTGATATCCAAATAAACCCGCTTCTGTCTTGATAGATGTCGTTGATAAGGCTACTCGATATTTGATTATCAGTTGAATAGAGAACGGAAATTTGCGCAAAAGCTTCCGCTACAACAAAACAGTAAAACAAACCGGTATATAGAATCTTTTTTAGCATAAGTATAAATGATAGTCATAATGAATGATAGCCAGTGGATTGTGTGCATTGGAAATTACTTTCCTCCGCTGGCTGTCATCTGTTCATTTGAGTTGTTATAAAACTTTAACCTGAATCTTGTGCAGAGAGTCGATGTCCGATGTTCCTCCATATAGAAGTTCGTAATTTCCTTCTATCAGATTCATCGCATTGGTTTGAGTATCGAACCATAAGAAATTGTCATCTGAAAGCGTCAAGACAACTTCTTTGGTTTCACCTTTCGGAATATATACACGTTGAAATGCGCGTAGGGTATGCGAAGGAGCATCGGTGTCTCCCGGACGGCGCAGGTATATTTGTACCACTTCTTCTCCGTCTTTATTCCCATTGTTGGTGACAGGGACAGTCAGTGTCAAAGTATTGCCTTTGCTGAATGTCGGACTGCTTATCCGTGCTTTCCCATAAACGAACTGAGTATAGCTAAGTCCATGTCCGAAACAAAACAACGGAGCTTCGGTCATATAACGGTAGGTACGTCCTTTCATCGAATAATCTTCGAAGTCGGGCAGTTGCTCTGTACGGGTATAGAACGTTATCGGTAATTTGCCCGAAGGGTTATATTCGCCTAGCAGGACATCGGCGATGGCTGTTCCTCCGGCTTGTCCTGGATACCAAGCCTGAAGGATACCGTCACAGATTTCACTTTCAGGAGCAAGCCCCATTGCAGAGCCTGAAAAATTGATGAAAACAATAGGTTTGCCAAGCTTTTTCAATTCCCGGATCATTTGTCTTTGGATGGCAGGCAGTTCGATGGTGGTACGGTCTCCACCTTTGAAACCTTCTACATTGACCGGCATTTCTTCTCCTTCCAAAGTGGGAGAGATACCACCGGCAAAGACAATTACATCGGCATTTTTCACTTTTTCTACTGATGCCTGCAGGTTTACAGGGATATTTCGGCCCATATCGAAATCCAGCTGAGCCGCACGGTCTTTGCTGTTGAAGATGAAATCAATTCGGATATCGTATGATTTTCCTGCTTCAGCTTTTAGGGTATAAAGATTGGCATTATTTTGAAGATATTTGCCTGAGGCTACTTCTTTGCCGTTGACCGACAAGCGTATGATGCCTTGTGTCTGGAAATGAAAACCTATATTTTCTGTCTTGTCTGCTGTGAATACGGATTCATAGCGTGCCGAAAAATCGGTAATGTTTACTCCCGGTGCAAATACAGTTGCACCTAAAGTCGTAAAATGGAACGGAGTAGTGGTTTGTACTATTGCCGCAGGAGTTCCTTCCTGTCGGATGTTGTTCCAATAAGTAGATTTGAATCCTTGTTTTCCTTGTAGGGAGCATTGGCTGAATACGCTTTCCAGTGTAACAGAAGTTGTACGGTCGCAGCCAGTATCGTAAATCAGTTGTTCAGCGGGAAGACGTTTCTTCATTGCTTCATATAAGGTCTCTGTATGGGAAGGGTAACCGTTGTAATTGCCCCAGTGCATGACTGAATCTGCTGCATTGGGACCGATAAGGGCAATTTTCAAGTCTTTTTTTAAAGGTAAGACATTATTCCGGTTTTGGAGCAATACAAGGCTTTCACGTGCCATTTGTAAGGCCAATGCTTTGTGCTTTTCACTGTCGACAACCGAATAAGGAATACTGTCCCAACATACATTCTGGTCCATTTCTCCCAATTCGAAACGGGCTTTCAGCAAGCGTTTTACAGAAGTATTTATCTGTTCTTCACTGATGAGGCCGGAACGGACGGCATCAGGTAAAGAGGCATAATTGTTCCCACATTCCAGGTCTGTGCCACTTAATACGGCTCCAGCACTGGCATGTGCTTTATCGGGATGTGTTTCATGGTCGCCTTTGCGCCAAAAGTCGCTGATGGCTCCACAGTCGGATACAATGATTCCCTGGTATCCCCATTCATTCCGTAGAATTTGGGTTAGCAGACGGTTGTTTCCGCAGCAGGGTTCGCCTTCCAACCGGTTATAGGCACACATCACCTCTTTGACATGGGCTTTTTGTACCAAATCTTTGAAAGCGGGCAGATAGGTTTCCCATAAGTCGCGCGGGGATATGTTTTCTGCATTGAATTCATGCCGGTTCCATTCTGGTCCGGAATGTACGGCAAAGTGTTTGGCACAGGCGTGCAGCTTGTTATATTTTGCGTTCTCAGGACCCTGTAAGCCTCTCACTACAGCCATTCCCATTTGTGAAGTAAGATAAGGGTCTTCTCCATAAGTTTCTTGTCCGCGTCCCCAGCGTGGGTCTCTGAATATGTTGACGTTTGGAGTCCAAAAAGTCAATCCTTGGTAACGTTTCAGCTCTCCCTGTTCTCGTGCTTTTACATATTTGGCCCGCGCTTCATCCGATATGGCAGTAAAGACTTGGTATAACAGATTGTCGTCAAATGAAGCTGCCATGCCGATGGCTTGAGGAAAAACGGTGGCTGTGCCTGCCCGTCCCACTCCATGTAAAGCTTCATTCCACCAGTCATAAGCCTTAATGCCCAAGCGAGGAATGGCGGGTGAGGCATTTTGCATCAAAGCGACTTTCTCTTCCAGTGTCAGCCGGGTGACAAGATCGGTTGCCCGTTGTTCGGCTGTTAATGTCTGGTCCTGATAAGGATATTTTTGTCCCATTATGGGAAGTGCGGCGATAAATGTTGCCATGCACACCCATTGTTTCATTTTGTTTTTCATGTTTTCAAATAGCATTAAATATTACACTAACCCTTTGTTGTTGTTAATGAAAAATGAAGAATAAAGGAATGTGTCGTACAGCCTCATTCTTTGGTTCTTATTTTTCATTGAGTAGTTTCTCTTTCAAGAATTGTCCCGTATATGAAGCCCCGCATGCCGCCACTTCTTCTGGTGTACCGCATACTACAATGTTTCCTCCCTGTTCTCCTCCTTCCGGTCCCAGGTCGATGATATAGTCGGCACATTTGATTACATCCATGTTGTGTTCGATGATAACCACGGTGTGTCCTCGTTCTATCAGTGCGTCAAAAGCTTCCAGTAATTTCTTGATGTCGTGAAAATGCAGTCCGGTAGTAGGCTCGTCAAATACGAAAATGGTAGGTTGCGATTTTTCTATGCTTAAGAAATAAGCAAGTTTTACACGCTGGTTCTCTCCTCCGGATAATGTGGAGGAAGATTGTCCCAATTTGATATATCCGAGTCCTACATCCTGAAGAGGAAGCAGTTTCTTGACAATCTTTTTTTGTCCGTGTGTATCAAAGAATTCAATGGCTTGGTTGACTGTCATTTCCAGCACTTCATAGATATTCTTTCCTTCATAATATACTTCCAGTATTTCTTTTTTGAATCTTTTTCCGTGACATGATTCGCATTCCAATACCAAATCAGCCATAAACTGCATTTCGACGGTAACGGTACCTTCACCTTTACATTCCTCGCAGCGTCCGCCGTCGGTATTGAAGGAGAAGTAACCGGCTGTATATCCCATTTGCTTGGCAAGAGGTTGGTCGGCAAATAGTTTTCGTATTTCATCGTATGCCTTCACATAGGTGACAGGATTGCTGCGCGATGATTTGCCTATAGGGTTCTGGTCTACAAATTCTATGTCGTTGACCATTGATGTGTCACCCCCCAATGATACGAATTCGCCAGGGCGTTCGCTTATTTCACTGTATTCCCGTTTCAAGGCTTTATAGAAAATGTCGCGCACCAGCGTACTTTTACCAGAACCGCTGACCCCTGTTACTACCGTCATGACATTGAGCGGAAAACGGACATCAATCCCTTTCAGGTTATTTTCACGTGCTCCTTTTATTTCGATGTAATTGTTCCAGGCACGATGTTGCAAGGGGCGTTCGATGGTTTCTTCACCCAACAGATACCTTACGGTATAACTTTTGCTTCCACGTTTCAGGTCTTTCAGGTCACCTGAATAAACGATTTCGCCTCCCAGCCGTCCGGCTTTCGGACCTATGTCGATGATATAGTCGGCTGCACGGATGATTTCTTCATCGTGTTCTACGACCACTACGGTGTTGCCTAATTGTTGGAGTTGGCGTAACACTTTAATCAGCTTTGCTGTGTCACGGCTGTGTAGTCCGATACTTGGTTCGTCTAGGATATAGAGCGAGCCTACCAGACTGCTTCCTAGCGAAGTGGCAAGGTTGATACGCTGGCTTTCTCCTCCCGAAAGCGAGTTGCTCAGGCGGTTTAAAGTGAGATAGCCTAGTCCTACGTCTTCCAGAAATGTCAGGCGGCTGTTGATTTCGCTCAACAGTCTTTTGGCTATCTGTGTATCGTGGTCGTTTAGCTTCAGGTTCCGGAAGAATTCTTTCAGCTTGCTGACAGGCATTTCCACTAGATCGGCAATGTTATATCCCCCTACCTTTACGTAAAGGGCTTCTTTCTTCAGTCGGCTTCCGTGGCATTCGGGGCAAGTGGTCTTTCCCCGATAGCGGGCAAGCATTACGCGGTATTGGATTTTGTATTGATTCTCTTCCAGCATGCTGAAGAAAGAGTCAATGCATACTTTGTCCCGCGGACCATGCCACAGATAGTCTTTCTGTGCTTGAGTCAGTTCATAGTAGGGAGTAAATATGGGAAAATCGTGTTCTGGGGCTTCCCGTAAGAATGCTTGCAACCATTCACTCATTTTTTCCCCTCGCCAGCACATCACAGCTCCATCATATACGCTCAATGAGCGGTTGGGAATGACCAGGCGTTCATCAATTCCAATGATTTTACCGAACCCTTCGCATGTCGGACAGGCCCCTAGTGGAGAGTTGAAAGAAAACATCTGGTCACTTGGTTCCTCAAACTTGATGCCGTCTGCTTCGAATTTGGTACTGAAGCGGTACAGGCTGGTCGAACCGTCGGGTTGATAAAAACGGAGCAAGCATGCACCGTCGCCTTCGTACATAGCCGTTTCGGCAGAGTCGGTCAGGCGGCTGATGGCATCTTTGCTGTTGTCACAGCTCATACGGTCTACCAGCAGGTAAACCGTATCTTTGGGATTATACTGGTATTCTTCGATACGTATGGTCTTTCCGTTCACTTCCAGACGGGTGAATCCTTCTTTCATATCCGTCTCTATTTGCTCTGCCATATTGCGCCCTTCTCGGGGAAGAATGGGGGTAAGTACTGTATAGCGTGTACCCTGAGGATACGAGAGCATACAGTTCACGATATCTTCTGGACTATCCTTTTTCACCAGTTGTCCGCTTATGGGCGAATAGGTTTTTCCGATGCGGGCAAAAAGCAGGCGTAAATATTCATAAATCTCAGTAGAGGTCCCTACTGTAGAGCGCGGGTTGCGGCTGATGACTTTCTGTTCGATGGCAATGGCGGGAGGAATACCTTTGATAAAATCACATTCCGGTTTGCTCATCCGCCCTAAGAATTGGCGGGCGTATGCAGAAAGGCTTTCCACGTAACGGCGTTGTCCTTCGGCATATAACGTGTCGAAGGCAAGTGAGGACTTGCCCGACCCCGACAAACCGGTAATGACTACCAGCTTGTTGCGTGGGATGTTAACGTCGATGTTTTTCAGGTTATTCACCCTGGCGCCTTTGATGGATATGTAGTTGGTTTCAGACATGCTAATGATTTCGTAAGTTTATCTGGACAAAATTAGGTAAAATCTATGAAATAATTGCAAGAAACGTACAGTTTCTTAGAGCTCCAATAGGTTTTAACCGATGCCTTTTCGTGCTATCAATAGTGCCTGTACGATGCCTCGCAAAGCCAGGTAGACGATAAAACCCATCCATAAGGCATGATTCTGGAGCGAGTCATGCAGGGTATAATAAATAAGGAAGAAGCTTGCTGATGCGGCAAACATTCCTTTCAGCATGATGGATGTAGCGGTGGCTCCGATGCAGATACCGTCGAGTAGGAAGGCAGAGAAACCGGCAAGTGGGATGGCAAGCACCCAATAGAAATAAGTGCCCGAAGCATCAATTACTGTCTGTTCGTTGGTGAGCAGGCCGAGGAATCCTTTTCCTCCGATGCCATACAGGAGGGTGAAAGCCAGCGAGAGCATAATACCCCAGCCGAAGAGGTGGCGGACGGTGCGGAGAAGTTCTGTACGGTTTCGTGCACCGATGTATTTTCCGGTCAAAGCTTCGCCAGCGTATGCAAATCCATCCATAATGTATGAGAACAGGGTGAAAAGCTGCATCAGCAGGGTATTGACTGCCAGTGTAACATCGCCATACGCAGCTCCTGTAGAGGTGAAGAATACGGTGACTGCTACCAGGCAAAGTGTGCGCAGGAAGATGTCACGGTTCACCTGGAAGAAGCGTGACATTGCTTTACGGGTGAAAACGGCTCCTTGTCTGACATATTTGCGCAGGGGACGGTAATACCGAAACCACAGCAGGTATGCCATAAAGAGTCCGGCGTATTGGGCAATGAGGGTTCCGAGTGCTACTCCTGCCACTTTCATATCGCAGGCAAACACGAAAAACAGGCTGGCGACAATGTTTACCACGTTTTGTGCGATGGCTATGAACATCGGGAAGCGGGAGTTCTGCATCCCGATAAACCATCCGGTGAACCCATACAGTCCCAATGTGGCTGGTGCTCCCCAAATACAGATATGAAAATAAAGTGATGCGAGTTCTCTAACTTCCGGGCTGGCATCAATCAGGTGGAAAGCGATGATGCGGATGGGATATTGCAATACCAATAAGGCGAGTGCCAATAAAAGGCTGATGCCTAACGAGCGGAGCAGGATGCGGGTCACTTCAGGAAGATCGTGTGCACCGTACGATTGTGCCGTGAGTCCGCTTGTTCCCATGCGCAGGAAACCGAATATCCAGTAAATCATATTAAACAGCATGCCGCCTATGGCTATGGCACCGATGTAGGAGGCCGAGCCTAAATGGCCGACAATGGTGACATCTACCAGTCCCAGCAGGGGTACGGTGATGTTCGAGATAATGGAAGGAAGGGCAATATGCAGTATGCGTTGGCTTGTGAATGATATATTGAGTGACATGTGTTATCTTATAAAGGTGGTTTACAATTCGAATGAAACTTCTTTGAACAGGTATTTCCGGAGGGTGCCTTTTTCGTCTTCCAAGACCAGCCTTCCCGAAGGTTCTATATCGTGTATGCGGGCAATGAAGCGACCTTTACCATCAAGGTAAGGATGGAAACCTGCTTTGCGGTACAGCATCTGTTTGTATTGTTGGGCAATTTCATCAGTGCATCCCGCTTCCAGCAGACCGTAATACCAGCTTGTACGTTCCATTACTTGTTCCAGGATTGTAGCCGGATTATAAAGTAGACCTGTGATTTGCGTAAGCGAAACGGGGTTGGGAGCATTGCTTACAAACCGTTTTTGGTTCAGGTTGATGCCTGTACCTGATATGGAGCGGCTGACGTATGCACCGTCCCAGTCGTTCTCGATGAGGGTACCGCATAGTTTCCGGTCTCTCCAATAGATATCGTTGGGCCATTTGATGGAGATACTGTCGGTATGTGCCGAAAGTACATCGGCAAGTGCCAGTGCCGTGACTTGTGAGAGAAGAAACTGCTGTTCGGCTTTCAGAGAACTGGGATATACCACGAAGCTGAATAGCAAATTGGCTCCCGGTTCAGATTCCCATGTATTGCCACGTTGTCCGCGTCCTGCTGTCTGGTATGCGCTGTACACGCAGGTCAGGTTGGCTTGAGGCTCGTGGTCGCATAAGGCGGCAAGATAGGAGTTGGTCGAAGTTGTTTCTTGCAGATATATAGGTTTAGGATATTTCATAAAGTAATCAGAATTAAATGATATTATCTTTTGAGGAGTTAAGAAGCTATTTTGAATTTCTCCAAAAAGTTTTTCTTGTCTTGATGTATCCGTTTTCGTGCGTGCTTTGGGCGATTTTTTTGTCCTTTTCGCTCCTGTTCTTTGTCAGATAGCCCGCTATCTTCCTATAGTAAAGACGCAAGATTTTGCGTCTCTACAAAAACTCATCCCCAATCATCGCACGATAAATTCAAAACAGCTTCTAAGAAGTTCCATGCCGGCTCATTTACTTATATGAATGTCCGCATTTCACCAATAAGGAGTTAGAAGCCAATACATTTACTAATGGAAATCCTAACAGAACTATTGTCTTTTAACTCCTGTGAGCGAAGCGGGCATAACTCCTTTTAACTCCTTTTCATACCATTGGCATTTTGCGGATATTCAAATAAACTAAATACGAACATCTACTCATTATTATATATATTATAAGGTGTTACCAAATGGGCGGCAGGAATGCATTTTCGATATGCTCAATGTGGAAGGGAGGCTTTTCGCCTATTACCGTTATTACATCGAAACGTGCCGGGAGGTCGAGTTCGAACTTCTTGATGTACGAGTCTGCCAGTGAGACCAGCGTGCGTATTTTCCGGTCGTTTACCGCATCTTCGGCGTGTCCGTAGGTCTCGTTCCTTCGGGTCTTTACTTCCACAAAGACCAGCTGTCCGTCTTTTGTCGCTATAATGTCCAGTTCGTTTCTCCCCCGTCGCCAGTTGCGGTGGAGGATGCAGTATCCTTTTTCGGTCAGGTAGCGCACCGCTTCGTCCTCACCTTCCTTGCCCAGGTCGTTATGTTCTGCCATATTTGTACGTTTTTTGTGTGCAAAGTTACGTAATCTTGTTGTATTTTCTTTGCTTTTCTAATTTTAATCTTGGTCTGCTTTGCAGAAGAGAAAAAAGTGAACTAATTTTGCACTCAAGATGATGAACAATGGAAAAAAACGGAAGAAAGTGCCGGCGTCGGTTCCTCCGCGCAGGCAACGGATGGTGTGTCTGCTCAGCGAAGAGGAGGCACAGATTATTGAGCGCTACCTGAAACACTATCAGATAACCAATAAGGCACGGTGGTTCAGGGAAACGGTCTTGACGTTTATTCATCAGAAAATGGAAGAGGATTACCCTACTTTATTCAAAGAACACGATATGCGGAGGTAACGGGATATGGCAGATGATACGTTTTATATGAAACAGGCGTTGGCTGAGGCAGAGAAAGCATCGGCAAGGGGAGAAGTGCCTGTAGGTGCGGTGGTAGTATGCCAAGGCCGTATCATTGCCCGTGCACATAACTTGACCGAAACCTTGAACGATGTGACGGCACATGCCGAGATGCAGGCCATTACGGCTGCGGCAAATGCATTGGGAGCCAAGTACCTGAATGATTGTGCGCTTTATGTAACGGTAGAACCGTGTGTGATGTGTGCCGGAGCCATAGCGTGGGCACAATTGGGCAAGCTGGTGTTCGGCACCGAAGACGAGAAGCGCGGGTATATGCGTTACGCACCTGCGGCATTACATCCGAAGACCGAGGTGGTTCAGGGTATCTTGAAAGACGAGTGCGCCGGTTTGATGAAGGAGTTTTTCCGGAGACGCCGATAAGGTGCACATTACAGGTTGCGCTGTTTTCATCCCTGAAAGTAGAAAAAACTCATCCCAAAATCAGCATACGATAAATTCAAAACAGTTTCTCAAGAGGCTGTCTCAAAATGAAAGCTGTATTTCATTTTGAGACAGCCTCTTTCTTTTTTGACTGATTCTTGGAAACAGGCTCTTATCTTTCTCGCGAAGTATAATATAGAAACTAACACATATGAGTATGACATCAATAAAACTTAAATTCAGACCATCGAAGAATCCTGCAAAAGAAGGAGCATTGGTATTCCAGTTGATACACGGACGTAAAATATGCCGGATCAGGAGCAACTGTAAAATATTCAACAACGAATGGGACGAGACAAGCGGGCAAATTATCTTGTCATCGCCAGAGTCGCTCCGACACAGACAACTGAACCTTATCCGGTTTAATGTAGAATGGGAAATGCAGCGGCTCCGGAAAATAGCTGATGAACTGGAGCAAACGGGCGGTAATTGGAGAGTTGGCGATATTTCCAAACGGTTTGCGTCCTGCATAGACACGAGTCACAGCGTGTTCAATTTCATTCATGCACAGATTTTGCGCAAGAAGCAATTAGGTAAAATGCGTTGCAGCGAGACTTACCAGACCACCCTGAACAGTTTTATGCGTTTCCGCAAAGGCATGGATTTGACTTTCGGCATGATTGACTCCGAACTGATGGAACTTTATGAGGCGGAATTGCGGGGACAAGGGCTGTTGCGCAATACCACTTCGTTTTACATGCGCATCCTGCGTACCAATTACAGGCTGGCAGTAGAGAAAGGGCTTACGCAGGACAACCATCCTTTCAAGCATGTGTATTGCGGTATGGATAAAACCATAAAAAGAAGCATTTCGTTTACGGAAATAAAAAAGATAAAAGAACTGGATTTGTCGCAACAACCGATATTGGATTATGCACGCGATATGTTCCTGTTCAGTTTTTATACGCGAGGCATGTCGTTTGTCGATATGGCTTATCTCCGAAAACAGGACTTGAAAAACGGCTATCTGTCCTATCGCAGGAAGAAAACCGGACAATTATTGACAATCGAATGGACAGAACAGATGCAGGCAATTTTGGATAAATACCAGCCCAATCCGACCCTTTACCTTCTGCCCATTATTCTGAAAGAGAACGGAAAAGAACGTCGGCAATATCAGAACCAGATGATGAAAATCAACCGTCGTCTGAAAGACATTGCGGCTCTGACAAGACTGTCAGTACCATTGTCTTTGTACTACAGCCGCCATAGCTGGGCTACCATCGCAAGGGGCAAAGATATTCCCTTGGCTATTATTAGCGAAGGTTTAGGACATAATTCGGAGGCGACCACTCAAATTTATTTGGATTCCATTAAATCGTGGGAAGTAGACAATGCAAACCGAAAAATATTGAAAGATCTTTGAGGGGTAACCAAAGTGTTTCACAAAAAAATTATCTCCTAACAGGAGATAATCTTTCAATTGCAAAAGTACAAAATTTTTTTATTTCTTTGTCATTTCAAATATTTTAATTGATGTGTTTTGCAATATTTTTTTTCATTTGTTGCCTTAAATGCTATCCAAAAGAAAATGTAAGTAAATGATTCATAAGTGTTTCATAAAAAACGACCGTCTCCTGTTAGGAGATAGTAATTACTATCCTGTATAAAAATAGTCTTACAAGATACTGTTTTTAAGAAACAGGAGATAAGTAAAATGCTGAGATTGAATGTAAAGAATTTTAGGGGTATAATTTGTAACTGCTTGTTATAGTGCAATTTATTATAACGTGCAGGACTAGAAGAAATGTGCCTTTCCGAAACATGGACAGCTTGCGAGAACACATTCAGAGACATACTTCCTCCGAGAGTGTACCGGCTATGGGTTATCGAAAGGAAACAGATTTACATTGGTTCGTTATGCGTGATCTTAAACGAAGCAATGCTAAGTTGCCTGCCTATCAGATGCTTGGAAGGATGGGAATAAAAGTGTTTACCCCTATGGTTTGGAAAATGGTCGTGCGGCATGGCAAACATATACCGCAAGAAGTGCCATTTATGCAAGATTTGCTGTTCGTGCACGAATCATATAAAGTCCTTTATCCCATTGTAGAAAGAACAAGTACCCTGCAATTCCGTTTTCTGAGAGACGGAAAACGGACACCCATGACAGTAAGGGATGCGGATATGGATCGTTTCATCAAAGCTGTAGAAGCTGCGGAAAATCCTTGTTTTTACTCTCCCCAGGACATTAAGCCAAGCATGGTTGGCAAATATGTGCGTATCATAGGTGGATTATTGAACGGTTATGAAGGACGCTTGCAGAAACTGCAAGGCTCACGGATAAAACGCCTGTTTGTAGAACTGCCCAACCTGTTGACGGCTGCGGTAGAAGTACAGCCGGAGTTTATCCAGATAATGAAAAACTAGGAAACGGATGCTTCTGGATGCTGCATTAGCCCAATTGGCTGTAGGGGCGTATCGCATACGCCCGAATGCGTCCACTTATCCACGCGAATGTATTCAGGGCGTATGCGATACGCCCCTACATGGGATGTTTGCGGGTATGCAATTTTAATTTTGATTAATCACTTATGCCACTCAGAAGTTAAAAGGGAGTTAGATGGAGTTATCGCCCACTTGGTGGGCTGGAAGTTAGATGCCAATACCTCTTGCACTGCTTCTGTAGAGACGATGTGCACATCGTCTCTACTACGTGGCATATACAAAATGCAC
>ERZ780218.70-NODE-70-length-102927-cov-4.840870_pt1 | contig 102927 bp, 94 predicted proteins | sample MGYA00510975_ERZ780218 | MGnify/ENA primary metagenome ERZ780218 (study PRJEB29588, sample SAMEA2152063) | human gut metagenome | biome: human gut; feature: human-associated habitat; material: faeces | place: Denmark | collected 2008/2010 ... | reverse complement strand
CAATAAACTGTTTTGGAATATCCGCACCCATTCTGCTGCCGGTTCCGCCGGCCGCTATTCCTGCAAAAATCATCTGTTATGAGACCATCCTTTTTATATATAAATCAAGGGCGGATTTGCCGCCCTTTTATATTTTATTGACCGTATTTTTTCAGCAGAGCCTGGATTTTCTCATGAGGATCAATAATTTTTGATATAGAAAGATCGTGATTGAGCGAAGCAATAAAGTAAGAAATATACTTGGCACAGTCAACCTCGTGGAACCAGGATCTCTGAAGAAGCTGCGGAGTACGGTAAGTAAGATTCGTTCCGAAAACTCCATCGATAATTCCGTCTGCGTAAGCCTTATCAAAGGTTTCCAGTCCATTGGTGAAAATAGCATAGGTAGCATAAGCAAAAATTCTTTTAGCTTTACGCTTTTTAAGCTCTACTGCAACCTCCAGCATTGATTCTCCGGATGAGATGATATCGTCCGCAACGAAAACGTCTTTATTTGTCACATCGTTTCCTAAATATTCGTGAGCAACAATGGGGTTTCTTCCGTTTATTATAACTGAATAGTCGCGGCGCTTATAGAACATTCCAAGGTCAACGCCCAGAACTGAAGCGTAATACATATTTCTGTTGATAGCGCCTTCGTCAGGAGAAACGATCATAAAATGATCCTTGTCAATAATAAAATTGTCAATGCTTTTGAACATTGCTTTCAGAACCTGATATGACGGAATGATATTGTCAAAGCCCATAAGCGGTACTGCATTCTGTACTCTCGGGTCATGAGCGTCGAAGGTGAGAATATTCTCAACTCCCATAGCCTCCAACTCCTGAAGCGCTACGGCGCAGTCCAGGGATTCACGGTAGCTTCTCCTATGCTGTCGTCCCCCATAAAGTGACGGCATAATAACGTTTATTCTGTGAGCTTTTCCGCTTGCCGCCTGAATAATTCTTTTAAGATCCTGATAGTGATCGTCGGGCGACATTGCATTTTCCATACCGAAATAGTTATAGGTGCAGCTGTAATTACCTACATCACAAAGAATGAACAGGTCGTTGCCTCTTACAGTGGATTTTATCAGACCTTTTCCGTCGCCGGAAGAAAATCTAGGACAGTCTGTTTCGATCAGATAACTGTCATTTTCCATGCCTTGGTCTTTTCCCCATTTAACAAGATAATCGTTGATTTTACTGCCCAGCTCCTGCGTGCCGTTCATTGAAATAAGACCGAGCGGTGCGACTCTTGTTTGAGTATCGAACAAAATTTTTTTAGTATTTGAGCTTTCCATTCCCAGATCCTCCGATTAAAAAAGTTATTTAAGAGTCTGTCCTCATAAGCTTTTGTTACGGATTTTCAAGCGAATTCTGTCCATGACAAATTGCAAAACTAAAGTCTTACAGGCGCAAGACTGAGCTTTGCAGCACAAAGATTTGTAAATTCGCCCCGAAAACCGCGCAATATCTTATTAAGGCCGAGTCTAAGGCAATACCGCCTTAACAACACTACTATAATTTTATTATACTTTATTCGTTTCACTTTTACAATACCCTTTGCGAATTTTTATAATTATTTATATTATTACACAAAATCGCCCCCATATTTTTCAAAGCTTTTATACAACAATGTTTAAGTAAACGTTTCCTTTAATAAACTTTGCCGGGACGGTTGATGTGTTATTTGAAAGTTGATTTTATTTTACGATTATGATATAATAGCTTTATACTTCATTAGGAGGCTAATAGATGGAATCTGTAATTAGGCTGGAGCTTCCTGAAAAATGCAGAATAATAGCGATGAGCGACATACATACTTGTGATAATCTGCTCAAAGTCGTTCTTGAAAAGGCTGAATATAAGCCGGGAGAGGACTATTTGGTTATAGTAGGAGATATTCTCGAACACTGGGATAATAATTTAAGTACTATACGCACTGTGATGAAGCTGTGTGAAAACGACAGAGCTTTTTGTCTGCGCGGAAATAACGATACTTCTGTTGTCAGAATGGCATTTACATATCCTTATGAACGTTTTGCCGAAAAATTTTACTGGAAGGGCACGACCTACAATCAGATGGCTGAAAGCCTTGGCTTTAATTGGTGCAGCGAGGATAACTGGATTGATATTCGCAGGGCGGTCTATGAAAAATATAAGCTGGAGCTTGATTTTATGAAATCGCGTCCCATTGCTTTGGAAACTCAGAAACATATTTTTGTTCACGCAGGACTTGAAAATCGTTTTGACTGGGAGAATACGGACGATAATTATGCAATAACAGTTCCGTGGTTTTTCAGAAAAGAAAATCCCACGAACAAATGGCTTGTTGTAGGTCATTTTCCCGTATATAATTTTGAGGAGAGCAAGTGTACAAACCTGCCGATTTTTGATTATGACAAAAAGATAATAGACATTGACGGCGGACTCAGTATAAAGCCCGGTTGTCAGCTCAACGCTCTGATAATAGATAAAAACGGCGGCAATTATACCTACAGCATTGTCTGGGACACCTTTTTTGACAAGAGGACTGTAATATCGGATTATGACAGCCGGTTCAAACCCGTTTATACAGATTGGAGCAATCAGGATATACAAATACTGAGCGTGGACGAAGGACTTGCATACGTTCGCGATAATGTAACCGGGAAAACCGGATATGTTCCTGAAAACAGTATTTATGACAATAATGGTGTGAAAGAGATATACGAGTTTCTTTCGGCGTTTCCGTCTGTTAAAAAAGGAGAGAGTGTTTTTTATGTTGACGAGAGAAACGGTTATGCACGAATAATAACCGGCAGGGGAGAGATAGGCTGGATACCTAAAAAGTACTTGGAGGAGTGACTGAAATGAATTTAAACGTATATTTTAAAGGCATAGTAGATCAGGATGAGCAGCCGGTAGTTATATGCAATATACAGCATGAAATTATTTATATGAATCCGGCGGCGGTAAAAAGATATGAAAATGCCGGCGGCGCAGGGCTTATAGGAAAAAGTCTGCTGGAATGCCATAATCCCCGCTCGGTTGAAATTATCAGGCGCAATATAGATATGATGAGCAGAGATAAAAGTGTAAACAAGATATTTGAGGTACACAGTACAAGGCACGGCGGTAACAACGATGTTTACACCGTCGCTGTTCGTGATGAAAGCGGAGCGCTTATAGGCTATTACGAAAAATTCGAAGATAAAAACTTATATTCAGATGAAAAAGTCTGAAAAGAGCTGAGACTTGTAACTCAGATCAATGCAGTCCTCCGCTGAGACGGCAGTGACATTTATAATAACGGGGCGGGTCTCTGTTTCATAACTATTATAAAACAGGAAAGGAGCGCTGCTCTTTACGGGAGCAGGGTAGTGAAATGTATAGATTGCTTAAACAAGAGGGAAGAGCCAGAAGGGGAGAATTCAAGACCGTACACGGAACGATACAGACGCCGGTATTTATGAATGTGGGCACTGCGGCTGCAATAAAGGGCGGTATATCTTCTGTAGATTTGGCGCAGCAGCTGAAATGTCAGGTGGAGCTTTGCAATACCTATCACCTTCACGTGCGTCCCGGGGATGATATAATTTACAAAATGGGCGGACTTCATAAGTTCATGAACTGGCACAAGCCTATTCTTACCGACAGCGGCGGCTTTCAGGTATTTTCTTTAGCCAAGCTGCGTAAGATTAAAGAGGAAGGCGTATATTTCAATTCTCATGTCGACGGCAGGAAGATTTTCATGGGACCGGAGGAAAGTATGCGGATCCAGTCCAACCTGGCTTCAACAATAGCTATGGCGTTTGACGAATGTGTGGAAAATCCTGCTACTCATGAATATTCCAAAGCGTCCTGCGAACGTACTACAAGATGGCTTGTAAGATGCCGGAATGAGATGAAGCGTCTGAATTCTCTTGATTCCACCATAAATAAAAAACAGCTGCTTTTTGGCATAAATCAAGGCTGTACTTTTGACGATCTGCGTGTTGAACATATGAAGGCGATACGTGAACTGGATCTGGACGGATATGCTATAGGAGGGCTTGCGGTAGGCGAGCCTACCGACGTAATGTATCACATAATCGAACAGGTTGAGACGTTTATGCCTGTGGATAAGCCAAGATATCTTATGGGAGTGGGTACTCCGTCTAATATTATCGAGGCGGTTTACAGAGGCGTTGATTTCTTCGATTGCGTAATGCCCAGCAGAAATGCAAGGCATGCAACGATATTTACATGGAACGGAATAATGCATGCAAACAATAAGCGCTATGAGCTTGACGACCGTCCGCTGGATACACAGTGTGATTGTCCGACCTGCCGCAATTTTTCCAGAGCCTACATACGTCATCTTTTCAAGGCGAACGAGCAGCTTGCAGGACGGCTGGCGGTTATGCATAATCTTTATTTTTACAACACTCTTATGGAAAAGATACGTGAAGCTCTTGACGAGGGCAGATTTGAAGAATTCAGAAATAAATATTCCAGCCTTCTTGAATCCAGACTTGAGGATTAAGAAGCCGCTTGCCGCGGCAGACTTGTGTGTTGACAGTATGCGTAAGTCTGCCGTTGTCAATTCTGAGGCGGCAGCATGAAAGGCTTGATGTAATGGAACTTTATGAAATTCTCCTTATTGCTTTAGGACTGTCGATGGACGCTTTTGCGGTATCTGTAACCAACGGTATGTGTATAAAAAAAGCCGGAATATCTCAGTCCTTGATGTGCGGACTGTGCTTCGGGCTTTTTCAGGGGGCAATGCCTGCTATAGGATATGCGCTTGGCAAAAGCTTTGAGGAATGGATTACGGCGTTTGATCACTGGATCGCCCTAATTCTTCTAGGCTTTATCGGAGGCAGAATGATAGCGGACAGTGTGAAACCGGACAAAACGGAAGAGAGCATCATGAAATTAACTTTTCCGCTTTTGCTGGTTCAGGGACTTGCCACAAGCATAGACGCGCTTGCCGTAGGCGTAGGATTTGCTGCACTTTCGGTGAGTATAGTAAGCTCTTCCGCAGTAATTTGTATGGTTACTTTTATAATAAGCTGCATTGGAGTATATATAGGAAAAAGATTCGGATGCAAACTTAATAAAAAAGCTGAAACCGCCGGAGGAATCATACTGATTGCAATCGGATTAAAAGTATTTATAGAGCATATGTTTTTTTAATTGGTTATTATGAAGTTTCAGGTCGTGTGATTTAATAATTATCCTCTTAAAATGTTCATGATTAAGAAATAAATATATGCTATTATAGTATTCGTGGTTTTTTAGACAAGTGTAAAAAAAACTGTCACGTGTATAAAATTTCAGAATGCTGGGAAAAATAAGATGAAATCATTGGTTATTTTTGATCTTGACGGAACGCTGATAAATTCCATTTACGATCTTGCGGATGCTGTCAACGGGGCTCTTTCCGATTTAGGTTATCCTGTTCATGATGTTGAAAAATACTATCATTTTGTGGGAAACGGTACGATGAAACTTTGTGAGAGAGCGCTTCCGCAGGACAGAAGATGCAGCGAAGAAATAATACGACTGCATTCATTGTTTGCCGAAAGGTATGAAAAATGCTGTATCGATAAAACAAGACCTTACGACGGAATTGTACCTACGCTTCAAAAGCTGAGAGCTATGGGCGTCAAGTGCGCCGTTGCTTCAAATAAAACAGACAGGTTTGTAAAATTTATTGTAAAGGCGCTGTTCGGAGAAAATACGTTTGATTATATTCAGGGAAAAACCGAAAAAGTTCCCGCAAAGCCCGACCCGGAAATACTTGATACTATTATCCGATATTTTGGATTTGATAAAAGCGAGTGTATAATGACCGGCGATTCAGACGTTGACGTTATAACTGCCAAAAGATGCGGAATAGAATCGGTGGGCTGCGTATGGGGTTTCAGGGGTGCAGAGGAGCTTTCCGCCGCAGGCGCAGATCACATAGCTTATTATCCTGAGGATATTCTGAAATATATAGCGGCAACACCTGACAAAGACCGGCCGACGGATCTGTGTACGTCATGCTAGAATAAGTTTCGTTTTCTGCATAGAATTTTATCCGTTGTAGGATGTATGCAGCACTGTCAGGTATTGCTCAGGTCAATACGCAAAAATGGAGGACTTTTATCAATGAAGGATTTTTACAAGAGATTTGTTAAAGAAGAGCTCGATGATAAGGGGAGGTTATTAAAGTTTGAACTTGATTTAAAGGACAACTTTAATTTTTCATATGACGTAATAGATGAAATAGCAAAAATTGAGCCGGATAAGCTGGCGATTCACTGGGTAAATGAAAACGGAGAGGAGCATAAGTTTACTTTTAAGGAGCTGTCCGAAAAGAGCAATCAGGTTGCCAATATGATGCTTGCCTATGGCGTCAAAAAGGGCGATATGGTAATGGCGGTGCTTAAAAGACATTATGAATTTTGGTTCCTCGCCTATGGACTGATGAAGATAGGAGCAATTCTTGTTCCGGCTACCTGTCAGCTAAAGAAGAAAGATTATATTTATCGTTTTGACGCAGCTGAGATCAGTTATATCGTTGCTACTGCCGAGGATGACGTTCCATTCGAAGTTGACGCTGCGCTTGAGGAATACGGCGGAATAAAACGTAAATTTATAACACACGGCGAGAAAAACGGGTGGATAGACTTTCTTACCGAAATGGATAAGTATCCTGCTGTTTTTGAGAGAATGGAAACAAAGGTCGAGGAGTCTATGCTGATGTATTTCAGCTCCGGCACAACAGGTTATCCCAAAATGGTTCTTCACAGACACTCTCTTGCCGCAGCTCATATTATAACTGCAAAGCATTGGCATCATCTTGATGAGAATTCTCTTCACCTTACCGTATCGGAAAGCGGCTGGGCAAAATGCGCCTGGGGAAAAATGTTCGGGCAGTTTGCCTGCGGCGCAACAACGTTTATTTATGACTTCGACAGGTTTGTTCCCGCAAATGTTCTGAAGATCATTCAGGATTATAAAATAACCTCGTTCTGCGCTCCTCCCACTATGTACAGATTTTTTATCAAGGAAGGCCTTGAACACTATGATCTTTCATCTCTTAAATACAGCTGCATTGCCGGCGAGGCGTTAAATCCGGAAGTATACAATAAATGGTATGAATACACCGGATTGAAACTTATGGAGGGCTTTGGTCAGACCGAAACGGCGGTACTTGTCGGAAATCTCTACGGCGCCGAGCCTAAGCCAGGATCAATGGGAAAACCTACACCTCTTTATAAGGTAGGAATCGTTGATAAGAAGGGAAATCCTGTTGGAGTGGGCGAGACCGGAGAAATCGTGGTTTACGCTGAAAGAGGAAAGCATCAGGGTCTGTTTATAAGGTACTACCGCAATGCTGTAGAAACGGATAAGGCGTGGCGGTTTGGAATGTATCATACCGGAGATACCGCTTATATGGATGAAGACGGTTATTATTGGTATGTGGGAAGAACCGACGACCTTATAAAGGCGTCGGGCTACCGTATCGGTCCTTTTGAAATAGAAAGCATACTTATGGAACATCCGTCAGTTCTGGAATGCGCCATAACTGCTGCTGATGATCCCATAAGAGGAAAGGTCGTAAAGGCGACTATAGTTTTAACTAAGGAATACAAGGACAAGGCGAGCGATGCGCTTGTTAAAGAGCTTCAGAATTTTGTAAAGAAATCCACTGCTCCTTACAAATATCCCAGAATTATCGAATTTGTGGACGAGCTTCCGAAAACTATAAGCGGCAAGATACGACGTGTTGAAATACGTGAGAATGACGCTAAGAAAACTTATTAAAAGCATTCAGGGGCTGACAGCTTTCAGTCCCTGTTTTTATACGTCAAATCGCTTTGATATTTAACGAAAGGCAGGTGGAAGTCCGTGAAAAAACGTTTTTATCCGGAAGTACGTTTGAGCACGGGCGTTTAGGTGATTTTGTATGAATATCCGCCTAGGCTCGATCGGCAGGAAAGGCAGCTTAAAGCTGTTCACGATATTGAAGAGCATAAAAAAATGCGGCGTACAATGTATAAGAATCTTACTCTGGGCGCCGTTATTATTCTTCTGGGAATACTGATACCGTTAGCGGCGATAAAAATTATTGTCATTCTTCTTGGCCTTCTCAATATTGCCACTGCATATCTGCTGTACAGATTTTCCGCTATGTCTCGGGATACAAAATGCTATACACGGATATACAGCGACAGGATCGAGCATTGTCAGGGAAGTATGCTTACTGACAGGCATACGGTCATGACAATATATTATGACGATATAGTAAGGTCCTTTCAGAATCCGTCGGGAAAGCTGATAGTATGCCTGAAGAATAATCACGGATCGGAAATAACCTGCAGCAGGTCTGGCAGAGGGTTTAAAAGAGATATGTCGGAAAATAAAGTTACTATGGATTTTCGGGATGTGAAAGCAAAGCTGTATCTTATTGAAAATCTGTATGAAGAAATGAAATATCCTAAAAAGCAATATAGGATCATTGAAGACGATGAGGATGAAGACGATAAGTGGGATCCTCTTCACAAGCATGGTCTGTAAATGTAAATTTTCTGTTAATCGCTATTGCATTGTAAAATCAAGTGTGATATAATTCTAATAAACACAGTGACCAAGAGAGTAGGCATATTTATTAGATTTTCAGAGAGAGGCCGCAGCGTTTGCGTCTGAAAGCGGCTTTAAATCGGAATATCCCGAAGTTCACTTGCGAGTGGTTCCGCCGAAGTTTATTATTGTAAGCGGAAACGTAGAATTCTGCGTTAAAGATGCGAGAGTGATGGCTCTTTGACTAATAGGTGGTATAACAAGCGCAGTCTTGTCCTGATTAGCTCGGGATAAGGCTTTTTTTATTAATTATCGGGAGGAATCTTTAATGAGAGAACAATTGAAAAGCATTGAAGCTCGGGCGAAGGAAGAGCTTTCAAAGGTTTCAGACCCCAAGCTGCTGGAAGAGCTGAGGGTCAGGTTTCTTGGAAAAAAAGGTGAAATAACGGCAATTTTAAAGCAGATGGGCAAGCTATCCGCTGAGGAAAGGCCGGTTATCGGACAGCTGGCAAATTCCGTAAGAGCGGATATCGAAAAAGCTGTTGCTGAAAAGCAGTCTCAGTTGAAAGCTGCTATGGCAGAAAAAAAGCTTAAGGCTGAAACTATAGATGTTACCCTGCCGGGAAAAGCTCCCAAGCTGGGAAGACCTCATCCACTTAATGCGGTTCTGGCTGAAGTAGAGGACGTATTCCTTGGCATGGGCTTCGATATTGTCGAGGGGCCCGAAGTCGAAACCGACTATTATTGCTTTGAGGCGCTGAATATGCCTAAACATCATCCTGCCAGAGATACTCAGGATACATTTTACATTAACGAAAATGTGCTTTTAAGAACGCAGACCTCCGGCGTACAGATAAGGGCCATGGAGAATATGAAGCCGCCGATAAGAATTATCTCTCCGGGCAGAGTTTACCGTTCGGACGCAGTTGACGCTACACATTCTCCGCTTTTCCATCAGATCGAGGGTCTGGTAATAGATAAGGGTATTACAATGGCGGATCTTAAAGGAACGCTTGAGCTGCTTATGAAGCGTCTTTACGGCGACGAGGCAAAAATAAGACTTCGTCCCCATCATTTCCCTTATACCGAGCCGTCGGCAGAGGTGGATCTTATGTGCTTTAACTGTCATGGTGAGGGCTGTTCTATGTGTAAGCAGGAGGGCTGGGTAGAGCTTCTCGGTTCAGGAATGGTTCATCCAAAGGTTCTTGAAGGCTGCGGAATAGACCCCGAAGTCTACAGCGGCTTTGCTTTCGGCATCGGTCTTGAAAGACTCACAATGGGAAGATACAGTATTAATGATATGCGCTTGCTGTATGAGAACGATATGAGATTTCTGGAGCAGTTCTGATTTAAGAGGAGGTTTTATAAATGGATTTGTCAATGAGATGGCTTGCGGATTATGTTGACTGCGGTTGTGATATAAAGGATTTTGTTGCCGGTATGACAATGTCAGGTTCAAAGGTCGAGTGTTATGAAGAGGAGGGCAGCTATCTTTCCAATGTTGTAGTGGGAAGAGTTGCCGAAATAGAACGTCATCCAGATTCTGATCATATGTATACCTGCCAGGTGGATATAGGCGGGGATGAACCTGTTCAGATAGTAACGGGCGCTCAGAACGTAAATAAGGGAGATTACGTTCCCGTTGCAAAGCATAAGTCAACTGTACTTCATGAAGGCAAGCCCGTAAAAATTACAAAAGGCAAGCTGAGAGGTGTGGTTTCAAACGGAATGCTTTGCTCTTTGGGAGAACTTGGTCTTACGGTTCATGATTTTCCTTACGCTATCGAGGACGGAATATTTATTCTTGGGGACGACTGTGATAAAACTCCTGGAATGGATATAAGGGAAGCGATAGGCTTTAACGATACAAAGGTTGAATTTGAAATCACTTCAAACCGTCCCGACTGTATGTCTGTTATCGGGCTTGCCAGAGAAGCGCACGCTACATTCAATGTACCGTTTAACGTTAAAGAGCCTGTTTTCAAGGGAATAGACGGAAAGATTGATGACTATCTTAAAGTCAGGATACACAATACCGATCTGTGTAAAAGATATATGGGCGCAATCGTTAAGAATGTAAAGATCGAACCTTCGCCCCGTTGGATGAGGGAAAGACTTCGCGCCAGCGGAGTTCGCCCGATAAATAATTTTGTCGATATAACCAACTATGTAATGCTTGAATACGGCAGACCTATGCACGCATTTGATTTAAGATATGTCGAGGGCGGAGAAATAAACGTAAGAAACGCAGAAGCAGGAGAGAAAATAACTACTCTCGACGGTATAGAAAGAGAGCTTTCCGAGGAGATGCTTGTAATCGCAGACGCCGTAAAACCTGTGGCAGTAGCGGGCGTTATGGGAGGCGAGTACAGCGGAATAATGGACGATACCGATACTGTAGTTTTTGAATCCGCCTGCTTTGACGGAGCGTCGGTAAGAACTACGGCTAAAAAGCTGGGAATGAGAACAGACGCTTCGGCAAGATATGAAAAAGGACTTGATCCCCATGAGTGCTATGAGGCATTGATGAGAGCCTGTCAGCTTGTTGAAGAGCTTGGTGCGGGAGAGGTCATAAGAACCGTGATCGATGAGAATTATCAGAACGAAACTCCAAAGTCGGTCGAATTTGACGCTGAATGGATAAACAGCTTTCTGGGTTCGGATATTCCCGAGGAAGATATGAAGGAATATCTTTCTCGGCTGGGCTTCAGGCTTGAAAACGGAAGGGTTATTTCCCCATGGTACAGGATAGATATAGAATGCAAGTCGGATATTGCCGAGGAGGTAGTGCGTATTTACGGCTACAACAATATTCCGAGCACTATCATAAGAGGAGTAGCTCAGGCCAGGAGAACTCCGAAGCAGAATTTTGAGCGCGCAATCAAAAGTGCCGTGCTTGCTATGGGGCTTAATGAGGTCACTACATTTTCATTTATTTCGCCTAAGTATTTCGACAAAATTAATCTCCCCACTGATTCTGAGCTGAGAAATACAGTTACAATAACAAATCCTCTCGGAGAGGACACCAGCGTTATGAGAACAACAATAATTCCGTCTGTCTGCGAGGTGCTTGCCAGAAACTACAGCTATCGAAATCCTGAGTGTCATATTTTTGAAATGGGAAATGAATATATTCCTGTCGATGGAGATGTTCTCCCGGCAGAGCCGCTCAGACTTGGAATAGGAGTATACGATACAGCCGAAGCTTTTGACTTTTATAATCTCAAAGGCATCGTAGAAGAAATTATGGAAAGGGCAGGCGTTAAGGAATACGAGTTTGAAAGAGCGTCTGAGGATTCCGCATTTGATGAATACTATGCTTTCCATCCGGGAAGAACCGCAGTCGTAAAGGTCGGCGGTGAGGAAATCGCTATCTTCGGAGAGCTTCATCCCGATGTTCTTGAAAACTACGGAATAGGCACAAGAGCCTATGCAGGAAAGATCAATATGAATGAGCTTATGGAGAAGTCGTCCTCCGATAAGATATACAGACCACTTCCTAAGTTCCCCGCAACTACAAGAGATATATCCGTAGTATGTGAGGCGGATCTTCCTGTAGCTGTAATTGAAAAGACTATAAAGAGAGCCGCAGGGCAGATACTTGAAAAAGTGTCTTTGTTCGACGTTTATACCGGCGAACAGATAGAGAACGGCAAAAAGTCCGTTTCGTATTCGCTTTCAATGCGCTCACACGAGGGAACTCTTAACGATGAACAGGCCGACAAGGCTATGGATAAGATCGTTAAGGCGCTGGAGGAAATCGGCGTCTATAGAAGATAAACAGAGAAATATGACTATGCCGCAGAAATGAAGTTTTCTGTGGCATAGAATATTATTCAACAAGTTTATGCAAATTGAATAAATTTGAAAAAAGCACTTGTTATTTTTAAAGTAATAGGTTATAATAATATATGTAGAATGTTAGGTGTACAAATTTTCGTGAAGGAGTTGAGCTTATGCACGAACAAACTATGGAATTTTCAGTTGTAAAGGATAAAGAAACAGAGCTGAAAAGAACTTTGACAATTATTTATGACGCGTTGAAGGAAAAGGGCTATAATCCCATTAATCAGATCGTGGGGTATATTCTTTCTGAGGATCCGACATACATAACCACATATAACAATGCAAGAAGCTTGATTCGTCACATTGACAGAGACGAGCTTTTGCAGGCTCTGGTCAAATCATATTTACAGGCGTAAAGTTAAAGCGGAATGGAGAAATTCATTCCGCTTTTTATATAAATAAAATAAAAAACTATTGCCAATTTTGAATTTATGAGTTATAATTAAATATGTAGCTTTCCGCAAGGCTTTGTTAAAAGTCATGCGGGAGTCGGAATATAAAATGTTGGGAGAATGATTATGAAAATAATGGACACAATCGGTTTTGTCGAAGGCTTTGACAAAGAAGTCGGAGAAGCTATGAATTCTGAACTTGCCCGTCAGAGGAGGAATCTTGAGCTTATTGCAAGCGAAAACATCGTTTCTCCTGCCGTAATGGCGGCTATGGGCTCTGCACTTACCAATAAGTATGCCGAAGGTTATCCGGGAAAAAGATATTACGGCGGCTGTGAGTGCGTTGATGTCGTTGAGAATATTGCTATTGAAAGAGCTTGCAAGCTGTTCGGATGCAAATTTGCCAATGTTCAGCCTCATTCCGGAGCTCAGGCAAACCTGGCCGTATATTTTGCTCTATGCGAAACCGGTGATACGATTCTGGGAATGAGCCTTGCTCACGGAGGTCACCTTACTCACGGTTCGCCTGTAAATATGTCGGGAAAGAACTACAATTTCGTATCGTACGGTCTTGATGAAAACGGTTTTCTTGACTACGAAGAGCTTGAAAGACTTGCTAAAGAGCATAAGCCGAAGCTTATAGTTGCCGGCGCTTCCGCTTATCCGAGAGTTATTGATTTTGAAAGAATTTCTGATATCGCAAAGAGCACAGGTGCGCTGTTCATGGTGGATATGGCGCATATTGCAGGTCTTGTTGCCGGCGGACAGCATCCTTCTCCGATTCCTTATGCCGATGTTGTGACCACTACTACTCACAAAACTCTCAGAGGTCCGAGAGGCGGTATGATCCTCACGAATAACGAGGAGCTTGCCAAGAAATTCAACAAAGCTATATTCCCCGGTACTCAGGGAGGACCTCTTATGCACGTTATAGCCGCAAAGGCAGTATGCTTCGGAGAAGCTTTGAAGCCAGAATTCAAAGCCTATGCCGAGCAGGTGGTAAAGAACGCTCAGGCGCTCGCCAAAGGTCTTGTAAGCCGAGGTTTCAATCTTGTATCAGGCGGCTCTGATAATCATCTTATGCTGGTAGATCTTCAGCCGTTTAATATTACAGGTAAAGAGCTTGAAAAGAAACTGGATGAGGTTTATATCACAGTAAACAAGAATGCTATTCCTAACGATCCTCAGAGTCCGTTTGTGACCAGCGGCGTGAGAATCGGTACTCCTGCGGTTACGACAAGGGGTCTTAAAGAAGAGGATATGGATAAAATCGCCGAGTGCATTTACCTCACTGCTACTGATTTTGACAATAAGGCTGACGAGATAAGAGAAGTTGTAAAATCTATTTGCAGCAAATATCCTCTTTATGAGTAATTTTATACGATCATACACGTTTGAAAAAGCGTGCAGTTCCGTAAAAAAATCGGCTTTGCAAAAGTGCAGGCCGATTTTTTTATATAACATATAATTGTAATCAGATGTAATTATATTTACACTCATCACAAGAGATAAAGTGGAGATTGATGTAAAAAGCACCGCGTTAAATTTCTTCAAGCAAGTCGTTCATCGCATAAAGCCCCGCAGTTTTACCTTTAAGAAACACCGCCGCATTTACAGAGCCTACCGCAAATACGGACTTTGAGTGAGCTTCATGCTTGAGAGTAATAACTTCGTCACGTCCGGCAAAGATAATTTCATGCTCACCTACTATAGTGCCGCCTCTGATAGCGTGCATGCCTATCTCGTTTTTGGTTCGCTTGGCTCTTATTGAGTGTCTGTCATAGACATAGTTATATTTGTTGTCAAGCTCGGAATTGATAGCTTCTCCAAGCATGATTGCAGTACCGCTGGGAGCGTCGATTTTCTGATTATGATGCTTTTCTACGATCTCAATGTCAAACTGTCCTCCTAAAACCTTGACAGCGCGCTTTGCAAGATCGGCAAGCAGATTTATTCCCAGAGACATATTGAAGGTAAAGAAAACCGGAATGCTTTCGGCAGCCTTATGTATTTTTGAAATCTGTTCCTGTGAATATCCCGTTGTTGCTATTACGACGGCTACTCCGTTGGTAAGACAATATTCAAGCAGATCGTCAAGCAGCGATGGATGGGAGAAATCTATAATAACGTCGGGCTTGCTTTCAAGCTTTGATATCTTGTCGTAAACAGGGAAGTCCGCATAGCTTTCGCTGATTTTATCTACTCCGGAAACAACACGGCAATCGCTGCGGTTGGATATAATGTCGTAAATTACCCTGCCCATTTTTCCGCAGGCGCCGCATATAGTTATATCGGTCATTTCTAACGTTCCTTTCTAAAGCTACAGGGCGAATTTATTGTTCGCCCTGTATAAACTGTTACTTAATAAGTCCTACAGCCTTCATCGAGTCAGAAAGCTGTTTTTTCTTTGCTTCGCTCATTTCGATAAGAGGAAGTCTGCAAGGTCCGGCATTAAAGCCCATAAGATTAAGAGCTTCCTTAACGGGAATCGGATTTACATCGCAGAACAGAGTTTTTGTAAAGTCGTGAATCTTAAATGCGAGATCTCTTGCTTCATCGTATTTGTTTTCAAGGCAAAGCCTGCATATCTCATGGGTTTCAAATGGCATACAGTTAGAAAGCACGGAAATAACGCCCTTTCCTCCTAGAGCCATTATAGGGATTATCTGATCGTCATTGCCGGAATAAATATCAAGCGAATCTCCGCAAAGTGCGGCAATAGAGGCAATCTGGCTTATGTTTCCGCTGGCCTCTTTAACGGCAGCGATATTATCAAGCTTAGCAAGTTCGGCGCAGGTCTCGGGAGCAATGTTAACTCCTGTCCTTGACGGCACGTTATACATGATAATAGGAAGCGAAACTGCATTTGCAATCTCTGTATAATGGCGGACAAGTCCTGCCTGGGAAGTTTTATTATAGTAAGGCGTAACCACCAGCAGGGCGTCAGCGCCAAGCTCCTCAGCCTTTTTGGAAAGATTAACCGCATATTCCGTATGGTTGGAGCCTGTTCCTGCTACAACGGGAACTCTTTTGGCTGTCTTTTCAACGGCGTATCTGATGCACTCGATATGTTCTTCGTCGGTCATTGTCGCGCTTTCGCCGGTTGTTCCGCAGATAATAATTGCGTCGGTGCCGTTATCAATATTGAAATCTATAAGACGGCCCAGCTCGTCAAAATTAATCGAACCGTCGGCGTTCATAGGTGTTACGATTGCAACGCCGGCGCCTGTAAAGATAGTATTCTTCATAAGCGAACTCCTTTCGATAAAGTTCTATGTTTGTTAAATGTCAGTCAAAATAACCCTTAGCGGCAAGAAGCTCTGCCAGTAAAACAGCTCCGCCGGCAGCTCCTCTCAAAGTGTTATGGGACAGACATACGAATTTGTAGTCGTACTGTGAATCCTCACGCAGTCTGCCTATAGAAACAGCCATGCCGCCCTCAAGATCTCTGTCAAGCTTGGCTTGCGGTCTGTCATCCTCCGTAAAGTAGTTAAGGAACTGCTTCGGAGCCGAGGGCAGCTCAAGCTCCTGAGGAACTCCGCTGAAATTCTTCCAGGCTTCAAGAATTTCTTCCTTTGAAGGCTTATTTTCAAAGGATACGAATACTGCGGCAGTGTGACCGTCGGAAACGGGAACTCTCAGGCACTGCGTAGTGATAGAAGGAGAAGTTGCGTCAACAATTTTATCTCCCTCTACGCGGCCCCAGATCTTAAGAGGCTCTTTCTCGGATTTCTCTTCCTCGCCGCCGATATAAGGAATAACGTTGTCGATAATTTCAGGGAAAGATTCAAAGGTTTTGCCGGCGCCTGAAATAGCCTGATATGTGCAGGCAAGAGCCTTTGTGACCTTATATTTATCCATAAGCGGAGCAAGAGCCGGTACATAGCTCTGAAGCGAGCAGTTGGATTTAACGGCTATAAAGCCTTTCTTTGTGCCCAAACGCTTTCTCTGAGCGCTGATGATCTCAATATGCTCCGGATTTACCTCAGGGATAACCATAGGTACGTCGTTTGTATGACGATGAGCTGAGTTGTTTGAAACTACGGGACACTCAGCCTTTGCATATTTTTCCTCCAAAGCCCTGATCTCATCTTTTTTCATGTCTACTGCGCAGAAAACAAAATCTACCATTGAAGCGATCTTTTCCACATCTTCCTCAGCGTTCATAACAGTGAGCTCGCCTACAGCTTGAGGCATAGGCTCTGAAAGCTTCCATTTTCCCGCAACTGCGTCTTTAAGCTTCTTTCCTGCCGAGCGGGGAGAAGCGGCTACGCAGACAACATTGAACCATGGGTGTTTGTCAAGAATGACAGAAAATCTTTGGCCAACCATTCCTGTCGCGCCTATAATACCAACATTGAATTTTCTCATTGCAAAATCTCCTTTAAAAATTAATAAGCTGTTCTGTGTGCATTATCACTAAAATAATCTTTGATTTCGGCGTAATTTTGCACAAAACATAAAAGTTAAACAAACAATAAAAAAACTGGTTGAAAACCAGCTCATCATACAATATAATAAGAATGTTGACATATTTTAAATCATATGCCGATAGCACTCCATCATAAGTAATGATGACAACTGGAGTTCTGTTAAAACTACAGTCAGCAGTCAGGTTTCCCAAGCCTGTGCTTCGGCAGTCGCACCTTTCACATTTAAGAAAAAGCCTGGGAAGCCGTGATGTCATACATCTCAAAAATGCTACTGATTTTGACCGCACCTCTATCTGTTCTGTTTAATCATAACAAATAATATGCCGTATGTCAAGACTATTAGCAGAAAAAATATTAATTTTTTGTAAAACAAACGGACATTCAGCGGAGCAGTTCATTATTATGGAAAATCAAACTGCTTTGACTTTATGAAGAAAGCGGAGATTGAAATTATGCTGGATTTAAAAAATATGAAAAAATCTGATTTTAACTATGAGCTGCCGGAGGAGCTTATTGCTCAGACTCCTATAGAGCCGAGAAACGCTTCGCGAATGATGAAAATCGACCGCAAAAGCGGAGCTATAGAGCACAGCCATTTCTATAGCTTATGTAATTACCTTAAAAAAGGTGATTTGCTGGTGCTTAACGATTCAAGAGTTCTCCCGGCAAGAATATACGGCGAAAAGGCAGACAATGGTTCGTTTATAGAATTTCTGCTGCTTGAACAGAAAGGCAATATGAAATGGGAGATCTTATGCCGCCCCGGAAAAAAGGCAAAAGTCGGAACCCGTTTTATTTTCGGCGACGGTAAGCTTTCCGCTGTAATAACCGACATTCTTGACGACGGAAACAGAATAGCCGAATTTGAGTGTGAAGGAAGCTTTTTTGCAGCGCTGGATGAAATAGGTCAGATGCCGCTGCCTCCGTATATAAAGGAAAAGCTGAATGATAAGGAACGTTACCAGACGGTTTATTCTCATGAAATCGGTTCTTCCGCCGCTCCCACTGCGGGGCTGCATTTTACGAAAGAAATGCTTGAGGATATAGAATCCAGGGGAATAAATATCGCATATGTTACGCTTCATGTAGGGCTTGGCACATTCCGTCCCGTTAAGGAGGAAAATGTGCTTGAGCACAAAATGCACAGCGAACATTATGAGATTCCTGAGCGTACTGCAAAACTTATAAAGGAAACAAAAGCCAGCGGAGGAAGAGTGATAGCTGTCGGCACGACCTCATGCAGAACGCTTGAAAGCGTCGCTGCTTTTTATAATGAAATCAAGCCGTGCGAAGGATATACGGATATTTTTATCTATCCCGGATTTGAATTTAAGGTTCTGGATGGTCTTATAACCAATTTTCATCTTCCCGAAAGCACACTGATAATGCTGGTATCGGCATTTCTGGGGTACGAAAATACGATGCATGCATATAAGATCGCTGTTGAGGATAAATACAGATTCTTCTCTTTCGGAGATTGTATGTTTATCGTGTAAAATTAATAGGACTGCACACGTTAATTATGGCCTATCAACGTGCGCAGTCCTTTTTTATAACTTATTATGTGTAAATTATTCTGTTTGGGTATTATTTAAATACCGCACTCATCGTAATCCTTCCACTTCTCGTAATGAGCCTTGTCGTCAAGATATTTGTATACGAACAGAGCAGTAGAAGCAATAACGAGCAGTAATGTTCCCATAACCGCCCAGAATGATTTTTTCTGAGAGTAATTTGACATAATAAAACATCCTTTCTTTTCAGCATATTTATTTCTTTAATTATACTACAGCCCGACAGATATGTCAAATAAATTTTTCTGAATAAAAATGGAGAAATTCCTCTAAACACAGACCGCTTTTTCGTATAAATTCCGCTGCTTCTGTCCCTACATATCTGTAATGCCACGGCTCATAATCTATTCCGGTATAGTGCTCCTTCATTCTGGGGTATCGCAGAATAAATCCGTATTTATGTGCGTTCAGGCAGAGCCAGCGTCCCTGCGGCGTCGTATAGAAATTATCTTCCGTATCGTCGGCTAAGGGTGTGGCAAAATCAACAGCAAGCCCGCAGTTATGCTCGCTGTGTCCGGCTTTTGCAAGCGTTCTGGATGTGTCGTTTACAGCGTCGTTATAGCTCATTCCGGAACCGATTCTTTCAGATATGCTCTTTTCCCAAAGAGTCTGCTGATAGTCGCATGAACGGTATGCAGACAGTACCTTGATTTTTATCCCGTCATGTTCGGCGTCTTTCAAAAGCAGCTTGCACTGCCTGCATGCCTGACTTTCCAGAAGCTTACCCTGCACATCTTCAAGTGAGATAGTTTTTTCAAAACCATCGGGAACAGTATTGAATTTGTCAACCAACATTAAATAATCCATATTATCGCCCATATGTAATAAATCCGCTTTTAAGCTTTCATGCAGTTTTTTCGGTAATGCATAACGCATACTTATGATGATCTTTGAAGTTTGCCCTGTATGCGTAAAAATAATAGCCGGAAATCTCCGTATTTTTATGCGGATACTCTTTAATTACGGTTAGTGGGCTGTCCTCCCTTTCATAATATATTTTTTCAGTTTTACTTATTGCCATGACTAATGATTACGCTTATCGAAACTGAAGTATCTGATTTATTATATGTATCAGATAATGATCGTGACATAGCGGAAAGCTTTTTTTCATATAATTTATTGAAATAAAAAGGAAAGGACAGGTTGTATGAATTTAAAGACTATATGCATAAGGGCTTTAAGCGTAATTTTAATAGTGTTTTTTATTCCGGTCGGAATCTGGGGTTATGGAAAAGCGGCGCCTTATATTGCTAAGATCGCTTCAGGCTCGGCTGGGATAACTATGGGCGATTATAACACTTTCAGATATAAGGGCGGTTCTGCATCTTCGGCAGAAGATATTTTAAAAAGCGTATTTGAACCTGTTTCTGTTATAAGGCAGAGCGCATGGGATATCGATATGGCGCCGCAGGAGCTTGAGATTCCCGGCGAAAGCGGTGAAGTGCCCGTACCGAAGCCAAGCGAGGAGGTTTTAAACGCTATTCCTTATCCTGAAAGCATGGAGAGCCATGACGGCGTTATCGAAAAATACACCTATGGAGTATATACAGGAGAGCAATATTTTGATCTTGACGGAGGAGGTCAGGTAAGAAACTGCACCGAGCTTTCAAACACCGATCTTTATTCGGAAAGCCTGAAGGATGTTGAATTTGAACTGGATCCTGACAGCGACGAGCCGCAGATACTTATATATCATACTCACGCCACGGAAAGCTTTGAGCCATATTCAAGGGATTATTACGACAGCTCGTTTACCTGCAAGACTACCGATCCTGAAAAAAACATAGTTGCCGTAGGAGATAAAATATGCGAGCAGCTTGATAAAGCCGGTATAACATACATTCATGATACGCTTGTTCACGATTATCCCAGCTATAACGGATCCTACGAATCAAGCCGCGCCACTGTGCAGGAGATCCTGGAGGAGTATCCGTCTATAAAGATAGCGCTGGATATTCATCGCGACGGAATTGAAAGGGAGGACGGAACAAGACTTGCGCCTGTAGCTGAAATAAACGGCAGGGAGGCGGCGCAGATCATGATTATTTCCGGATGTGACGACGGCACGATGAATATGCCGGATTATATGCAGAATTTCAGGTTTGCCTCGCTGTTGCAGTCTACCTTTGAAACAATGCACTGCGGTCTGACCAGACCTGTACTTTTTGACTATCGTTTTTATAATCAGGATCTTACCACAGGTTCGCTTCTTATTGAGGTGGGAAGTCACGGAAACTCTCTGGATCAGGTGCTTTACAGCGGCGAACTGATAGGTGAGTCGCTGGTAGAGATATTCCAAAGGCTTTCATAATTTAATTAAGCGGTCTTTCATACAAAACCGGGCGACAGCTGAACACCTTGCAAGACAGGCAATATGCAGGTCTATGCGGGTACGGACCGTTTGCCCGGCTTTTATAAATAAAAGAGCGTGTTCACATTGGTTTTATGCGAACACGCTTCGGTTATTTCATCAATTCATTCATTTCTTCTATAAGCTCTCCGAACAGCTTAAGGGCGTCTGCAACAGGCTTTGAAGAAGTCATATCTACTCCTGCGCCTTTCAGCAGAGTAATAGGATCGGCAGAGCATCCCCCGCTTAAAAATCCAAGGTAATCCTTGACGGCCGGCTCTCCCTCGTTTAAAATACGCTGTGAAAGCGCGATTGCAGCAGAATACCCGGTTGCATACTGGTAAACGTAATAGTTGTAATAGAAATGCGGTATTCTTGCCCATTCAAGATCTATCTCATGGTCGATCACAACGTCGTTTCCGAAATAAAGCTCGTTAAGCTCTCTGTACATTTTGTTGAGCCTTTCGGCAGTAAGCGTTTCACCCTGCGCTGTCAGCTCGTTTATTTTAAGCTCAAATTCGGCGAACATTGTCTGTCTGTACAGGGTGGTGCGGAACTGCTCCAGGAAGTAATTGATAAGATAAGCTTTTTTCTTTTTATCCTCAGTATTTTTCAGCAAATACTGCATAAGCAGCGCTTCGTTGCAGGTAGAAGCAACTTCGGCTACAAAGATAACATAATCACTGTAAGCGACCGGCTGATTTTTATTTGAAAGATAGGAGTGTATTGCATGACCCATTTCGTGAGCTAGTGTAAACATGCAGTTGAGCGTATCCTTGTGATTAAGAAGAACGTAAGGGTGTACTCTGGCACCGGCGGAATAAGCACCGCTGGTTTTGCCCTCGTTTTCGTAAACGTCTATCCAGCGCTCGGTAAAACCTTTTTTAAGAATGGACAGATATTCCTCCCCCATAGGTGCAAGCGCTTTGAGAACAGTCTCTTTAGCTTCTTCAAAGGTGATCCTCATATCCACGTCCGGAACTATCGGAGTATACAGATCGTACATATGCAGCTCGTCTACGCCAAGCAGCTTCTTGCGCAGTTTAACGTAATCGTACATATAGTGCATATTATCGTGAACAGCAGAAATAAGATTGTGGTAAACTTCCTCGGGAACTTCGGTTCCGTCAAGAGCGGCTGCAAGGGAAGAGGAGTAATTTCTTGCCTTGGCGTAGAACTGAACCGCCTTTATCTGCGCTCCGAGTGTAGCGGCGCAGGTGTTTTTGTAGCTGTCATAAGTGTGATACATTGACTCGAATGCAGATTTGCGCAAGACCCTGTCCGATGACTGAACAAGAGGAATGTAGCTTCCGTGAGTGACCTGGTGAGCCTTGCCGTCTTTATCGACAGCATCCGGGAATTTCAAATCGGCGTCGGAGAACATAGAATAGATGTTTTCCGGCGACTGGGACATTTCGCCTGCAAGAGCCAGTATTTTTTCTTCCTCGTCGGAAAGAATATGTTCTTTTTTTCGGCGTATCCTATCAAGATTTTTCTTATACAGCTTCAGCTCCGGAACCGTTTCATAAAACCCGTTAAGCTTATTCTCGTCTATTGAAATAAGCTCAGGGGTTTCAAAGCTGCCGACCGAATTAATCTGAACGTAAGCGTTCATAAGCTGACCTACCATTGCCTGATATACTGAATTTGCAGTATCTTCGTCGGACTTTCGCTGTGCATAGTTGGCAAGGCTGTCGCAAAGCACGGTGATCTCATCCGAAAGCTTCATAAAAGCAAGCAGAGTTTCGCCGCTTTCTCCTAGCTTTCCTTTAAATTCAAGAATTTTTGAGGGAAGCGATTGAAACTTTTTGAAATCATTTTTCCATGTTTCATCGTTCGGATAAATATCCTCAATTGCCCATGTATATTCCGGATTTACCTCGCTTCTCTTTGGTATTCTTTCTTCGCTCATTGTTACCTCTCCTTATTGCTTGTATTTTTTATACTCATGTGAAGTAATCTTTGTTAATTATTATACCACAATCGTGCAGGATATGCAATAGACAAAGATTGTTTTACCATGGTTAAGTATAATTTATTAGGTCCGAAAGTAAAAACGCTTATTTTTCTGCGATGTAGACTTGAAGAGACATATACGCAGCCATTTCTCTGCCGTCTGCTTTTACGGTGCGAAAACAATGCGCCGCTCTTTTGCTGCCGGAGCGTGACGGTATCAATAGAAAAATGAAAATATGTTGCCGCTCTATATGTTTTATGATTCAAAATAAAGAAAACGGAGCGTATTTATGATTATTCATAAAACGCTCCGTATAAAATATTATTTTTATCAGCCGATAGAAACATAAGCAGCCGGATTCAGATAATAGCCCTGATAGCGAATTTCAAAATGCAGATGATCGCCGGTTGAAAATCCGGTAGAACCCATATGTCCGATAAGGTCACCTTTCTTAACCGTATCTCCTACTTCGACGTCAACCGAGGTAAGATGTCCGTACAGCGTAATAAATTCGTTGCCATGGTCAATTATAATAAAGTTACCGTATCCTCCGCCGCAGCCGCAGGATTCCTCCTTGCCGTAATCGTGTTCGCAGGTAGTATTGACGCGTATAACTGTACCGCTTTCGGAAGCGCGTATTTCGGTTCCTTTAGCGCCGGTAATATCTATTCCGGTATGATAGCTGCCCCAGCGTTCTCCTACTCCAGAGGATACATAGTAATGGCCGGGCACAGGCCATGCAAAGTTATACTGACATTCCTCTTCTGAAATTTCCTCGCCGCCCTCAATACGGCTGCTATAGTATTCATGCAGCGATTCAAGTGCTGAATTTGCAGCCAACTCAGCCGCTTCTCGCATAGTTTCATCTGATGAATCTCCGTAGCTGGATTTTAATATTCCTGATAGATCGGCTTCAAACTGCTGTCGCTCCTCAAGATAAGCCTGGTTTTGCTCTTCCAGCTTTTTCTTTTGAGCCTGAAGCTGTTTTTTTGCTTCCTTGCTTGAATCATACAGTTCGTCAAGCTCAGCTTTCTGGCTGTTAAGCTCTTCATACTGGGCATCATATTCAGCCTGTTGTTTCTCCAGCTCTTCCTGTGCCGCTTCGTATTCTTCCTTTTTTGAAATAAGATCGTCTATCATTTTATTGTCGTGATCGGCAACCCTCTTTACCAGTTCCATTCTCATGAGAATATCATAAAAATCGCTGGAGTTTAAAATAACGCTTGTATATGATTCGTCCCCGGCAAGATACATAGCTCTAAGGCGCTTTTTAAAGTCTTCTATGCCTTTTTCGATTTCCTGCTTTTTATTTGAGATAAGCCGCTTGTTTGTGCTTATTTCTATCTCAAGCTGAGTCATGTAAGAGTTTAAAACCTCAATCTTTTCGTTTACGGATTCTATTTTCTTCAGGATAGCTTCCTGTTTTTCGGTTTCCTTTTTTATATCGTCCTCAGCAGCTTCTATTTCGCTGTCAAGCCGTTCCTGTTCTTCTGAAATTTCCTTTAATCTTTCTGCATAGGATGTTATGTCAAAGGATTCTGATTCGGCGTTAGTTATTATGGCAGGCTGCGTAAAGCTGTCGGCAAAAAGTCCGAATCCCAGCGCGATAGCCGCTGCAAACGCAGCAGCACGTTTGCATAATTTCGTTTTAACCATAAACATAGACTCCTTTGTCACATATGTGTATAAACCCTGCATAAAAATGCAGGGTTTTATTCGTGTTTAAACGTAATCCGAGGGGTTAAGTGCAACTCCGTTTTTTCTTATTTCAAAATGCAGATGAGGTCCGGTGGAATATCCGGTTGAACCGACAGTTCCTAGTACGTCGCCTTGCTTCACCTGCTGACCAACGCTTACTGTAATTCCTTCAGAGTGACCGTAAAGCGTCCACCATCCGTCGCCGTGATCAATAATACAGTATCTGCCGTAACCGCCTCCGCAGCCGCAGCTGCCGTTTTTGCCGTAATCGTGAGGACAGTAATTTTCAACTCTTATTACAGTTCCGTCAGCGGCGGCGCATATCTTAGCACCTCTTATATTGCTGGAATAAATATCAATACCGGCATGATAAGCCCCCCATCTCCAGCCGACTCCATAGGAGATATGATAGAATCCGGGTACAGGCCATGTAAACATTGATTTGTCTTCGTATCCGTAATCGCCATTATCGGTCGAGTTGTCGTTGTCGTTAGTGGTATTTCCCGTGCTGGCGTTTCCGGAAGATGAAGAGCCGCCGGATGATGAACTGCCGCTGGAAGCCTGTTCTTTCTGCTGAGCTTCAAGCTTTTTACGCTCCTCTTCTTCCTTGCGCTTCTTTTCTTCCTCTTCTTTTTTCTTTATTTCTTCCTGCTCTTTGTAAAGCTGCTGAAGCTCGGCTTCAAATTCCTCCTGCTCTTTCTGTGCCTGCTTCTGGTTTGCAAGGAAAGTTTCCTTGTCCTGTTCAAGCTGATCGATCATAGCCTGGCTCTCGGCATAGAGCACGTCAAGCTTGTCTTTCTGCTCCTGATGCTTGTCCTTCTGAGTTTCAAGCTCGTTCTTATTGTTTTCAAGCTCAGCCTTCTCCGCTTCAAGAGCCTCCTCGTCTGCTTCGTACTGCTTTTTGAGATCGACAAGGTTATCGATCATGTCGTTATCATGGTCGGCAACTCGTTTTACAAGCTCGATTTTCATCAGCATATCGTAAAAATCAGTAGCTCCCACAAGTATATCGGTATATGAGTCGCTGCCTGCAACATACATAATTCTTATACGCTGCTTAAACTCATCTATGCCGTTTTCTATCTCTGTTTTCTTATTTGAGATCTGAAGTTCTTTCTGAGCAATGCTTTCGGTAAGCTCATCTATTTCATCCTCAAGCTGACTGATAGATTCCTCGAGAGTGAGAATAGTTTCCTGAACAGTTTCTATCTGCTCTTCAATCGCAGCCTGATTTTCTTCTTCAGAAGCAATATCGTCCTTGGTATCGGAAATTTTCTGATCGAGCTCCTTTTGCTTTTCCTCAAGGTCTGCGATCTTTTCTTTTGCCGTTTCAATATTTTGAGCGTTCTTTTTAGCCTCGCTGCTTGTGGCGATAGCGGTGTTCTGTGAAATAACGGTATTTTTTCCGCCTGCAAGAACGGTAAATGCAGTAATTACCGCTAATGAACACGCAAGCAGCCGTTTCATCAAACTGGTCCTGTTCACTTTTTAATCCTCCGTAGTTTCGGCGGAACTTTATGTATATTCTGCCGCCCGTCAATTTTTACACGTCTTTTATAATGCAGCCTATATTGTCTGTCTCCGGCAGACAATATATATTCTATTTTACAGCAGGTGATGTCCATGCTGAAGCTATTCAGAAACTAAAGTATAGCGGCTGCAAATCACACGTTCAGCTTCTGAATAAAACTTAAAGGCAGACCAATAAAACCCCGAAAGTTATACAGCCTGCCTGAAGTTTTTTGTTAAACAGCAGAATTTCTGCTGCAAGCTGTGCTCTCTTTTATACTTTAAGGTGCTTTCCTGCGCTTATGGATGTTCCGATCGCCCCTATAAGAGCTCCTGCCGCAGCATAGGCGATTGTGATCGGCCAGAACATATCCTTGAATGAGTACAGGTTTTTAACTCCGAGAATATTCCACAGCTTAAAATCGTCGTTGAAGATATTATACACTCCTTCGTAAGCGAACTTTGTCAGAAGAAGAGCGCCGGCTGCCGCCAGAATACCTACGATCATTCCCTCAACGAAGAAAGGGATTCTTATAAAACTGTTAGTAGCGCCTACATACTTCATAATATTGATTTCCTTGCGTCTTGCAAAAACACTTGCGCGGGTAGTGTTTGAAATAATTATAAGACATACGATTATAAGCGCCAGCACGATCGCAGCCGAAATAACGGTAAGAATCCGGCGTATGCTTATAAGCACATCCGCAAAAGCGGTAGGCGATTTGGTGGATTCAACGTTTTCAAACGTTTCTATCTGAGTTGTGGTTTCCGTCATTTTCTGAATATCCGTAACCGTCAGACGGAAAGTATCCGGAAGAGGATTGTCGTCGGCATACTGAAAAAGCTCCCGCTCCTCCTCGGTCATATCCTCCATCATGTTTTCCCAGGCGCTTTCTTTTGAATAAAACTCAACGGTGTTAACATTCGGGATCTGCTCGATTTTATCCTGTAGCTCCTGAGTATCTTCATCGGTTATATTGTCTTTTATCTGAACTACAACTTCGCTTTTATCCTCTATGCCGCCGATGATCCGACTAAGATTAATCGACATAAGCACTGAAATACCAACCATAAGCAGAGAAACCAGCATAATGCAGAATGATGCGAACGACATCATACGGTTGGTCCATATGCTTTTAAGGCCCTGGCTGATAAGGTACCTGAAACTGTTAATTTTCATTTGAACCTCCTATGACATCGTCAAAAGCAATATTACCATGATTGATATTAATAATGCGTCCGCCGAAATAGCGCACAAGATCGTGCTCATGAGTAACCATGAGAATTGTGGTTCCGCACTCGTTAATACCTTTTAAAAGCTCTACGATTTCATAAGAAAGGGCAGGATCGATATTTCCGGTAGGCTCGTCCGCAATAATCAGCTGAGGATCGTTTACCAGCGCTCTGGCAAGAGCGACTCTCTGCTGTTCGCCGCCCGAAAGTTCTGTCGGATATGCTTTCGCTTTATGTGACAGTCCCACAAGGCTGATAACGTAAGGCACACGGCTTCTTATGTATTTAGCCGGCGCATCGATAACCCTGAGAACAAAAGCCACGTTTTCGTAAACCGTCATAGTCGGAATAAGTCTGAAATCCTGAAAAACGACTCCTATGGTTCTTCTGAGAGCCGGAACTTTCCGCCGTCTCAGCTTTCTGAGATTAAATCCGTTTACTATAACCTCTCCCGAAGTTGCGTCTATTTCCTTGAGCACAAGCTTTATAAGCGTTGATTTGCCTGCCCCGGAAGGACCTACAACAAACGCAAAATCTCCGTCGTTGATTTTAAGATTTACTTTATTTAGCGCGTCGACGCCGCTCGAATAAGTGACCGACACATCCTTAAATTCTACCAAAGAAAATACACCGCCTTAATAATTTGAAAGGAAAAGATTCCTTCATTCATTAAGCTGCGAGATCGATCTTAGAATTTAACCGGATTAGCGGATAAATACTTTTTAACCATAAGAGCTATTTTGAAAATAATAGCATGGTCGAACTCTCTCAGGTCAAGACCTGTCAGCTTCTTTATTTTTTCCAGTCTGTACACAAGAGTATTTCTGTGGACAAACAATTTTCTTGAAGTTTCCGAAACGTTCAGATTATTTTCAAAGAACTTCTGGATAGTAAAAAGGGTCTCGTGGTCAAGCGAATCGATAGAACCTTTCTTGAAAACCTCTTTCAGGAAAGTTTCGCAAAGCGTAGTCGGAAGATGATAAATAAGTCTTGCTATTCCCAGGTTATCGTATGAAACGATAATCTTATCGGTATCGAAAACCTTACCTACTTCCAGAGCAATCTGTGCTTCCTTGAATGATCTGGCAAGATCGCGCACACCCTCTACAACTGTTCCTATGCCTACATTTACGCGCGTATAGAATTCGCCGCTGAGAGTATCTGAAATCGAACGCGCAAGCTTTTCAAGATCCTTAGGCTCAACTCCGGATGTGACCTCTTTAACAAGCACTATATCGGATTCTGTAATATTGAAAACAAAATCCTTGTTCTTGTCGGGGAAAAGATTCTGAATAACATCATAAGCGGACACGTCGTTGGAAGATATGATTCTTATAAGAAGAACCACTCTTGACGTATCGGAACTGAAATGCAGCTCTCTTGCCTTGACGTGAACATCTCCCGGAAGAACATTGTCAAGAACTACATTTTTAATAAAATTATTTCTGTCGTATTTTTCATCATAATACTGCTTGATACTGGACAAAGTAATAGCCAGAATGCTTGCATATTTAGCGGCAACCTCATCCGTACCCTCTACAAAAACGGCATAATCGGGCTTCATGTGTGAGCCGAAAGGCTTATATGTATAGCCGTCGCGTACGAAAATATCATGAGAATCGCCCAAATCAAGCGATACGAATTCATTGGTAGTGCCTACCTGCGCCAGCTCCGAGCAGGCGATAATTGTTGCGGTATCGTCAATAACGCCGATAGTGCAGTCAATAGTATCTCTCATCTGATGAACTACGCTTTGAAATAATCTGTTGGACATAAGTTAATCCCCTCTACCTGCAAATTTTAGATCAATCATAATAAATTGTCTGGACACTGCTATTATAACAAAAAATGATTGAATTTGCAAGTGGTTTATAGTAAAAATGTTCAAAAAGCTAATCGGCAGTTTGGTTAAAGTGTAAAGCTGCCTTAATATATTACAAATTGTAACATATTTTTCTCTTTGTTGTGTGAACTTTCTGTTAAATCGCATAAAACAGGAGCGTTTTTTATATAAATTGCCGTAAAAGTCCTAGATATTTGTTACTTTTTTGTAATCTTTAAATTTTTTGTGAATCTAAATCTTCTTATGTTTTTTCACATATGATGTTTTTAAGTGTTTCGCCGTATGAAACAAAAGGATTTATTTGTTTTACGCTATTGAAAAAAAATCGGGACTGTGATATAATCATAATGCGTAAAGAATAAGAAATTACTGGAGGTTTTTATTATGAAGCAGTACCTTGAAATAGGCAAAATTGTTTCTGTATTCGGACTGAAAGGGGAAGTTAAAGTTAATCCCTGGTGTGATACTCCTGATTTTCTGTGCGGGTTCGATACGCTTTATTATAAGAGCCGTACACCGGTAAAAATTGAAAAAGCGAGGGTTCATAAAAATATCGTTGTATTGAAGATCAAGGGCGTTGATACCGTTGAGGAAGCCCAGAAGCTGAGGAACAGGATACTGTATATGGACAGGAATGATGTTGGGCTTGAGGAGGGCTGCTATTTTGTGCAGGATCTGATTTCTCTTAAGGTCATAAACGGCTCAACATCTGAAGAATATGGCATAATTACGGACGTGACGCAGACAGGAGCCAACGATGTGTACCATATAAAGTCCTCCGACGGAAAAATGTACTATATTCCTGCTATACCGGACGTTATAAAGGAGATCGACCTTGAGGCCGGCATTATGAAAATCATACCGCTTGAAGGTTTGTTTGATTGATCAAGGGCGGCGGATATGTTTTGCAGATATGAGGATGTCGCACGGCTTGTAGAACTTTACAGCGACAGTATGTTTTGTCTTGTGTATCCCAAAATGCACAGCCGCAGAAAAGCATTGAAATGCATTGAAATGGTATATATTCGATATATTGACGATAGTCCCAGGCTTAGAAGCCCAAAATCGGAGCAGAAATGGCTTATAAAGGCTCTCAGGAAGGAAAGCGGATTCAATGTGCTTGCAAATAATTATACCGACGGCAGGCTTACCTTTATTGAGCGTGACAATATGCTTACAAGTCTTAGGGTTTATTACAACAACGACGGCAATAAGCCTAAAAATCGCAGATCTAACCTTATAGCCGCCGGAATAGTTATATTGTTATGTATTATTCTTTCACTTGCTGTAGCAAAGGGAATAAAACACTATAAAAGCGATGGTTTCAGCGTTCAGGAACATCTTAACGGCGATTCTGAGAATGAGCCGGATTTTACTAAAAGGATTTTTATTAATTATGAGGATTGACATAGCTACGCTTTTTCCTGAAATGATAGAAAATTATCTCAATGAAAGTATAATAGGAAGAGCAAGAGCAAAAAATATATTTACCGCAGAATGTCATAATATAAGGGATTATACTCTTGATAAGCACAGGCGTGTAGACGACACTCCCTACAGCGAGCGGCAGGGGATGCTTATGCAGTGCGAGCCGATATACCGCTGCTGGCAGGCTGTATGCAACATGACACGCTCGCAGCCTCATGTTATATACATGTCTCCTCAGGGAAAAACTCTCACTCAGAGAAGATGTGTTGAACTTTCCCGTCTTGACAGCATATTTATATTATGCGGGCACTATGAGGGAGTCGATACCAGAGTTATAGAAAAAATCGCGGACGAGGAGATATCAATAGGCGATTATGTGCTTACGGGAGGGGAGCTTCCGGCGCTGGTTCTTATTGACAGTATTGTGCGGATGCTTGACGGTGCACTTGCCAGTCCGGACTGCTATGAGGACGAAAGCCATTTCAGCGGACTTCTGGAGTATCCTCAGTACACCCGTCCCGAGGTGTGGGAGGGTATGAAGGTTCCTTCCGTTCTGCTTTCGGGACATCATGCCAATATACAGAAATGGAGGCATGAGCAGTCGCTGAAAATAACTATGGAAAAGCGTCCCGACTTATTGAAAAATTACTCACTAAGTGAAAAAGATTTGTCTATTATCACTAAATTATCGGGCGAAAATGACAATGAAAACGCATAGAAAAAGGTTTTCAACAATGAATTGTTAAGTGTTTTTGTACAGAATGACACAAGTGTTGAAAACTTATTGAACATATTGCACAAGATTGATAGTTTGAAAAAACTCAATATGAGCAAAACAACAAAATCTTTGTTTTTTTCTGTGGTTTGGTGATAATTTGCGTTGACGGGTTCGGGGTTGTCCTGTATAATATAAGTATTAAACATGTAAATTCAATTTTTTATCCATTGCTTTTGTGATGGAAATTTTATGAATGGAGAGATATTGTATGTTCGTTAAAGATGTAACAGTGCAGAATAAGGTAGGTCTTCATGCGCGTCCGGCAACTTTCTTTATTCAGAAGGCGAACGAGTATAAGTCGTCCATCTGGATCGAGAAAGAGGAGAGAAGAGTAAACGCTAAAAGCCTTCTTGGTATTCTTTCTCTTGGTATCATCGGCGGTACAACTATCAGAATCATCGCTGACGGTTCCGATGAACGCGAGGCTGTAGACGGTCTGGTTGCTTTGGTTGACAGCGGTTTTGCTGAGGATGCCAGATAATATCCTTTATTTGTGAAGATTATAATATCTGAGGTTCAGCTTTTATGCCGAACCTCATTTTTATTTGACATATCTCTGAAGCATCCCAAAGGCATGGTTCACAGTTACTGCCCGTAACGAGTGCGAAAATATGCGCATAAATCAGTGACGGAGGAATGTGAGTCTTGATGAGAGCGGATTTTTATACGCAAAAACTTCGGACTTGCTTTTTTATACAGAAAAGAGTAAAATATAATTGTAGATTCACAATATCAATACTGAAAACATAGAATAAAACAACAGTTATGCGGCCCGGCTTAATTGGCAGAGGCAGGCATATTGAAATAACTCACAAGGGGTGTTTTCGGTGGTTGGAATCATTACAGTAATAGTTATATGCGTTCTGGTAATTGTCTGTATAGCAGTAAAGAAAATAATGTTTGTGAAAAGACGGTGCGCAAAGCCGGGATATATTATTGTTCCATGCACCGCAAAAACTAAAAATCTTGAAAAGACTGTGCGTGCATATTATTGGGAGGAAATTTTTGAAAACCAGAACTTAGGTCGGGAAATACTTCTTGTTATAATGGAAAAAAGTGCGAACGTATATACCGCCAAGCGTCTTGCTCAGGAATTTTCCATAGTTAGCGCTATCGATGTTTCTGACCTGGAGGATTATATAAAAAAGAAAGCTTTCCGCTGCGGAGAGATTATGGAATAAAAAGTATGTTGATTAAGGGACGTTAAAATGGATAATTTAGAGAAAATTCACGGAGAGGTTGACAGCGTTATATACCGCAACGACGACAACGGATTTGCGGTGCTCATGCTGAAATGGGAGGATGAGCTTATAACTGTAGTCGGGGATATAGGCAATGTTGAAGAAGGCGAGGAGCTTGTCTGCACCGGACGGTTTGTAACTCACCAGAAGTTCGGCGAGCAGTTCAGATGTGAGATGTGCGAACGTTCCCTGCCGACTTCGCCCTCGGCAATACGAAGGTATCTGGCAAGCGGAGTTATAGGAGGCATAGGCGCAGTACTTGCTAAAAGAATAGTAGACGCTTTCGGTGAGGATACTCTTTCAGTGATTGAAAACGATCCCGAAAAGCTGACCGTAATAGAGGGCATAACAAAAAAGAAAGCGCAGAAGATATCCTCGGAATTCAAAACTACATTTGCCGTCCGCTCGCTTATGATCTACCTTAATTCTTTTGACATTCCTGCATCCGTAGGTATTAAGGCGTGGAAAAGATGGGGTGATTCGGCTGAGGCAATGATAAGGTCAAATCCGTATGTGCTTTGTATTTACGGCATAGATCTGCCGTTTGTAAAGGCTGACGCCGTTGCAGGAAAGCTTGAGATACCAAAGAATTCGGAAAACAGAATAAAAGCCGGTCTCAGCTGTGTATTAAGAGAAAATGCGAATTCGGGGCATACCTGTCTGCCGCTTGACAGGTTTAAAAAAATATCCTGTGAGTTTCTTGGAATAGAAGAAAGTCAGTTCAATGAAGTCCTCGACGAACAGGTTGAGGAAGAAAATCTGTTTTATTATTACAAGCAGAAGCGTCCCTTTGTTATGCTGAGGGACTTTTATAAGGCCGAGGATTATGTTGCACGCAGACTTTCTATAATGAGAGAATGTTCCTATGACAACAGAATCGATTTCTCGGAGGTGATCGATATCGCCGAGGAGCAGAACGGGATAAAATATGAGTCGCTTCAGCGCAAGGCGATAAATCTTGCTTTATCTCATGGCTTCCTGGTGCTTACAGGAGGACCGGGAACGGGAAAAACCACAACTTTAAACGCCATAATTTCCCTTTATCAGCAGCAGGGGCTTAACGTTATGATCGCGGCTCCCACGGGTAGGGCTGCCAAAAGAATATCTGACCTGACTGGCTTTGAGGCGAAAACCATTCATCGTCTGCTGGAGGTAAAGCATTCCGACGGAGATACCCTCAGTTTTGTGCATAATGAAAACGATCTGCTGGACTGCGACGTTATGATAATCGACGAAATGTCAATGGTGGATTCATGTTTGTTTGAAGCGCTGCTCAGAGCCGTAAGCATAACCTGCAAGCTTGTTCTTGTGGGGGATTCGGATCAGCTTCCCTCGGTAGGGGCTGGAAACGTGCTTAAAGATATTATAGAAAGCGGAGTAATGCCCGTAGTTACGCTGAAGGAGATTTTCCGTCAGGCGCAGGAGAGCGCAATAGTCACCAATGCTCATAAGATCGTAAAAGGCGAGCATATAGATCTTACGCAGAAGGATAAGGATTTTTTCTTTTTCCAGCGTCTGAATTATATTGATCTGCAGGGGCTTGTAGTGGACCTGTGCAAAACCAGGCTGCCCAATGCTTACGGATATTCGCCTATAGAAGATATTCAGGTGCTGTCGCCTACCAGAAAGGGCCCGAGCGGAACTGTAGAGCTGAACCGCAGGCTTCAGCAGGAGCTAAATCCGCCTGCCGCCGGGAAATCAGAAGTGAAAACGCCGTTGTATATATACCGCAAGGGTGACAAGGTGATGCAGACAAAAAATGATTATGATATTTTGTGGAAGAAAACGCTTGATGACGAAAAGACGGAAAGCGGCGCGGGTATTTTTAACGGAGATATAGGAATTATTACAGGCGTAAATAAGATACTCAGAACGGTTACTATTGATTTTGAAGGCAGAGTCGCCGTTTATTCCGCCGATATGCTGGACAACCTGGAGCTTGCATATGCGGTTACTGTACATAAAAGTCAGGGAAGCGAATTTGACGCCGTTATACTTACTGTATTCGGGGGATTTGATAAGCTGTATTACAGAAATCTGCTTTATACGGCGGTTACCAGAGCTAAAAAGCTTATGATTATTATCGGTTCAAAAAAACGGGTGGAATTTATGATTGACAATAACCGCAGAACGCTGAGATACACATGCCTTAAAAATATGCTTAAGGAGCTGAACGACATTGAAGCTGATGAACAGCAGGCTTTTGAATTATAAATTCTGGCTCGATATGATATTTCCCAACCGCTGTCCATGCTGCGGCAGGGTCATTACCTGGGACAGACTTTTGTGCGAAGCCTGTAAAAGCGGTCTGCCGTTTCTTGATGATACTCCATGGCAGATAAGATATCCCGAAAAAAACGGAGAAAATCCGGTTTTGTTCGATTATGCGGTATCAGCGTTTTCATATGAAGACATTGCTGTTAAGGGTATATATGCACTAAAGAACGGTCATGGCACTAATTTTGCGCAATACGCCTGCGATGTTTTATGCGATAAGCTTGAAAACGACGGCATGAGCAAGGCGGATATTGTAACCGCAGTTCCTATGTCCAGGCGCAAAAAGCTTTCAAGAGGATATAATCAGGCCGAGATCATTGCAAAGTATCTTGCCGGAAATCTGGGTTTGGCGACTGATTTTAAGCTTCTCAAAAGAACTTCGGACAGTCTCGAGCAGCACAGGCTCAATTCCCGGCAGCGTCATGAATTTGCAGAGAGGATATACTATAAAAATCCCAAAGGGGTCGGATTGAAAAACAAGACTGTTATAATATGCGACGACGTTTTTACTACCGGCGCTACTATGAATAAATGCTCTGCAATTTTAAAGGAAATGGGAGCAGAAAAAGTTTACTGCGTTTCGATTTGCTGTACTGATAAAAAAATCTCATGCACCAAGGAATAATTTCTCATTTTCAAGAAATAATACCCTTATAAGCCGCTCCGCACATTAATATGTTGGGATTGCGGCGAATTCTATTGCGGAACGAAGCAGAACTGCTTTGATTTGCTGGATATTGCCTTTTGCATTGTTCATCCTGAATTTAAGGAGTTCTGCCGGTATGTATTAAAATCCGAACAGGAAGAGGGTGAAGTTTCTGTCTTTGACGTGTATGTCAAGGCATGAACGTTAAATGGAGAAAAAGCTGACTGTCAAAGAATTTAATGAAATCAAGAATCTTGTTTCTGTACAGAATAATTTGATTTACCGCTTTGAAGAATATTCAAAGCTGGTAACGGAACCGCAACTCAGAGAAGCGTTTCAGAAACTCTGTGCGTCCGCTAAAAATCATAAACGAAAGCTTTTAAAAGCTTTGGAGGTTTCAGATGAATGAGAATATGAAAATTATAACCGACGCAAGACTTCTGGTCAAAGAGGCTGCGCTGGAGCACTGCAGGGCTTTCAACGATCTGTGCGGTTCACAGTGCGCTGAGGCGATTCTTTCTGTTCTTGACGGAGAGGTGAGAATGGCTGTTTCGGTTCAGAAACTGGAGCAGTTTTTTACAAACGGTGAATCTGAACCTGCTGCCAATGAATATGAAGTCAATAAGTTTAAAAACAGCGAAAGCGTATGAAAAGCAGCACAACTTGCAGGATTTATGAAATACCGGCATTTTGTGCAAGCCAAAAGCCGGACGGAATCGGTTCTTTACTGCACATAAGGTTTGCAGTAAGAGCCTGGCCGTCCGGCTTTTGTTGATTTTTATAGATACCAATATGATATATAGCCGACATATCAGCTTTATTTATTAGGTAATGCTCTCCGGTGTGATTTTATCATAATATTCGCTGTAGCTTACCTCCATTTTATCCATTATGTCGGAATAAAGCTGTGAAATTGCCGGTGAATCGTATTCAATTATCATTGAGTCTATATTTTCTTCCACATAATCCATATCGACAGGAAGCCGCTTGATTATAAACCAGCCATAAGTGGTCGATTCTACAAGGTCGCTTATTTCATTCTCATCAAGGTCAAATCCGGCAGTAATAAATTCTTCCACATAATTGGAATTTCGGTTCATATAATAGCCCTGGCTGTTAGTTTCCATTCCGGGATCCCATCCGTATTCTTTTATAAGACTGTCAAAATCCTCTCCGTTCTTGGCCTTTTCAAGAACTTCTTCCGCAAGCTCCTTGGCAGCTTCCTTGGCAGCTTCCTGATCTTCCTCCGAAAGCTCGCTGAAAGCAGTCTGCTTTGCGGACAGTTTTTCTGAAAGCGTCATGTCGTCGTAGCTTTCCTTTGTATCTTCGTCTGTAATTTCAGCCTGACACTGATACGGAATAAGTATCTGACGAACTCTCGCATACTGATCGGGATCCTGGACGATCTCCCTGAATTCTTCTTTAGTGGTAGCGTATTTTCCCTCGTTGGTAAACAAAGTTTCCTCTACCTTTTCATAAAGGCGCGAAAGCTCAACCATACGTCTATACAGATCCTCGGTCAGATATGAACTTTTAAGAGCTGCGAGATATTCCTCTTCGGTATCGTAATTTTCTTTAGCGGAGGCAATGGTTTCTTCGACAAATTCATAGTCGTCCTCGTCAAGCTCGATACCGTTTTCTTCGCATAGATGAAGCGTAACGTATTCCTGCTTGAGCTGCGTTATTACATCGCTCATAAGCAGCTCAAAACCGCCGTCGGTCTGAGAGATAATATCCAGGTTTGCGCCGTAGTTATTTGTATAAAGATTAATGGTGTAGAAGTAATAATATCTGAAAGTATCAAAGTCAACGTCTATTCCGTCGATCGTGCATATTATCAGGTCTTCTGTATCTATGCTTTCACCGTCTATTGTAAAAGACGCTTCGGAAACTTCCGCAGTGCTGTCAGCTGAAGAATCAACTTCTGCTGCCGACGAGGAAACGTCAGCTTTTGAAGAACTTGAATTTTCATCAGCGCAGGAAGTAAATAAAGAAACGGTCATAATAAGAGCCAATATCATGGCAGAAAATTTTTTCAGCATAAATTATAAATCCTTTCATTGTAAGAAAATAAAAACTTTTTACATACCACATACATTATAATGTGTTTATGTGTTTATTATGTGACAATATATTTAATATTTATATTAACAAGATGTTACGATAATAAAACTAGAAACGTTATACAGTACAGTTTCTTACAAGTCCGCTATCCCAGAAAGCACATATAACCGCGCTGTTTTTGCAACTGATCAATAAGGCTATACTGACTGCTATAAGTTGACAAAAGCAAAAACGGGTAGTATAATTTATTCAGCAAAAATATATGCGCTGAAAGGTTTTGAGAATATGGATTTTGGTAAATATATAGCTCATAGGGGACTGCACGGTCCCGGAGCGCCTGAGAATTCGTTGAGAGCGTTTGAAAATGCGGTTAATAAAGGTGTTTCGGCAGAGCTTGATGTAAGACTGACAAAGGACGGAAGAATAGTTGTGTTCCACGACCGCGATCTTAAAAGAATGTGTTCGGTGGATGCAGAAATCTCTGAATTTACTTATGAGCAGCTTTCTGCTTTTATTCTTAAAGACAGCGGTGAGAAGATCCCGCTTTTATCTGAAGTGCTCAAGCTTGTGAACGGCAGGGTACCACTGCTCATAGAGATTAAAAACGGCGCGCCTGTATGGACGCTTGAAAAAAGGCTTTATCATATGCTTAAGGACTACAGAGGGGCTTATGCGGTCGAAAGCTTCAATCCGTTTTCTCTGCTTTGGTTTCGTCTTTACGCTCCGGACGTTTTCAGGGGTCAGCTTATTTCAACGCATAAAGGAAAAAAAGGAAGCTATTATCTTGCCAGACTTGTCTTTGCGCGTCCGATAATATGGAAGGTTGTGTCAAAGCCTGATTTTATAGCATGCGACCTGCGTTCGGTCTCGCTTGAATCGGCTTTTGCTGCGGCGGATATCGGAGCAGATTTTTATACCTGGACGGCAAATACTTCCGAGCTTATCGACGAAGCTCTTAAATTTTCAAAAACGGTAATAGCTGAAAATTTCCCGGATAATTTCAATTTTTCAGACGGAGAATAGCATGAAATCAGAAAAGCCTATGATAAATTCACCGCTTGATTTGCCGGATGATATAATGACGATAATTAAAACGGCTTCGGTCAGCGATAAGGAAATCAGCGGATTCCTTATCAAGAGCGTTTTTCTTGAATATGAAGACTTATCTTATTTGTCGTTTTCAGGGTGCAGGTTTGAAAACTGCCGGTTCGGAGGAAGTTCTTTTGAAAGAACTTCTTTTTCGGACTGCGTGTTCAAAGGGTGCGATTTTTCAAACTGCTATGGCGGCGACAGCTATTTCTGTCGCTGTGAGATCATCTCTTCTAAACTGACAGGAGCAAATTTTTCCGCTTCTGTGTTTAAGGAAATACTTTTTAAAAGCTGTATGTGCGCTTATGCGGTATTTGACAAATCTGTCATGAGAAATGTATGCATACACGACTGCGATTTCAGCGGAAGCGAGATTTCAGGCTGTACTCTGAAAGGCTTTGTTCCGGAAAGCAGCAGGTTTATAGGTACTGCTTTTTTCAAAACGTCTTTAAAAGGCGTCGATTTCTCAGATTGTCAGCTATCGGGAATCAAGATTTCAGACAGCTTTTCCGAGCTGAGAGGAGCGGAGGTTTCTCCGATGCAGGCTCTGGAGCTGTCTGCGCTTCTAGGAATAAAAATTAAAGGATAAGTTCGGCCATGAATCCGTCTTTTTAAGTGTCGTCAGTTTGAGTATAAGTGATTACAAACCGGCGGATTTGTACGCAATCTTTATGCGTTATCGCTTTAATAATAAAAGAATGCGGCAATATTTTGCCGCTTATTTTTTTACGGACAAAAATCTTTAGCGTTTCTTAAGCGAATCTTAAAATCGCAGAAAACGCTTGAATAAGGGAATTTATTGTGCTATACTTACAATTGTTGAAAAACAGATTAAAAGAAAGGATGAGGAAAATATGAAATTAAGAAGGCTGAACCGCGGTCTTATTCTCGGGGCTGTACTTATTGTCGGAACGGTATCCTATGTTATTTACGATACCAACCGTTTCAACCAGAGCAGAGAAGAGATTCAGAACGCAGTAGAAAGCTATTTTGACAGCATGGCTCAGGCAAACAAAAACGGAAAGGACGCCATGAAAGATAGCTGCAGTGATCTGATTAATGAAGAATGGGTATATGATAAATCGGCGGAGGATTCCTATTATCTTACCAAGAGCAGTCTGCTTGACAGTATAAAATCTTCAGACGAGGAGGATACTTCAACGGGTTATATAACGGAATTTGAATGTTCGCCGAGTAATATAACGGTTAATAAAAACGGTCCGGACGGTGCTGTGGTAACGCTTGACCTGGAGGCTTACATTGAATTTTACGGCTATCCTTATGCGTTGTTGCCAGTTGGATTCGAACAGCTTGATAACAACAACTACGAAAATACCGATGATTATTTTTTCTGCAATCCTGACGACTCGATAAAATACAGGCTGACACAGGGATACGAGGGTATCAGCGTATATTTGAAAAACACCGGCGGAGAATGGAAAATAACCGCTGTTGAAAGCTATTACTGGAACGGCGTCGCGGAAATGATCGAAGACGCAGACAGCGGTTCGGAGGGGGGCGAATCAAATGACTGAAAATAACGTGCTGCTTAAAATATCCGGCGTCAATAAAACGATAGGCAGGCGTCAGATACTTCACGATATTACATTTGAAGCTTATGCCGGAGAGGTATTTGGATTCCTTGGACCGAACGGAGCAGGAAAAACGACAACCATAAAGATTATCGTAGGACTTCTTTCGCTGGATGACGGAGAAATATATGTTGACGGCGCCGACATCAGAAAGAATTTTGAAGCTGCAATGGCAAACATCGGAGGAATAGTTGAAAATCCTGAAATGTATAAATATATGACGGGTATGGAGAACCTCCGTCAGTACGCCCGTATGAGAAACGGCGTAACGCAGGAGCGTATCGACGAGGTGGTAAGTCTTGTCAAGCTTTCAAACCGTATAAACGACAAGGTTTCAAAGTATTCACTTGGAATGCGTCAGCGTCTTGGAGTTGCGCAGGCAATTCTGCACCATCCGAAGGTTCTGATCCTTGACGAGCCTACCAACGGACTTGATCCTGCCGGAATCAAGGAATTAAGAGACATACTCAAGGAGCTTGCCCACAAGGAGCGTATATGCGTGCTGGTTTCTTCTCATCTTATGTCTGAAATGGAGCTTATGTGCGACCGTGTAGGAATTATAGCAAACGGAAAAATGCTTGGTGTTCATACCATGGAGGAACTTATTTCCGCTTCTTCGGGAGATAAGAAGGAGTACATTATCTGCGTTGACGATATACCTAAAGCGCTTTCCGTCATTGACATAGAAGAAAGCAAAAAGCGTATTGTTGATGGCAGGATAGCGGTAGATCTGCCGGAAGAAAATGCCGATGAGCAGATCTGCATGATAAATAAAGCAATTATCGGCGCCGGAGTTAAGCTTTATACTGTTTCGGAAGCTGAAAACAAGAAACTGGAGGACGTATTTATTCAGCTTACGGAAGATACGCAGGGAGGTGGTCAGATTGGCTAAGTTTTTCAGACTTGTAAAAAACGAGTACATTAAAACGCTTAAAAAGCTTTCAACAAAAATAATGCTTGTGCTTGTAGTGCTTGCCGGAGTTGCTTTGGCCGGAATTGGAGCATTCGGAAAACATCAGATGAGCAGCAGCAATTACTACTATACCGAAGATTCCCATGATTATTATCAGGATCAGATAGACTGGCTGGAGATGACCCAGCCTGTAGGTTATGAAAATCAGATAACACTTTATAAATATCTGAGCGAGGCGGATATAGAGATCAGCGACAGCCGTTATGAAGTAGCTGAGAATCTTGCCGGAGTATTCGGCGGCTCGGAGCTCGAGGGATATCTGGATTCGCTTTTCGTAAAGGATGACTGGAAAACGGTATGCGGGGCTTTAAAGGATACCGCAGTTTCCGAAGGAGAAAAATGGGCGTATCAGTATAGGCTGGATAACGACATTCCGTTCGGGGACAGCTGGAAGGATGAGGCGATAGAGCAGGCCGCTCAGGCAAAAACGGCTCTGGCCTCTGCGGATACGGAAAAGCTCAGCGCTGACGAAGCTGAGCAGTATAAAGATCTGGAGGAAAGCGAGCAGATCGCATTATACAGACTTGAGAACAACATTGAGCTGAATACTGCCGACCATATGTCGCTTTTTGACACTTACGAGGCGGATCAGATTGATTTTTGGACCGTGTTCTATACCTCGGCCTCTATGATATCTATAATCGGTCTGCTGATAATAGTAGTAGCGGGAAGTTCGGTAGCAAGCGAATTTTCACAAGGGACAATAAAATTCCTTCTGATAAATCCTGTAAAGCGCTGGAAGATACTTATGGCAAAGTACTTTACGGTGATTTCGCTGGGCTATATAATGCTGGCTTTGCTCTATCTTGTCATGATACCGGCTATTGGTGTGTTTATAGGATTTGACGGCATAAGCGCTCCGTATCTGTACGTAGACAATGGGACGGTTTGCAGTATTTCCAGCTTCCTCCGTGTGGCGCAGATATATCTGCTCAACAGCGTTTCGATCATCGTAATGGCCACTCTTGCGTTTGCTATTTCATCACTTTTCAGAAGTTCGGCTTTTTCTATCGGAATCACTGTTTTCTTGATGCTTGCCGGAAATACGATCGTCAGTGTTCTGAAAATGTTTAATCAGGACTGGGCAAGATATCTGGTGTTCTCAAACACCGATCTGGCTTCAATTGCCGAGGGAACGCCTATTTTCGCTCAGCAGTCCCTTTCGTTTGCTATAATTGTTCTTATAGCACATATGGCTGTGTTTATTCTCACAGCTTGGGACGGCTTTGTAAAGAGGGAAGTATAGCTGATATTTTTAAATCTGAAATTAAACCGCCTTGATGCTGACCTGTATTACGTCAGCATCAAGGCGGTTTTTGTATTTTCTCAGATATAATTTATCAGCAAATACATCAGTCAGTGACGTGCAAGCTTCAGAGCCTCTGCGAGCTGAGCGGGACAAGAGGTCCCTTTACCGTTGCAGTCAATATTTTTCAGCTTTTCGATAACGTCTTCGACCTTCATGCCTGTTGCAAGCCGTGCAACGCCCTGAGTATTTCCGTTGCAGCCGCCTATGAATTCAACGCTTTTAACAACTCCGTCCTCAACCTCAATGTTTATTTGCCTGGAGCATATTCCGTGCGTTTTATAGCTTATTTTGTTCATAACTATCCTCCTGTTCTCAATATCTTATAATTTTATACCTATAATATGACTACATCTTGAAAAAAAGCTTAAAATATAAGGAACACCGTTAAGCGTTCCTCATAAAGCTATTCAGTTTTTACTGCCGTATGTTTAGCCTTCTGAGCGTTTATGTGTATCAGCTTGAAAAGTTTGTCAAGGTTTTCCTTGTCGGTCGTCATGCTTCCTATATGTGTAGCGACCTCGTTATAAAGTCCGTGAAAATCAGATCCGCCGGTGCATATAAGATTGTGCTTGTCTGCAAAATCAACAAGCTTCTTTTGTCTGCTTTCGTCAGCCGAATGGTGATAAACCTCTATGCCGTCCAGCTTTCCGGCTTCTGTCAGTTCATAAAGCAAATCAATGTTATCAAACATATACGGATGAGCCATTACCGCCACACCCTTGGAAGAATGGATCAGATCGAGTACAAAATTAACGTCTGGATACTCTCGTGTTACAAGACATTCTCCGTCAGGATATTTAAAGAGCCGGTCGTTTACAGTTCCATAAAGCTCTGTGGCATAACCGTAATTAACAAGCGCTCTCATTATATGCTGCTTAAAAATACTTTTTGAACCTTTCGTATACATTCTTACCGCATCGGACGGAATCGGATAGCGCTGCATGACCTTTTCGATCATATCCTTTGCACATTCGGTCCTTATTGAGCAGGATTTAAGACACAGCCCTTCAAGACGATCCGGCTTCTGAGGAGCATAGCATAATATATGAACTTTTGAATTTCTTTTTTTGTCCCATGCCGAAAGTTCAACGGCAGGTATTATTTTTACGCCGTAGCGGTCTCCCAAAATCTGAGCGCGGTTTGACGAGGAAAGAGTGTCGTGATCGGTTATGGCAAGAAAATCAAGCTCCATTCTTTTTGCCTGAGCTATAACCTCTTCGATCCCCAAAGAGCCGTCAGACAGCGTCGTATGACAATGTAAATCGCCTACCATAGCGAGTCCTCCATTCTTTTGCTTGTATCATCTAAAAAATATCAATATAATTATAACATATTTACTTCAAATAATCAAGTTTTTTTGAGTAAACTGACTAAAATCCGTCGAAATTTTCAGAAAGCTTGTATGATTGCACAAAATTTCGGAGCGCATTTTTTATGTTTTGCACATGAAGAAAAAGTTGCTTTTTACATAAATAAAGATAAAAGGTGTGCTTTTACATCAATTTGATATTTATATGATGTTACCTGAGAAGTGTTATTTTTCAAAAAGTTTTGTAAACCAAACGTTTCCGGCTTCGAAATTTTTTCCGTTCAGGTATTCCAAACAACCGGAATCTGTGGTGAAGTCAAATTCCAGCTTGTACGAATAAAGCGCCTGAGTCTTTATATTATATTCTCTGTTGATTTTATTTATTCCATATTTTCCGTCGCCAAGCAAAGGAAATCCCTCGAACGCCATATGCGCTCTTATCTGGTGAGTTCTTCCGGTCACAAGGTCCACCTCCAGCAAAGCCAGATTTTTTTTGCGGTCAAATTTCAGCACCCTGTATTTTGTGATCATAGTTTTGCTTCCGGGAACTTGTGAGGCGGTGATTTTTACTGTTTTGGTCTGTTCGTTTCTCTGATGATATGCGGTGAGTGTGTTCTCTTTTTTCGGCGGTATTCCGACGGTCACGCACAGATATTTTTTATGAAGCTCTCTGTCTTTGATTTTCTGATTAAGTATACGCAGGCTCTCGGCGTTTTTGGCGCATACTACGATTCCGCCGGTATTGCGGTCTATTCTGTTGCATAAAGCTGGTGCGAAGGAGTTTTCTTTATCGGGGCTGTATTCCCCTTTATCATAAAGATAATGCGTTACCCGGTTTATAAGAGTATCTGTTGAACCGCTTTCATCCTCGTGAACTACCAGACCGCATTTTTTATCAAGCAGTATAATATTATTATCCTCGTAAATAATATTTAAGCTTATCGGAGCAGATAAAAAGGCATATCCCGATTTGCTTTCACCTGTGAAAAATTCATCGTTTATGTACATCTGTACACGATCTCCTCCGCTCAGACGGGTAGAAATTTCACAGCGCTTTCCGTTAAGCTTAATGCGCTTGAGTCTTATATATTTGTACATTAAATTTTTTGGCAGCAGCGGTACCGCTTTGGATATAAATTTATCCATACGCTGATCTGCGTCGTTTGAGTTGATTATAAATTCTTTCATATCGGTTATCCTATTTGCATTTTAGTCTTTATTTATCCGTATCGTTAAAATCATAAGCACCAACCTAGGCTTAAGCTAACGCTTTTATGTAACTATTATAACTTAAACATCCGTATTTTTCAAGCAGAATATTTTATTTGGAAAATTTGTTCCGGGGTATTGACATTTAAAAATAAATGATGTATTATATTTATAAACAAACGTTCGTAAATTTGGAAGGGTAGTTATGGATAGATTTAAACTAGTATCTGATTATAAGCTTGCAGGAGATCAGCCCGAGGCTGTGGATAAACTTGTAGACGGAATAAAAAAAGGAATGAAGGAGCAGACCCTGCTGGGCGTTACCGGATCCGGAAAAACCTTTACAATGGCAAATGTGATAGAGCGGGTAAACAGGCCTACGCTGGTTCTGGCGCACAATAAGATACTTGCGGCTCAGCTTTGCTCGGAATTCAAGGAATTTTTTCCTGAAAACGCCGTAGAGTATTTTGTGTCATATTACGATTATTATCAGCCTGAGGCTTATGTTCCCAGCAAAGACGTATATATTGAAAAGGATTCTTCCGTAAACGATGAGATAGACAAGCTCCGCCATTCCGCAACTACGGCGATAGCAGAAAGACGGGACGTAATTATTGTTGCTTCGGTTTCGTGTATCTATTCGTTGGGAGATCCGGCAGAATATAAGTCCATGGTTGTCTCTGTAAGAAAGGGCATGCAGAAGTCCAGAGAAAAACTGATAGCCGAGCTGGTAGGTATTCAGTATGAAAGAAACGACATTAATTTTGTCAGAAACAAATTCCGCGTAAGGGGCGATGTCGTAGAGATTTTTCCGGCTGCAAATACCGATACGGCTATCAGGGTAGAGTTCTTCGGCGACGAAATAGACCGTATCTGCGAGATCAACGTAGTGACCGGTGAGATTGTCGCATTTCTTAATCATGCGGCGATTTTTCCTGCAACACATTATGTAGTCGGACGAGAAAAACTCCACGATGCAATTGAAGAAATAAAAGAGGAGCTGGACGAGCGTATCAAGTATTTCAAGGATCATGATATGCTTATAGAAGCTCAGCGCATTGCACAGCGCACAAATTATGATATAGAGATGCTTGAGGAAGTGGGCTTTTGCTCCGGTATTGAAAATTATTCAAGAGTCCTGGCAAGGCGTCCCAAAGGCGCAGTGCCATATACGCTTCTTGATCATTTGCCGGAGGATTTTCTGCTTATGGTGGATGAAAGCCATGTATCTCTTCCTCAGGTAAGAGGAATGTATGCCGGCGACAGGGCAAGAAAGCAGACGCTTATAGATTACGGCTTCAGGCTTCCGTCAGCGCTGGACAACCGTCCTCTGACCTTCGACGAGTTTTACGGTCATATTAATCAGGCGGTTTTTGTTTCGGCAACTCCGGGACCTATTGAAAAAGAAAAATCACAGCAGATAGTTGAGCAGCTTATACGTCCTACGGGACTGCTTGATCCTGAAATTCAGGTGCGCCCGACCGAGGGGCAGATAGAAGATCTGATATCCGAGATAAACGCAAGAATAGAGCGCAAGGAGCGTGTGCTGGTAACGACCCTTACAAAGAAAATGGCTGAGGATCTTACCTCATATATGAAAAACTTCGGTATTGCCGTAAGGTATATGCATCATGATATAGATACTATCGAACGTATGGAAATTATCAGAGATCTGCGGCTGGGCGAGTTTGACGTGCTGGTGGGAATAAACCTGCTGAGAGAGGGTCTTGACCTGCCGGAGGTCTCTTTGGTAGCTATCCTCGACGCCGATAAGGAGGGTTTTCTAAGGTCGGAAAGTTCTCTTATCCAGACGATTGGACGTGCGGCGAGAAACGCAGACGGGAAGGTGATAATGTACGCCGATACGGTAACACGCTCCATGGAGCTTGCTATAACAGAAACGGAACGCCGTCGTGCATTGCAGAAGAAGTTTAATGAAGAGCACGGAATCGTACCGAAAACGATTAAGAAAGATATCCGCGACGTTATTGAAATATCCACAAAGGAAGAAGTAGAATATGAGGCAAGGCAGAAAACCAAGCTTTCTAAGCGTGAAACCGAAGCGCTTATAGATAAGCTTACCCGACAGATGAAAGAGGCCGCAAAAATGCTTGAGTTTGAGCATGCGGCATTTCTCAGGGATAAGATCGCAGAGCTGAGAGGGGAGAAAAGCAAATGAAGTACACAAGAAAATTAATCGAGCAAAAATTCAGACATAAGGAAAAGCTGAAATATATTTTCTTCTGGGGACATCACTCATCGACGGACGGGTGTATCACAAAAGCCTGTTTCAGTCAATGGTGGGAATGTGAATTTGAGATCGATGGAATTACCTACCACACATCCGAGCAGTATATGATGTCACAAAAGGCTCTGCTTTTCGGCGATACTGAGATAAACGAAGAAATAATGAAAGCACGTCACCCAAAGCAGTTTAAGGATTTAGGCAGAAAGGTAAATAACTTTAACGAACAAATCTGGAATGAAAACTGCTGTGATATTGTTTTAAAGGGAAATTACGCAAAGTTTTCGCAAAATGAGAGACTTAAATATTTTCTTCTTAATACTAACGATCGCGTGCTTGTTGAGGCAAGCCCATATGATAAAATATGGGGTATAGGTATGTCTGAGGATAATCCCAAATGTGAAAATCCTATACAATGGAACGGTACGAATTTTTTGGGGTTTTGTCTTATGGAGATACGGGATATGCTGAGGGAAAAGAAATAATGTACATTGCAGACAATATAATCAAAAATGCGATTAAAAACATATATTTTATCTAGAAATTATCAAATGGAATTTTTAGATAATATTGTTGAATAATTGAAACTTGGGTGATAATATGAACTGTGAGCAATACATAAAAAGAATTGCCGCCAGCGTTGCGCCCTGCGGACTGGTCTGCGAGCTGTGCAGCGAGAGAAGTCACTGTAAAGGCTGTAATTTCAGCATGGCGGATGAGATCGAATGCTGCTGTTATCAGAAAAAATGCTGCGTTGAAAAAGGCATAAAGGGCTGTTGGGAATGCGGCGATTTTTCCTGCGGAAGAGATATGCACGACGTATCAATTCACGGAGTCAGGCTTACCGCTTTTGTAAGATTTATAAAGGAAAACGGCTTGAAGAGATTTGCAGAGTTATTTACATAAACGAAAAAACGGGATCGTATATCATAGAGATCCTGAGCATTATACCGGATATTACGACGGATACACTTCCGAGAAAGATGTTATATAGCTGCTTAAGAAAGGAAAGTAATATATATGCAGAGTAATGAAATTGTGATTAAAGGCGCCAGAGAGCACAACCTTAAAAATGTAGACGTAACTATACCGAGGGATAAGCTTATAGTTCTTACCGGTCTTTCCGGCTCGGGAAAGTCATCTCTTGCTTTTGATACGATATTTGCCGACGGACAAAGACGATACATGGAATCGCTGTCCTCCTACGCAAGACAGTTTTTGGGTCAGATGGAAAAGCCTGATGTTGATTCCATAACGGGACTGTCGCCGGCTATTTCCATTGATCAGAAAACCACATCGAAGAATCCGCGGTCAACTGTAGGAACGGTAACAGAGATATACGACTATCTGAGACTGCTTTATGCCAGAATAGGAGTGCCTCATTGTCCTGTCTGCGGAAAGGAAATAAGACAGCAGACCATAGATCAGATCGTTGATAAAATAATGGAGCTTGATCAGGGCACTAAATTTCAGCTGCTTGCGCCTATTGTAAGAGGGCGCAAGGGAGAATACCGCAAAGAGCTTGATCAGGCGAGAAAATCCGGATACGCCAGAGTCAGGATCGACGGAATAGTTTACGATCTGTCCGAGGAGATCAAGCTTGAAAAGAATAAAAAGCACACTATTGAAATAGTTGTGGACAGACTGGTGATAAAGCCAGATATAAAGTCGCGCCTGACCGATAGTATAGAGATAGTTTCATCTCTTACGGGAGGTCTGATAACTGTGGACGTTATAGGCGGAGAGGAAATGCATTTTTCACAGAATTATTCCTGTCCGGATCATAACATTTCAATAGAGGAATTAACCCCCAGAATGTTCTCCTTTAACAATCCGTTCGGGGCCTGTGAAAAGTGCACCGGACTCGGAGTGTTCAAAAAAATCGATCCGAAGCTTGTTATACCCAATACGGATCTGTCAATTAATCAGGGCGCGATAAAGGCAAGCGGCTGGAACAGTCTTGATGAATCATCGATAGCTATGATGTATTTTAAGGCTATTTCCGAGCAGTACGGTATTTCGCTGGACGAGCCGGTCAAAAATCTTGATCCGGACGCAATAGATATTTTCCTTTACGGAACTCAGGGACAGAAGCTTAAACTTTCAAGACAAACGGAGTATTACAAATCAGACTATACGGCTGAATTTGAGGGAATCATTCCGAATCTTGAAAGACGGTACAAAGAAAGCGCCAGCGAGTATTCAAAGGCTGAGATAGAAACGGTAATGAGCGATGAAAAATGTCCTGCATGCAAGGGTGAAAGACTTAAAAAGGAAAGTCTGTCCGTTACCGTGGGAGGACTGAATATAAGCCGGCTTACTCATCTTTCGGTAAACGAGGCTCTGGAGTTTTTTGATAATCTGGAGCTTACCGAAAGAGAACGTCTTATCGGTGAGAGGATCATCAAAGAGATCAGGGAGCGCCTTGGATTTCTGAAAAGCGTAGGACTTGAATATCTTACGCTCTCGCGCTCCAGCGGTACTCTTTCCGGCGGCGAGAGTCAGAGAATACGTCTTGCGACACAGATCGGTTCGTCTCTTATGGGCGTGCTATATATTCTTGACGAGCCGTCAATAGGTCTGCATCAGCGGGACAACGACAAGCTTATAGCCACTCTTAAACGTCTGCGGGATCTGGGAAATACTCTGATCGTCGTTGAACATGACGAAGATACTATGTATAACGCCGATTATATAGTGGATGTTGGTCCCGGAGCGGGAATTCACGGAGGCGAAATAGTGTGCGCCGGAACGGTCGAAGATATAATGTCCTGCGAGAAGTCTGTTACAGGTCAGTATTTAAGCGGACGAAAGAAAATTCCTGTACCGGAATCAAGAAGAAAGGGCAGCGGTAAATATCTGACTGTAAAAGGGGCAAAGCAGAATAATCTCAAGAACATAACCGTAAAAATACCTTTGGGCACATTTACCTGCGTAACCGGAGTTTCCGGCAGCGGAAAGTCCTCGCTTGTCAATGAAATAATTTACAAGGAGCTTGCCGGCAAGCTTAACCGTGCCAGAATAAGACCCGGAGATTTCAGAGAAATGACTGGACTCGAAAACCTTGATAAGGTCATAGACATAGACCAGTCTCCAATTGGAAGAACTCCCCGGTCAAATCCGGCCACCTATACGGGAGTATTCAATGATATACGTGAGCTTTTTGCGCAGACAAGCGACGCAAAGATGAAGGGCTATAATGCCGGAAGATTTTCCTTCAACGTAAGGGGCGGTCGCTGCGAGGCGTGTGAGGGAGACGGAATCCTTAAAATAGAAATGCATTTTCTGCCTGATGTTTACGTGCCCTGCGAGGTCTGCAAGGGCAGACGCTACAACCGTGAAACGCTGGAAGTAAAATACAAGGGGAAGTCTATCTATGACGTTCTTGAAATGACTGTGGAAGAGGGCGTAGTTTTCTTTGAAAATATTCCGAAGATAAAGAGAAAGCTTGAAACTCTTTACGAGGTAGGGCTTGGATATATCAAAATAGGTCAGCCGGCTACTACGCTTTCCGGCGGAGAGGCGCAGAGAGTGAAGCTTGCGACCGAGCTTTCAAAGCGTTCTACCGGCAAGACTATCTATATTCTCGACGAACCGACTACCGGACTGCATACTGCAGACGTCCATAAGCTTATCGAGGTTTTGCAGAAGCTGTGTGACGCCGGAAATACGGTTCTTGTTATCGAGCATAATCTTGACGTCATTAAAACGGCGGATCATATAATAGACTTAGGTCCCGACGGCGGAAACAAAGGCGGCGAAATCGTTGTTACGGGTACTCCGGAGGAAGTAGCCGCCTGTGAAAAGTCCTATACGGGTCATTATTTGAAGAAAATACTTTTATAAAGTCGTAAATATGGATGTGTATCGGTATCCGGAAACAGAAAGAATAGATTATTCGATATCCAGTCTTATATTAAGGTTTTGATTGACGCAGAAGGTTAAAAGCGGCGGGAGGATCCCGGCCGCTTTTGTTATGCAGCGAAACCCTGGCTAAGCCGTGGGATCTAAGAAGCTCTCTATGAATATAAAATAAGACCTCCCGTGATAAAAAGTTAATGTCTGCCAACCTAACAAGAAATCATAGGAGGTATAGTTATGACAAGAAACGATATTTTAGCACATTAAAAATGGAATTACAGGTATTGTGCGATGCTCGTCTGGAAATATAATGCGGTTCTGCCGGATAATAAAAAGGCGCAGGAAGAAAAGCCTGACGAACTGCCTTATCTGAAAAAATTATTGAAGTAAAAAAATAAAGACCGACATATCTGTCAGCCCTATTTTTGGAATATTAAATACTGTCAAACAGAATTATGCACGCTCAACCTTTCCTGAACGCAGACATCTTGAACAAGCGTAAACGTGACAAGGAGAACCGTTAACAACAGCCTTTACTCTCTTAACGTTTGGCTTCCAGGTTCTGTTTGTTCTTCTGTGTGAGTGAGAAACCTTTATTCCGAAAGTTACACCCTTTCCGCAAAACTGACACTTTGCCATTAGGTTGCACCTCCTTTTCAATAATAACTAAGCTTTAATCCACAATATAAATCATTATATCACACCTGATATTAAAAAGCAAGTGTTTTGATAAAGTTTTTCAAAAAAATTTTTACACGGCAAAAACTCAGAATGATTTTAAATACGTATACAAATCTGTCAGATTCCGCATTGATGCGTTGCTTCGTGAAAATATTGTGAAATATAGTATAAAAGCAAAGCTTTGTACTTGAAATTTATTCTTGCATGGTGTATAATTAATTTTAAATAGTTGTTTGAGTTAAGTCAATATTTCTTTCTGCCAGGGGATTGCGCCCCATATTGAAAGAATGATGCTGATCCGCCGTTTTTAAGGCGTAAGTGCAAACGGCGGTTATATGTTTATGTATTAATATTTAGCGGAGGTAACAGAATGGATCAGGAAACCATTTTAAGATATGGAGTAAAGCTTATAATAATTTTTTTGGTAATTCCTATACACGAATTTGCTCACGCCTGGTCGGCGGATAAAATGGGCGACAAAACCCCTATGTATCAGGGAAGGCTTACGCTTAATCCGCTGGCTCATGTTGATATCCTCGGAGCCGTCTGTATATTCTTTACAGGGTTCGGCTGGGGAAAGCCGGTGCAGATAAACCCGCTTAACTTTAAGCATTACCGCAAAGGCATGGCGCTGTGTGCGGCCGCAGGTCCTATTTCCAATCTTATAGTCGGATTCTTTGGAATGATTATTTACAAGCTGTCGCTGGGGTTGTATCTTGCTGATCCAAGCGAGACTATGATGTGGATTGCGGTTATATTTCAGTACTTTACTCTTATAAATGTAGGACTTGCCGTATTCAACCTTATTCCTATACCTCCGCTTGACGGTTCAAAGATACTTTCGTATTTTACATCACCGAAGGTTGACAGATTCATCAATGAAAATCAGATGTATATTTCAATTGTTTTTCTTTTGCTGATTATTACCGGGATTCTGGACGGACCTCTCGGCTGGCTTCAGAACGGAATGTTCTGGGTCATGGATAAGCTTACCTTCTGGATGGATTATATTGTAAACGCAATTTTGTGAGGTAGCGGATGAGTTCGATTTCTTTTAAGCTTGAAGCTTTTGAGGGTCCGCTTGATTTGCTGCTTCACTTGATTTCCAAGCACAAGCTTAATATATATGATATTGAGATAAGTCTGCTGCTTGATCAGTATATGGAGTATATCAGCTGTCTTGAAACTGATGATTACGAGTCGGCGGCTGATTTTCTGGAAATGGCTGCAAGGCTTATATATATAAAGACCTGTTCGTTGCTTCCTCAGCCTGAGGAGGCAAAGGAACTGAAAAAGGAATTAGAGGGAAGAATTATTGAGTATTCTCTCTGTAAAAAGGCAGCCGAGAAGCTGAAAAGGCTGTATGCCGGAGGCAATATTTTTGTACGGCAGCAGGTGAGACTTCCCGTAAACAAAGCTTATACCAGGACTCACGATGTTTCTGTGCTATATGATGCTTATATGGGGATTTCGTCAAAGGTTAAGCGTTATAAACCGCTTCGCGCCAACGTTTTCTCTCCGATCGTTTCTCACAGGATAGTTTCTGTAACCTCCAAAATCATATTTGTTTTAAAGAAGCTGTATAAGACCGGCGAATGTGAAATGTCACGGCTTTACAGCGGCATTACCGACAAATCGGAAAAGGTAGCGACATTTTTAGCAGTGCTTGAGCTTACAAAGTCTGGAAGAATATATATCAACGATGACAATACAATGATAAGGTTTAACAAGACAAATAAGAAGCATACAGCCGGTGCTGATGAAACTGCCTCTGTATCCTCTGTTACGGCTGATTTTGCTGAAAACAATGGAAAAAAAACAGTCTATGATCTGAACTACAAGGACAATGATTTATCTGACGACGGAGAATATGAAAAAAAGTGCGCTGAAAAAGCAGATATGAATAAGTCTGAAAAAGAGGTCAAGTTTTCTTCCGAACGCATATCCAAAACTCATACAATAAGTATGAAAACGGATATGCGTGCAATTGCTGCGTCCGCTCCTATAATTGCGGAATCTGAGGACGATAGCGGCTTTGAATCTCAGATTTTTGAGAATGATGAGGAAGACTGTAACGAAACTTCCGATGAGACAGGAGTGTTGGAGCGCAGCATTTCAGAAGCTGCACATGGATCAGGGTTAAGTGTAAAGCTTAACTGGTGGAGATACGGTAATATTCGCAGGTCGTTTTTTGTCATTCAAAGGAAAAACAATCTGTGGAGATACAGATTTTTATAAATAAAGGAATTTTTTATGGACGTAAATGAAAAACTTGCGATAATAGAGTCAATACTTTTTGCAGGTGGTGATCCCGTTGAACCTGAAAAGCTTGCTCAGGCAGCCGGAGTAGACGAAAGCGAAGCGGCGGAGCTTTTAGAAAAGCTGGCTGAAAGGTATAGCGCCGAATCCAGTGGAATAGAGCTTTTAAAGCTTAACGGATCATATCAGTTAGCGGCAAAGAAGAAATATTCTCAGTATATAAAAAACGCTTTGGAGATAAAGAAAAATACGGCACTTTCTTCGGCTGCCCTTGAGGTGCTGACGGTTGTAGCATATAATCAGCCGGTTACAAAATCTTTTATAGAGCACGTTAGGGGAGTTGATTCTTCAGGTACGGTAAATTCCCTCGTAGATAAAAAGCTTTTGATGGAAGCGGGCAGACTTGATCTTCCGGGAAGACCGATAGCATATAAGACGACTGACGCTTTTCTGAGAGCTTTTCAGATATCCTCTTTGGAGGAACTACCTGAACTGCCGGAACAAAAGGCTCAGATAACTATGGACGAGGTTACAGAAAGCCCGGAGGAAAACGAAAACGTATAGTCGTAGAGTGTGAAGTTTAAAATTCAGGATGGGAGATGATTGCAATAATTGTTCTTTGGATTTTGCTGGCTTTGATCGTAGTTGTTGTAATACTTCTCCATTTTTCGGTAACGGCTTATATAAAAGCAAACAGCGACGGATTCGACATTAGAATAAAATATATGTTTTTTACTGTTTATCCCAGACCCCCAAAAAGTAAAAAGCAAAAAATCAAAACAAAAAAAATCAAAAATAAAAAAAAGACTGAGGATTTGTTTGAAGATAATATCGACGAAGATTTTGCAGATACTGATATTGATAACAGTCATGAGCAGGTTGTTTCTGATGATATCAACAATGCTGAAATCTCCGGTGTAACAGAAGAGGTCGGCAGGTTTGAGTCTGAAACCCATTCTGCCGATAAATTCGGTTTTGAGGAACTTGAAAAAAGCTTTAATACCGATAATTTCCAAAATGATTTGTATAAGAAAATACCGGCAGATAAGAAAAAATACAGATCGGAAAAAAGAGTAAAGAATAAAGTAAAAAAATCCGGAGGAGGATTTTTCACCGGATTGAAAGAAAAATATGAGCTTGTAAAGCCGTATATTCCGATGGGCTGGAAGTATTTTAAAAAGCTGTGTAAAACTATTCGTTTTACTGATATACGTATTAACTTAACTGTCGGAAGAGAAGACGCACATGAGGCAGCCGTATTTTACGGAGCGCTTCAGGGAGTCTTGTTCAATTTTCTCGGAACTTTTGCTAATATATTTACTGTTAAAATAAAAAAAGCCAACGTTAACTGCGTGTTTACCAAAAACACAATAAGCGGCGAGGCTGAAGCCGCCGTCAGGCTTCGTCCAAGCGCAATTATAGCGCTTGCTGTATGTATAGCTGTAAACTTTTTGATTATTTTTATCAAGCAGCGCAGAAAGAATAAGATAGATAAAAAATCAAACGCTGACGCGCACTGCGATCAGAAAGCGGCGGCAGGCGTATGATCTGACGTATTTATAAAATCAATATAAATTTCAAACGGAAAGGACGTTTTAAAATGAGCGAAAACACTAAGCTTGAATCTCTTGTAAAAACAGCAATGGAAAAGATCCGTGAGATGACAGACTGTGAAACAGTCGTAGGAAAGCCTATCGTTACCTCCGACGGAACAACAGTAATCCCCGTTTCAAAAGTTTCGTTTGGGTTTGCTTCGGGCGGTTCGGATCTGCCTACCAAAACGACGAAGGATCAGTTCGGCGGCGGTTCCGGAGCGGGAATAACTATTCAGCCTATGGCTTTTATAGTTATTCATAACGGCGAAACGAAACTTCTGCAGATAACAACAAATACTTCGTATGAAAACGCAGTGGTAAATCTTGTTCCGGAGGTTGTGGACAAGATTATCGATTTTGTTGACAAAAAGACGGGAGGAAAGTCGGAGGAGTAATTTCCCTGCTTGTTTTTTGAATTAAATCTCTTGTTCGGCACATTATATTATGGATGAAATTTATATATTAAGGGTGTGTCTGAATTGAGATTAGTATCGTTTATTTCTGCGCTTTTCATTGCGTTTTCGTCGTTCGCTTTTAAAGCGGACGCATATGAACTTCCCGGCGTATCGGCAAAAGGAGCAATTCTTATCGACGCAGCGACCGGAGAGGTTTTATATGAAAAAAACGGCTACGAGAAGCTTCCTATGGCAAGCACAACTAAAATAATGTCAGCTCTGCTGGCTCTTGAGCAGGACAATCTTGACGAACAGTTTGTAGTTGACAAAGACGCTATTAAGGTGGAAGGCTCTTCAATGGGACTTCAGGAGGGCGATATTGTCACTATGCGCACGCTCGTTTACGGAATGCTCCTGCCAAGCGGAAACGATGCTGCAAACTGTGCGGCTGTCAGAATTTCCGGCAGCGTAGAGGATTTCGTTCAGCTGATGAACGAACGGGCGGCTGAAATGGGATTGAATTCCACTCATTTTGTAACTCCGTCCGGTCTCGACGATTATACGGACGAGCATTATTCAACAGCTTACGATATGGCATCGCTTACGAGAGAAGCGCTTAAAAACGAAGACTTCAGGGAAATCTGCGGCAAAAAGAACGCTAAGCTTGAATTCGGCAATCCTCCGTATGAAAGGTGGCTTACAAATTCTAATAAGCTACTTACAATGTGCGACGGAGTGATCGGAGTTAAAACCGGATTTACTGATAAAGCAAGAAGATGCCTTGTATCTGCCTGCGAAAGAGACGGAGCGACTTTGATATGCGTTACGCTTAACGATCCGGACGACTGGATCGATCATACCAGAATGTTCGATTACGGATTTTCCCTTATGTCAAAACAGGAGCTGCCGCTTGAAACCGATACGTTTGAAATCGGCGCAGTCGGGGGTACGGCTGACACAATGCTGTGCAAAACCGATAAGGCTAAGCTTACGCTTCCTGACGGAAAAGCGGAGAACGTAACCTGCGAAATTTTTATTCAGCCGTTTGTTTATTGTCCTGCAGCCGAGAATGTTCAGGTCGGAAGAGCAGAATATTATTATAACGGCGAGCTGATAGCTCAGAAACCGATTTATACGGCGCAGAGTATCAGTGGTAAAACAGCGGAGCCCGAAAGCAAGGGGTTTTTAAAGAGCTGCATTGAAAGGGCAAAAATACTGTTTGAATAACGGTCTTGAAAAGACCGTACATAGTTGAGGAGAATATATGGAAAAAATCAGACTTCAGAAAATAATCGCCGAAAGCGGCTATTGTTCCAGAAGAAAAGCCGAGGAGCTTATAGCTCAGGGAAGAGTTAAAGTAAACGGTCGTCCCTGCGGTCTTGGCGATAAAGCGCTGCCCGGCAGAGATATTATAACTATTGACGGCGAAAGCATAGCCTTTTCCAAGAAAAAGCGGATGTATTATATTATGCTCCACAAGCCGAGAGGCTATGTAACCACAATGAACGATGAGCTTGACAGGAAATGCGTTATCGATCTGCTTGACGGTATTCCGGCAAGAGTTTATCCGATCGGAAGACTTGATAAGAATTCCGAGGGACTTCTTCTTTTTACCAACGACGGAAAGTTTGCAAATGATATTATGCATCCGTCGCGTCATATTTCCAAAACCTATCGTGTAACCGTTCGTCCAGATATAAACGACGACCAGCTTGTAACACTGTCTGAAGGCGTTGAGATCGACAGCGGAAAAACCCGGCCCTGCACGGTTCTGGTGCTAGACAAGCAGCCGGGCAGAGTAGTGCTGCAAATGACGATTCATGAGGGAAAAAACCGTCAGATAAGAAAAATGTGCGAGGCGGTAGGACTTGAGGTGGCAAGGCTTAAACGCACCTCCATCGGTCCTTTGAAGCTGGGTATGCTTAAACCTGGAGAATATCGTGAGCTTAAGCCCGACGAACTGAGGGCTATCAGAAACGCACTTTCAAAAAACAGATAAGCAGAAACAGTGGTCGTGCGGCCGCTGTTTTTTATATGTACATAAAATGAATAAAAGTTGTGTTAAACGTAAAAAGTAAAGAAATTTCTGCTTTTATTCTTGCTAAATCGTCTGAAAAATAGTATAATAATATTTGTATAGCTATGATACTCTTTTGCGTCCGCAGAGGTATGTCGTAGAATTTTGTTACATGGAGGAAACTGTATGTCTGATTCATTTTCAACTCTTGCCGAGCTTAAGGCGATGACTGCGGCTCCTGCTCCTGCAAGAAACCGTCTGGCATATTTGTTTGATGAGGGAAAATATACCGAGCTTAATCCTTATGCCAAGTCAGGCAGCGGGCTTTCAGGCGTGGTTACCGCTTACGGTTATGTTGACGGAAATCCCGTTTATGCGTTTTCGCAGGATATTTCCGTAAACAGCGGCGCTCTTTCAAAGGTTCAGGCAGATAAAATTGCTAAAATTTTAGATATGGCTGCGGCAACGGGCGTTCCTGTTGTCGGAATTTATGATTCGTTTGGTGCCGATTTGAACGACGGATTTGCTGCAATGTCCGCTTATGGTGAGCTGCTTATGCGTGTTTCAAATCTTTCCGGAGTGGTTCCTCAGATCGCTGTTGTTGCCGGTACCTGTGCGGGAACTGCGGCTATGCTTGCCGAGTCTGCTGATTTTACCGTGATTACCAAGGATTCAGAGCTTTATACCGCCCCTAATCCGGATATAAAAAATCTTGCTGAAAATGCTGCTGCCAACGGAACGGCGTGCATTGTCGCAGATGATGATAAAGCCGCAATTGAAGCTGCTAAGGATATTCTTAGCAAGCTTCCGCAGAACAATCTTTCTCCTGTTCCTATGTATGAGTTTGAGATTCCCGCTTTGGCTTTCGGAAGTGATGCAGTTTCTCAGGCTGAGGCTGTATTCGACGCAGGAAGCTTGGTTGAGCTTTATGCCGATTACGGAAAAGCCTCCTACACTGCTCTCGGAACTCTTGGCGGCGCTTCCGTCGGCGTAATTGCTACAAATAAAACTGCAGATAAGCTTACAGCCGATGACTGTTCCAAGATTGCAAGATTTGTAAGAACCTGCGACGCTTATGCGCTTCCGGTAATTACTATTGTTGATACCGAAGGATTTGCCGCAGATGACGAAACTGAAGCTGCCGGTGCTGTAAAGAGCATGACAAAGCTTGCGCATTCTTATGCTGAGGCAACTACGATAAAGCTTGCGGTAATAACCGGCAAGGCATACGGTCCTGCGTACATCGCACTGGCAGGCAAGGGAGCAAATGCGGATATGACATTTGCTGTTCCGAACGCTGTTATTTCTCCGTTGAGTCCGGTTACCGCTGTTGAATTTCTTTCTCATGATGAGCTTAAAGGCGCCGAGGATCTTACATCTAAGCGTAATGAATTGGCTGAAAAGTATGCCAGAGAGGAAGCAGGTGCGGTGGTTGCGGCTCAGAAAAACTGTCTTGACGATATAGTTGAGGGCGATCAGATACGGGATATACTTATTGCTTCAGTCGAGATCATGGCAGGAAAGCGTATTTCCAGACTTCCCAAGAAGCACAGCAATATACAGATTTGATTACGGTTCGGTTAGAATAAAAAATTGAGATTGGTGGTTGTAAGTATGAAAAGATATAATATCACAGTAAACGGAAAAGCATACGACGTTGCGGTTGAAGAGGTTGGTTCAGATTCAGCGGCTTCTGCTGTTTCTTTATCTGCTCCCGCAGCAGCTCCTGCTCCGGCAGCGGCACCGGCGGCTCCTGTAGCTGACGGAACAAAGGTTACAGCTCCTATGCCGGGAACAGTTCTTGATATTAAGGTTGCAGTAGGCGATACTGTTGACTTCGGACAGCCTATAGTTATTCTTGAAGCAATGAAAATGGAAAACGAAGTCAATTCGCCGTGTGCGGGCAAGGTAATCAGCATTAATACAACCAAGGGTTCGTCTGTTGAAACCGGAGCGATCCTTGCTGTAATCGGCTGATAAAAACTTTGCTTTTGAAAGGATTGAAATAAATGGGTAAGCTAAAAATTACTGAAACCGTCCTCCGCGACGCTCATCAGTCGCTCATTGCCACACGAATGTCGATCGACGAAATGAAGCCGATTCTCTCCAAGATAGACGAGGTAGGCTTTTATTCCGCTGAGGTATGGGGCGGTGCGACTTTTGATTCCTGTATAAGATTTTTAAGCGAAGATCCGTGGGAAAGACTCCGCACAATCAGAAAGGCTATGCCTAATACCAAGCTTCAGATGCTGTTCAGAGGGCAGAATATGCTTGGCTACCGTCACTATGCTGACGATCTGGTAGAATACTTTGTCCAGAAGTCTATTGCAAACGGAATCGATATTATCAGAATTTTTGATGCGCTTAACGATATAAGAAATCTTGAAACCGCTATTAAGGCTGCTAATAAGGAAAAGGGTCACGCTCAGGTTGCAATTTCCTATACGCTTGGCGAGGTATTTACTCATGAGTATTATATGGATTACGCCAAGAGAATAGAAGCTGCCGGAGCCGATTCGATTTGTATCAAGGATATGGCGGCTCTGCTTACTCCTTATGAGGCTTCGACTCTTGTAAGGGATATAAAATCGGTTGTCAAGATTCCTGTTCAGCTTCATACTCACTATACATCGGGGCTTGCTTCAATGTGTATTCTTAAAGCTGTAGAGGCAGGTGTTGACGCAGTGGATACTGCCATGTCACCGCTTGCTCTGGGAACTTCGCACGCTCCTACGGAGTCTATTGTCGCTACATTCCAGGGTACCGAATACGATACCGGTCTTGACCTTGTTAAGCTGAATGAGATCAGGGATTATTTTATGACGCTTCGTAAAAAATACATTGACAGCGGTCTTCTTGACCCATCTATGCTTGCGACAAATACAAATGCTCTGCTTTATCAGGTTCCTGGTGGAATGCTTTCCAATCTGCTATCTCAGCTCAAGCAGGCAGGTAAAGCGGATCAGCTTGAAGATGTTCTTAAGGAAGTTCCGAGAGTTCGTAAGGATTCCGGATTCCCTCCGCTTGTTACGCCTACTTCTCAGATCGTGGGAACTCAGGCTGTGTTCAACGTTATAATGGGCGAAAGATATAAGACTGTAACCAAGGAATTTAAAGGGCTTGTTAAGGGCGAGTACGGTAAGACTCCCGTTGAGATAGACCCGGAATTCCAGAAGAAAATTATAGGTGCAGAACAGCCTGTAACCTGCCGTCCGGCTGATCTCTTGAAGCCTGAGCTTGATGAAATGCGTAAGGAGTGCTCAGAGTGGACCGAGCAGGAGGAGGACGTTCTTACTTATGCTATGTTCCCTAAAGTTGCTCCTAAATTCTTTGAGCAGAGAAGAAATAAGAAGTACGGTGTTGACGGAAAACATTCCGACGCCGCCAATAAGGTTCATCCTGTTTAAAGCTTTAAAAGCTGTCCGATAAAAAGGACAGCTTTTCTTTTTCAATAAAATTTTCTTGCAAAAATTCTGCTGTCGTGCTATAATGGACAGTAGAAAAATACGGAGGACACAGTAATGAATAAGAAAGAAATAAATGAAATAAAAAAGAATTTCAGCGACGACTGCGGTTTCTTCACAGTTAATCACGTAGTTCAGGCTTTTGTAGATTCAGAGAAGAATATAAAGTTCAAGTCCAATCAGCTTTACAATACCATGCCGGCAGACGAGTCCGAGCTTATAATGATAATACTCAAAAAGGTTCTCAGTGGCTCGATAGGAAAGAATCTGCTGGAGTATCAGTTTCCTAAGGATGCATATCTTGAGGGCGGAGCACAGCCTTTTATGTACGAGGTCATGAAAAGCAAATTTCTTGACGACGAGATTACCGATAAGTTCCTATGCACTATAACAGAAAAAATGGAATATGTTTCAACTTATGCGATATTTTCCGCACACTGTACATATAGCGTTCTGAACAAAAATAAGTCGGATGAGATACCCGATGACGCTGAGTCGGAAATTGATTATAATTTTATTATTACTGCGATCTGCCCCGTTAATCTGCGTATAGACGGTTTGATTTACAGTGATGAATCCAATGAGATCGTAAAAAAAGCGTCTTGTGATCGTATAGTCGAGCTGCCTAGCGACGGATTTCTGTTTCCGGTATTTTCAGACCGCACTCCCGACGTCAATGGTGTACTGTACTATACAAAAAATCCCAAAAAGCCAAACACTTCTATTGTGAACGATCTTCTTGGATGCGAGTTTGTCATGTCCTGCCAGTCAGAAAAGGAAACCTTTCGTGCAATTCTGAATAATGTTGTCGGCGATGAGCTTGATTACAGCCTTATAACAACTGTAAATGATAAAATTGCCGAGATAGTCGATCAGTCCAGCCACGAAACCGAAATCCCCACTGTAGACGACAGAAAACTGTCCTCGATTTTGTGGGAGGCGGGAGTTAGCCAGGAAAAACTTGAGCATCTCCCCAAGGTATACGAATCGGCTATGGGAGATAAGCCGCTTACCGCGGTTAATCTTGTAGAACGTAAAACCGTTTTATCGGTTCCGAGTATCACTGTAAATATATCTAAGGACGCTGTGGATAAAGTTCATACCCGTATCATTGACGGTAAAAAATGTCTTATTATCGATCTTGACGATCCGGAAATTTCAGTTAACGGAATGCCTGCAAATATTGAATAAAAAATTGTCCAAGGCATTAAAGCTTTGGACAATTTTTTGAGAAAGGATATATTATCTATCGGAAAGAGGAATGTAATCTCTTTCACCTGAAACGCTTTTGTATGCCGGACGAATAATTTTTCCTGCATTTATAAGCTCTTCCATTCGGTGTGCGGACCAGCCGGCAATTCTGGCAACAGCAAAAATAGGTGTGTAAAGCTCCATTGGAAGTCCGAGCATACTGTATGCAAAACCGCTGTAAAAATCAACGTTTGCGCTTACGCCTTTGTAAATTTTCTTCTCTCTTGCAATAACCTTTGGAGCAAGCTCTTCAACTTTTGAGTAAAGGTTGAACTCATCCGTAAGACCCTTTTCCTGAGACAGGCTCTTGACAAATTTTCTGAAAACTCTGGCTCTTGGGTCTGAAATCGAATAAACAGCGTGACCCATTCCATAGATAAGACCCGCTTTGTCAAATGCTTCTTTGTGAAGTAGTTTGGTAAGGTATTCTTCAATTGCTTCATCGTCGTTCCAGTCGTGAACGTTTGATTTCAGATCATCAAACATCTTCATTACCTTGATATTGGCTCCGCCGTGCTTAGGACCCTTTAGTGAGCACAAAGCTGCAGCAATTGCCGAATAAGTATCGGTACCCGAGGAAGTTACAACACGGGTAGTAAAAGTTGAGTTGTTTCCTCCTCCGTGCTCTGCGTGAAGTACTAAAGCGATGTCAAGCACTTTAGCTTCCAGCTCTGTATATTTGCAGTCAGGACGCAGCAGATAAAGAATATTTTCCGCAGTTGATTTTTCCGGGTCGGGAAGATGTATGAAAAAGCTCTGTCTTCCTATATAAAAATTATAAGCCTGAAAACCGTATACCGAAAGTATCGGGAATACGGCAATAAGCTGTAGGCACTGCCGCATAACGTTGTCAAGAGAAATGTCATTGGCGTTTGAATCGTAGGAATGCAGTGTAAGAATGCTTTTTGCCAAAGTATTCATCATATCATCGCTGGGAGCTTTCATAATAACATCCCTTACAAAATTAGTCGGCAAGGTTCTGTATTCGCCCAGAAGTTTTGAAAAATCGGCAAGCTGTTTCCTGGAAGGAAGCTCCCCGTACAGCAGCAGGTATACTATCTCCTCAAAACCAAAACGCTTATCTCTGACAAATCCGTCAATAATGTTTTTTACATTTATTCCGCGGTAAAAAAGTTCTCCGTCACAGGGAACCGAAACTCCGTCCTTTACAACGCTTGACCGAACCTCGGAAATTTCAGTAAGCCCGGCGAGAACGCCTTTTCCGTTTATATCTCTCAGCCCTCTTTTGACGTCGTATTTTCCGTAAAGCTCCGGATCTATTCTATTATGTTCAACGCATTTGCGCGTCAGCTCCCTGATTTCATCTGTGATATCGGAATAATTATTTCCCATACTTTTTACCTCCTTGTTTTTTATTCATTAAGATACCTGGCAGCATTTTCCGCTATCTTAATCATAAGTCTGCTCACAATTTCAATTTCATTTTCTGAAAGTCCTTTGACCAGTTTATCGTTAATTTCCTCTTTTACTTCATAAATCCGTTTTACAACCGGAAATCCTTTATCTGTAACAAAAGCGTGTCTGCGCCTGCCGTCGGTTTCGTCGTCCTCTATTCTGATATAATCAAGCTTTTGAAGCTTTTTAACCGATCTGGTGATTGTACTTTTGTCAAAACCGCCCTTATGGGCAAGATCAGCAAGATTGATACCGGGATTTTCATAGATATTTATCAGAAAGAACTGCTGACCGCTGCCAATACCAAACTGTTTAAGCGCCCGGTCGTAATATCCTTTGCATTCTCTTGTTATTATTGAAGTATATTTACTGAACCTGTATTGCGGATCCATACAGCTGCCTCCGTATAGATTAGTTGAATATACAACTATTATATCACAGAATAGTTTACAAGTCAACCTTTTTCACCAAACTTTCACAGAGTATTTGACTTTTATCAAGCTTATTGTTTATCCTTCGTTGTAGTAATACGCAAAGATACGCTTTTTTGCTATTTTCGATGAAAATAATTTTTCCGGTTTTATATAAGAACTGTTGAAAAGAACAGCATTTTTATGTATAATGATATATGAAAGGAAAGTGACGGCTTTGGAACAAAAAACAAATGTAATGCGTATTTTGGATCAAAAGAAAATTAAGTATGTTGAGTATACATATGTCGGTACGGGCGCCGTAAGCGGTGTTGAAGTAGCTCATGCCTTAGGTCAGAATCCGGATCATGTATTTAAAACCCTTGTGACGCATAGTCCGAAATCAAAAAAATACTATGTATTTATGGTTCCTGTAGCTCAGGAGCTTGATCTTAAAAAGGCTGCTAAAGCTGTGGGTGAAAAATCAATTGAAATGCTGAAATCAAAAGAGCTTTTGCCTCTTACCGGCTATATACACGGCGGCTGTTCCCCTATTGGGATGAAAAAGCAGTTTGTTACAACCATAAATAAAACCGCTGAAAACTATGATACCATAATTTTCAGCGGAGGAAAAATCGGTTTTCAGGTCGAGATGGCTCTGGCTGATCTTCGCAGGATTCTTCCCGTTAAATCGGCGGATATTGTAGTGTGATCTTTCAGCGAGTCTTGCACTCGCTTCAGAACTTTTAATTCAAAAAAAGAGCGCTCCGTCAGGAACGCTCTTTTTTAAATCAATAGAATCAAAGATCAAAGCTCTATGATGACCTTTCCGCTGGCAGTAGGAGTAACATCTACAGCCTTACCAACAGTAGCAACCTCTATTCTGAATGAAGCCGATGTGTCAGTGTATGAGCACTCTATCTTATTGCCGTTTCGTGTTGCGATAAGCTCAAATACCTTGTTAGCCTCAGTATCGTAAATCGGACATACGGCAGTTTTTCCATCTTCAAGCTCATATATCTTAAAGATTGTGCCGTCAAGATAGTCATACTCAACGTCTCTGACAAATTTTCCGTAAGGAATAATGCTGTTTGGTCTTGCAAGAGCCGGAATCTCAAAGTAAGAGCACTTGTGCTTATACCATTTGCCGCCATCCAGCACCTTACCGGTAATGATATCCGTCCATTTGCCTTCCGGAACATAGTATTCTGCAATACCTTCATCGTTGAGAATCGGCGCAACCAGAATATTATCGCCGAACATATACTGTCTGTCAAGAGTCAGGCAGGTAGGATCGTCTGCATAGTCAATAACCATTGCTCTCATCATAGGAACGCCGATTTCATGAGTTTTGATAGCCTGTGCCCAGATATAAGGCATAAGCTGTCCCTTAAGCTTTGTAAAGAAGCGCAGAACATCGCATGATTCTTCATCAAAAAGCCATGGCACTCTGTATGATGTGCTTCCGTGCAGACGGCTGTGCGAAGAGAACATTCCGAAAGCAGCCCATCTTTTGTAAATATCGGGAGTAGCCGTTGTTTCAAAACCAGCCATATCGTGTGAAGTATAACCAAATCCGGATATACACAACGAAATACAGCCTCTTACAACCTCGGCCATTGAGTTATAGTTTCCTGAGCAGTCGCCGCCCCAGTGTACCGGGAACTTCTGACATCCGGCCGTTGCCGAACGGGCAAAAAGACAGGCTTTATTTTCGCCGTAATAATCTTTAAGAACATTAAATACGCATTCGTTGTAAAGATATGTATAGTAGTTGTGCATCTTGATCGGATCAGAACCGTCATGGTATACGATATCTTTTGTAGGTATTCTCTCACCGAAATCGGTTTTAAAGGTATCAACGCCCATTTCGCAGAGCTTTCTGAGATAGCCCGCATACCACTCGCAGGCTTCTGGATTTGTAAAGTCTACAATAGCCATTCCGGGCTGCCATTCGTCGCACTGGAATACGGAACCGTCTTTTTTCTTGATAAAATATCCGCCCTTTACGCCCTCGTCAAAGAGTCTGGAACGCTGACCGACATACGGATTGATCCATACGCAGGTTTTAAGATTCTTGTTTTCGTGAAGTCTTTTGAGCATTGCAGGAGGATCGGGGAACTGAGATTTATCCCATTCAAAGTTACACCACTCGAAGCCCTTCATCCAGAAGCAGTCAAAATGGAATACCTGAAGAGGAATGTCCCTTTCAGCCATGCCGTCGATAAACGAATTGATCGTCTCCTCGTCATAATTGGTTGTAAAGGATGTGGTGAGCCAGAGGCCGAACGAGAATGCCGGAGGAAGCGCAGGCTTTCCTGTAAGAGTTGTATAACCATTGAGAACGTCGGTAAGATTTTCACCGCCGAATACATAATATTCCATGTTTTCGCCGGGGACTGTCATTGAAACCTTGGAAACGGTGTCAGAGCACACCTCATAGGAAACCTTATCCGAGCTGTTTACAAATACGCCGTAGCCCCTTGAAGAAACATAGAAAGGCACGGATTTATATGACTGGTCGGTGCAGGTTCCGGCATCGGAATTCCATATCTCAACGCTCTGTCCGTTCTTGGCGAAAGTTGTGAATTTCTCGCCGAAGCCGTAGAAATACTCGCCTACCGTCGTGTCAAACTGCTCGCGGATATAGGTCCTGTGTGGATCAGCAGGATAATTCCAGAATCTGTCGTCTTCAAACGTATTAAGTCTTGCCTGCTGCTTAAAGCCGCTTTCAAAGATAACACCGGTAGAACGCCATCCGCCGCTTGTAAGTTTTTTGTCCTTATAGAAATACTGTACGCTCCATGTTTCCTTTGAAATCACTACTTTTGTATCGCCGGAAACAAGCACAGCTTCCTTATCGGTAATAGTAACCTGCGGCTTATACGAGCCTTCGTTCAAAACAAAATGAGGACCGTTGTCGGCGTAACCCTTATGATGAGTAATATTAACTCTTATACAGTTTTCCTGAGTTGAAGTATAAGTGATTTCCAGGTTTGCGCTTCCAAGCATCATAGCTCTGTTATAAACTACAAAAGGCGTAGCTACAACCAGAATACCATTTTCGATTTCCTCAATTTCAAATGCCTGATTTGCATAGTTGACTTCATAGCCTCTCTGGTTCAGCCAGAATCCGTCTGCAAATTTCATGTGATAAACCCTCCTGTAATATTATTTTTTCAATCAAATATAAAAAAATGAAAATTTCAATCGGGAAACTGTTTTTTCCCTTTCAATAATATTTTATAGCATATTCGCATAAATTGCAATAGTAAAATAATATTTTATTTGATTATTTTAAGATTTTATCGTCACAAAACTTAAATATTTAATGAATTGATTTTAAAGCTATATTAAAATATGAATTTCTGCCGCAGGTTTGCATTGCCGCTGATTCCACATTATACAGACATCATGTGGACGGTGAAAGCAATAGCTATTCTATTGACAGAAATTCCTCCGGAATATAGGACAGACACTTTTCTGCCGACTCTCTTGTAAAGCCTTCAACAAAGTTTTTTGAAAACAATTCGTCGGTGTATTCTGCATAAGGATAAACGGTGCAGTTGTACCAATTTGAATTGTAATACTGAGCTTCGAAATGAGAGATTATCGGTATTGCCTTTACGTTTTCAAATGTGATCTCATCGGTATCATAATTTTTTACCACGTCAAGGTCGCCGATAAGTCCTACGAGAGATTTCGTATCGTACATAGTAGAAATGAAATTTCCCAAGCCGTAGTAGACAAAGGCCTGTCCTCCGTCCGGCTTGTCAATATATTCACATGAGGATATCGTATGAGCCTGTGTTCCTATAATAAGGTCAGCGCCCCATTCCACAAGCTTAGGGGTAAGGGTTATTTGCTGATTGTTAAGCTCATTTTGGATTTCGGTTCCGTAGTGACAGGAAACAACTACTACGTCGGCAAGCTTATCAGCTTCTTCTATCTGACGTTTTATAGTATCCTCGTCAGATAGATAGATTACTTTTGCACTGTCTCCGCTGAGAGAAAGACCGTTGGTATGCTCCATATATCCCAGAAAAGCAAAGGTAATATCGTTTACCGTCATTGTTCTTATGGTTTCGGAATCCTCCTGAGAGCGATAGGCGCCGTAGTGTACAACGTCTTTTGAATCCCAGTAATCAAGAGAAGATATCAGACCTTCTTCTCCCTTATCCAGAACATGATTGTTGCTCATGGAAATTACATTAAAGCCGACATCGTCCACAACCTCGTCTCCTAAGGCAGTTGGAGTGGCAAAAGTAGGGTAGCTGGTAGGTTCGCAGTAATCGGTAACGAGAGTTTCCTGATTAAGTACGGCAACATCTGCTCCCTCAATATATTTTTTTACGTGTTCATAGCAGGAGGAAAAATCATATTCCTCGCCTCCGCCTTTTTCAAGAGCTTCAATATAGATATTATCGTGAATAAGGTTATCGCCAGCACACACGAAATGAGCGGTCGTAGTTCCTGTAGGCTTTTCCGGCAGGGAGGAAGAATCTTCGCTTTCAGATTCCGGTTCGGTCCGAACGGGAGCGTCTGTAACGGGATTTTCCGAAATAAGAAATGAATCGCTTCCGCCGAAGCGATCTGTATCCCGAATAGGCGTTCCTCCGCACGAAACAAGTGAAATTGCACATATCGCCGACAGAGCGGCGCAAAATAATGCTTTCGATCGGTTATAATATTTGTTCATATGTTGTCCTTTCTGGAGTACCGTGTTATAATGTATATAAATTATAGCATACGCTATCAGATTATACAAGATTTTTTTAATTATACTTGTAAAAATAACGGACGTTAACTGAAAGCAAGGTGTGAATATGAAAATACTTATAGACGGGGACGGCTGTCCCGTTGTTGAAATTGCAGTGAAGACAGCTGAAAGCTTTAGTTTAAAGGCAATAATAATTTCCGATACATCTCACGAATACCACAGCTGTTACGCCGAAATCATTAAGGCCGACAAAGGCGCAGACAGTGTCGATTTCAGGCTTGTAAATCTGGTTGAAGCCGGCGATATAGCAGTTACTCAGGATTACGGTCTTGCCGCAATGGTTCTTGCGAGAAAAGGAATTCCGATAAGACAGGACGGGCTTATATACAGCGATCAAAATATAGATTCGCTGCTTACTGAGCGTCACAATGCCGGTAAGATACGCAGGGCGGGCGGACGTCTTAAAGGAAGCCGCAGAAGAACAAAAGCGGAGGACAAAGCCTTTTATAAATCTCTTTGTGAAATTATAATGAAAAATAAATAAAGTACTGGATTTTTTTTAGCGTATGTGCTATAATTCCAGTAATGAATTGCAGAAAATTCAGAATTGTTTTTTGAAAGGGGTCGGAAAAATGAATATTGACAGAATTATGGAGGAGCTTACGCTGGAAGAGAAAGCGTCACTTTGCTCCGGATTGGATTTCTGGCATACCAAGCCTGTAGAACGGCTTGATATTCCGTCGGTTATGGTTTCTGACGGACCTCACGGATTGAGAAAAAACGTGGAGGATTCGGAAAATCCCAACGAATCTATAAAGGCGGTTTGTTTTCCTACGGCTTCGGCGCTTGCTTGTTCCTTTGACAGGACATTGCTTGAAACGCTGGGAAAGGCTATAGGAGAGGAATGCCAGCACGAACGGCTTGCGGTAGTGCTTGGCCCCGGCTGCAATATAAAGCGTTCTCCGCTGTGCGGACGGAATTTCGAGTATTTTTCGGAGGATCCGTACCTTGCGGGGCAGCTTGCAGCGGCTCATATCAGAGGAGTGCAGAGCAGGGGAGTCGGTACTTCTCTCAAGCATTTTGCCTGCAACAATCAGGAATACAGAAGGATGTCCGTTTCGGCTGAGGTGGACGAGAGAACGCTGCGAGAAATATATCTTGCTCCGTTTGAAACAGCCGTAAAGGAGGCAAAACCCTGGACGGTAATGTGCTCATATAACCGTATCAACGGCGTGTATTCCTCGGAAAACAAAAGACTGCTTACGGATATTCTCAGAGACGAATGGGGCTTCAAGGGGCTTGTAATGAGCGACTGGGGAGCTGTTGACGACCGTGTCGAGGGAATAAAAGCGGGACTGGACCTTGAAATGCCGACAAGCTATGGAAAGAATGATAAGCTGATCGTACAGGCGGTTGAGGCCGGAGAGCTTGACGAAGCACAACTGGATAAATGCGTCAGACGGGTTCTTGAAATGGCGGACAGGTATCTTGAAAACGCAGAACCGGAAACGGCATGGGACATGGACAGACATCATCAGCTTGCAAGGAAAATTGAATCGGAATGTATTGTGCTTCTGAAAAACGAGGGCAATATTCTTCCTTTGGACAGGAAAAAGAAGATAGCCTTTATAGGAAAATTTGCCGAAACGCCTAGATATCAGGGCGGCGGAAGCTCTCATATAAATTCCTTCAAGGTAACTTCGGCCCTTGAAGCGGTAAGTGAATACGCTGATGTTTCTTATGCTGCGGGATATAGTATTTCAGGTGAAGATGACGAAGATAAACTCCTTAACGAAGCTGTAATGTGCGCCGGGAACGCCGATGCGGCGGTAATTTTTGCAGGACTTCCGGATTCCTTTGAATCCGAAGGCTATGACAGAAGTCATATGCGCATGCCTGAATCTCAGCTCAGACTGATAGACGAAATATGCAAGGTCAATCAGAATATTGTTGTAGTGCTTCATAATGGCTCGCCTGTAGAGATGCCATTTGCTGAAAAGGTAAATGGCATACTGGAGACCTATTTAGGCGGACAGGCAGTCGGCGGAGCGGTATGCGACGTTTTATTCGGAAAGGTCAATCCCTGCGGAAAGCTTCCGGAAACTTTTCCTATGAAGCTTTCGGACAATCCCTCGTATCTGAACTTCCCGGGCGAAGGCGACAAAGTAAAGTATAATGAAGGCGTTTTCGTGGGCTACAGATATTATGATTATAAGGAGATAGCTCCGCTGTTCCCATTCGGGCACGGTTTAAGCTATACAACGTTTGAGTACAGCGGACTTAATCTTTCACGTTCGGAAATCAGCGGCGATAAAATTCTTACTGCTGAAGTCACTGTAAAAAATACCGGCAGCGTTTCGGGAAAGGAAATTGTTCAGCTTTATGTTTCCGAAAAACATTCACAGGTAATAAGACCTGTTAAGGAGCTGAAAGGCTTTGAAAAGGTCGAGCTTAAGCCGGGCGAGGAGAAAAAGGTGATGTTCAGACTTGACAGCAGAGCCTTTTCATATTACTGCGAAGAGCTGAATGGCTGGCGTGCGGAATACGGGGAATATGAAATAATGGTCGGATCGTCTTCCAGGGATATACGCCTTAAGGAATCGGTTTATGTAAGTTCAGGCGAAAAAACCAGTGCGCATTTTACGCTGAACAGCACATTCGGAGATATTATGGCGGTTCCGGAAGGCAGAAAGATATTCAGCGAACTTGCGGCTATGGCGAACGTTGGAGTGGATGATTCCGATTCGGCAATAATGGGCGAAGGCTCTGCGCAGATGGCAGAGTCAATGATGAATGACCTTCCCGTAAGAGGGATCGTAAGCTTCACTTCAAATCCCGGCATAAACCGCGACAGTCTGCAGCTGATGATAGACAGATTAAATAATGAGATAAACGGATAAATGATGGGTACTGTAACGAAGGTTAAAAAAATCGAGGCAGAGTCTGTTGACTCCGCCTCGATTTTTGCTATATATTTAATTTCCGAAAGTATATAACCCGATATGAGCCATTGAGACCATTTCCGCAAAGATGTCATGTGGGAGATTATGCTCATCAGCTATGGTATGATTTTTGGAAATTTGGTTTTCAAGAAAGAACAATAGTCTAATCTGTCCTGGTTGTTTTCATACTCATTTCTTATGTTAGTACATATCCAATCAAGCTTGCTTTGCGAAAGCTCTTCGTATCGGTTTATTATAATTTCGCCTCTGCTTTCAGCCAATAATATTGCTTTGTAAGCATCTTCTATAAATTCGCAATTTTCTACAATTACTTCAGATGTTGTTGTGAAAGCAAAAGGGATATCTTGTAGTTCTTTAGCAAATTCAACGGTTTTTGTGGAGTATATATATCCACTTACACCTTTGTATGTATCCGACAACGCATTTGGATAGTATTCGTCCAAGTGAATAATGCCATTTTGAAAACCATAACTTCCCCATTTTTTATATGGACCTTCATAACATAACCCGATTTCCTTACAATGCTTTTCTATTGCATTGCTTAAATAAACCAAAACATTCTCTCTTTTAGAAGAAAAATAAACTAAAGGTAAGTTGTGATTTGAAACATGCGGAGTTAGTTTATGCAAATTTCCAACCTGTGAAGCGTGGTAATACAATAGAAGCACCCCCAAAGCTAATATTAATAATTTCTGCAACACAAAAGCGGTCAAAACATATTGTTCTAACCGCTTATAAAAACTTTGTTACCGCACATCGGCTAAATCGGAATTTTTTTTAAATTATAATCATGAACTATAGCTTTTGCGTCTTGTAAAGGTCTTATATTTTTTCTTTATAACATTGGAAATATGAGAACCTATTTCAAGTGTTGCGGTGTACTTGTCGATCATTACAATCACATAACTCTCTGCATACCTTGGAAATTTGATTGTAAGCGGCCACATATGCTTTACGATCATATCCTCCTCGCGCTTTGTAATATCAAAGTTTTGCTTTGCATTATCGAGGGCGATCTCAGGATGACGCATTCCATGGGGTTTTTCACCTTGCTGACGTTCTCTTTCCCTCCAGTCGTAAAGAAACAGATCGTGAAGCAGACCTGCTCTTGCAGCCTGTTTTGAATCAAGTCCAAGCTTACGGCATACGAGATAATTATAGTATGAAACGTTCAGACAATGCTGATAACAAGTAGTGCTGTAATGATGGCGAAATTTTTTCATCTGTTTTACAACATCGCTGTCAAGCAGATCTTTTACAAATTCAAAATACTCCTTAGCCTCCTTTGAGGTTTCAATTTGGTATTTTGAACCGATCGCTCTTGACATTGGCATTACCTCTTTTCAGTATCTTAAAGGGTTAAAGTTTTGTGAATGATGTCAGTAATGTTTAAAATAAATTGTGCATTCTGACAAATATATTATATCTCACTTTTACAGAAAAGTCAATGTCAAATAATTACGATATATTTACAAATCAATGTCAGCTGTCAGGTCTGGAATATCAAAATAGAGATGATCGAAAAATTCAGGTATAAATGCTGCATCCGCCGAGGTTTTTTCCTGAATATAACCTTCAAACCCGTATTTATCGATTTCCCTGACCACCGACCTGTATTCAAATGTGGTGGTTTTTCTGCTTATCTCCTTATGCTGAAAAGCCTTATAAACGGGAGTATACTGGCTCATAAGGCTTATCAGGATGTCATCTTTTTCAAAAATTTCCCCCAGTATTTTCATAATTTCCATTGAATCGTGTCTGCAGTTCGGCAGAACCAGAAGACGAACAATCACTCCCTTTTTCAGCATACCGTTTTTATCAAATTGAGGCTTGCCGGCAATTTCACGCATTTTAATAATAGCTTTCAGGCATCTTTCGAAATAGTCGTTTGCCTTTGAGTATTTTGCAGAAAGTTCTTGACTGTAGTATTTCAGATCGGGCAGAAAAATATCCGCATAGCCTCTGAGAAGCTCAAGAGTTTCTGTTTTTTCATATCCGCCGCAATTATAAACTACAGGTATATTCAGCTTGTCTTTGCAAAGATCCAGCGCTGAAATTATCTGAGGAACGAAGTGAGTGGGATTTACCAGATTTATATTTTCTGCTCCCTTGCTTTGAAGCATTAAAAAGATCATTGACAGCTGCTTAACAGAGATTTCAAAGCCTTTATTCCCGGCTGATATCTCGTAATTCTGGCAGAAGCAGCATTTAAGCGTGCAGCCCGAAAAGAATACCGTTCCTGAGCCGTTTTTGCCGCTTATACAAGGTTCTTCCCACAAATGAAGATCAGCCCTGGCAATCCTGATATCCGCTCCTTCTCCGCAGTAGCCTGTGCGCTCATATCTGTTTACTCCGCACTCTCTGGGGCAGAGGCAGCAGTTTTCAAGCAGTCTGTTCATTTAACTCTCCGAAGTTTCATCGCTGTCATAGCCGTCAGTAAAATAGTAGCTGTCGATTGTCAGCTGAATCTGTTGCTCCTCGCCGGAGTCGTTGTTTGTGCTTAACACAATGTCGTAAGTCCAGGCGTCGTCAGGCGCAAGAAAGGTTACGCTCTGATATTCGTCCTCATACTCAATAAAAGCGGAAGTGGAAAGCTCCTCCCCGAGAATCGAGGTGCAGATAACATATCCGCCGTCGATATATCTTGAAGCATCTGCAAAATCCGGCGTAAGCTCAATATTCGCCGACACCAGATTCCACTCGCCGTCAGCAAGCAGAGCATCATAAAAATCCACATACTGATTTACATTTTCAGTGTCATATTCCGACAGGGAATTATAATGTCCTATAACCGCAAGTCCGGAAGCGGTTATCTCAAAGCCGTAATCCGGGTCGGTGTAGGAATGTTCAAAAAACTCCGACATATCAGGCATACTGATATCGGGGAAAGAATAATCATAGTCAAAGTCATAATCGTAGTCGTAATTGTAAGCGTCGTCATTGCTTTCTCTGGTATCGGCAATCGCTGAAAAAATAATTACAGCGAAAAAGATAAAAAAGACAACAGATATAAGACAACCTGTTCTGGACGATTTGTTCTTTTTGAAATCAACCCTGGTATAATTTCTGCTTGATCCGTAGGGATTGAATGTAGTTGTCCATCTGACGGTTGATTTGCCGTTATTATAACTGTTTCTGAAATTATTGTTTGCACCCTGTGCAGTATAATTGTTTTTCAGCGCGTCAAGCTTTTGCTGCCGTGATGACGAACTATAAGAGCTTTTGTTATAGGTGCTGGAGGGAATGGGATTTTCAGCTTCATCCTCCCGCTGTTCTTCAATAAAAGACCCTCCCTTATTTTCAAACTCTTCAAATATGTCGTTATCAGAATTGTTTATCTCAGATTTCTTCTCATCATATCCGTATCTGTGACTGTGGAGATCGTCGGTATACCTGTTGCAGGAAATATTATCGTCTCTTGCTGTAAAGCATTCCGGACAGATGACCTCGTCTTTATCTTTGAATTTGTAGCCGCAGATTGCACATTTCTTTTTCAAGCCGTTCACCTCGTATAAATTTTCAATAAAAAGCGTCTCTCCGTAATTCAGATGTTAATTTTTAATTATTTCCCAGCCTTTATTTACCGGAGTAAGCACTTTAGCAAAGCTGTAGCATGACATTTTATCAATACACCTTTCAGCTTCTGAACGGTTTGAGAATATCCCGAAAACCGCAGAGCCGCTGCCGGTCATCATAGAATTAACAGCGCCATGTTCCAGCAGTCGCTTCCTGGCTTTTGTTATTTCATCAATGTCTGCGGCAGCTTCCAAAGCGTTGAACATTCCCTTGGCGATTCCGTTCAAGTCAGAAGTTTTCAGTGCCGCTTCAAATTCGGCGTAATTTTTTTTCGGCTTATCCGGCAAAGAATCATACATTTCATAAGCCTTAGGAGTTGAAATTCCGGCTTCCGGTTTTACCGCTGCAAAATAAATTTCAGGCGGCGCGGGAAGTGCAGTAAGCTTTTCGCCTATGCCCTCGCAGAGAACAGTCCCTCCCGTCAAGGTAAAAGGAACGTCAGCGCCGAGCCGGACTCCGATACTGCAAAGCTCCGGCAGAGACAATCCTGTATTATATAATTCATTCATAGCGACAAGAGCAGCCGCACAATCAGAACTGCCGCCTGCCATGCCTGCCATTGAGGGAATATTTTTTTGTACCTCCACTGTTATTTTTCCGACAGGTTTTACGCCTGTATGGATATAGAAAGCTTCTATAGCTTTCCATATAAGATTACGGCTGTCCAGTGGAAATCCGTCGGAGCTGCATTCAAGTTCGATACCCGTTCCGCCGGTCAGATGAAATGCGAGAGTATCGTAAACCGATACGGACTGCATGACTGTTTTAAGCAAATGATATCCGTCGCACCGTCTTCCCGTAATGTCGAGAAAAAGATTAAGCTTTCCGTACGCCTTTATTTTAAGTGCTTTGTTTTTCATTTTTCTGCTTCCTTAAGATCCGTAAGAAATTCACCTATACGTTTGACGGCTTCCTTGAGATGATTGATGGAATATGCGTATGAAACTCTTATATAACCTTCTCCGCATTTGCCGAAAGCGTCACCGGGAACGACCGCTACTTTTTTCTCTTGTACAAGCCGTTCGCAGAATTCATTGCTTGTAAGCCCTGTTGATTTTATACAAGGGAAAACGTAAAAAGCTCCGAGAGGAGTAAAACAGTCAAGCCCCAGTTTGTTAAAGCTGTCCACCAGAAAGCGGCGGCGCATATTGTATTCATTGCGCATTTTTGCTACGTCTCCAAAGCATGACTGCAAAGCGGTGACAGCGGCATACTGGCTTATTGAAGGAGAGGACATTATCTGATACTGGTGAAGCTTGTAAACGTGACGCATGATCTCCTCGGGTCCTGCCATAAAGCCTAGCCGCCAGCCGGTCATGGCAAAGGTTTTTGAAAATCCGTTGATAACGACCGTTCTCTCTCTCATGCCTTCAAGCTCGGCAATGGAGCAGTGCTTTCCCGAGTATGTAAGTTCGGCATAGATTTCGTCGGATGCAACAAATATATTGGTATCCCGAAGAACCTCGGCAATAGGCTCCAAATCTTCGCGTCGCATGATCGCGCCTGTGGGGTTATTTGGGAAAGGCATAATAAGCAGTTTTGTTTTATCGGTAATTTTTTCTCTGAGAGCCTGTGCCGTCAGGCGGAATTCATCCTCAGCCTTTGTTTCAATTATCACCGTTTTTCCGCCCATAAGAGAAACCAAAGGCGCATAGCATACAAAGCACGGTTCGACAATGAGGACCTCGTCGCCGGGATTTACAATTGCGCGGATGGAAAGGTCTATAGCTTCCGATCCCCCTACCGTAACGATTATTTCAGAATCCGGATCGTAATCTGTATGGATAAGTCTTTTGAGATAGGAGGAAATTTCACGTCTGAGCTCAATTAAGCCGGCATTTGCGGTGTATGTGGTTTTACCTTTCTCAAGAGCGGAAATAGCGCTTTGTCTTACGCTCCATGGCGTTTTGAAATCAGGCTCGCCCACGCCGAGAGAAATTACGCCTTCCACCGACTGAGCTATGTCAAAAAACTTTCTTATTCCCGAAGGCTTCATTTTTACAGCTTCTTTTGAAAGCAGTTTATCATAATCCATCATGGAGAAATCATTCCTCTTTCATCGGTTTGGTCATTGTTTATAATAATGCCGTTTTCCTTATAATTTTTCAGAACAAAGTGAGTCGTTGTAGACTGAACTGCGTCGATAGCCGCAAGTCTTTGGGAAACAAACTGTGAAATATCTCGTATGTTATTACCCGTTACAGATACCAGAATATCATATCCGCCGGACATAAGCCTTACGGATTCGACCTGCTCGTAAGACGAAATTTCTTCAGCAATCTCGTCAAATCCGCTCTGAGACTGAGGAGTTACCTTTAGTTCGATCAGAGCAAAAACCGCGCTGCTGTCAATAGCAGATTCGTCTATAATTGCCGAGTAGCCTTTTATAATACCGTTGCATTCCAGCCTTGATATTTCCTCGGCGATTTGCTCCTCCGTTTTATTAAGCATTACTGCCAGTTCGGAATTGGAAAGTCTTGCATTGGTTTTAAGCAGCTTAATCAATGAATCCATAATTTTACCTCCCAGTAAGTTATTCATTTTTATTATACCTTTTCTTATAGAAAAAGTCAATTAAAATTAATTGCAGATATGTATTTTTAATTCAACGTCTTAACTGATTCTGTTCCGCACCTGAATTTGTTGTTGACATTAATAAAAAAATGAATTATACTTGATAACATAAAATAAAGTTTATTCATAATATGAGGTGTTTGTCATAAATAGTAAAATTCAGAACCGGATTCAGTGGATAGATACTCTCAGAGGTATAATGATGTTCTTTGTGGTATGGGGACATTCGCTGTCGGATCAGTATTTGGATAAATATATATTCAGCTTTCATATGCCTGCGTTTTTTGTCATCTCCGGTATGACCTTTGCATTCAACAGAGAGACGAATTTCTTCAGGTATGCATTGAAAAAAATTAAAGGACTTATCGTGCCTTATTTCTGCACAAATCTTCTAGTGGTTCCGCTGTGGTTTATAAACCGCCATATTTCTGCGGTCTCATATCAAACGTTTCCGGAACTTATAAAGGGAGTTTTAATATCAAACGTGGAAAGCGGATACAAAATGCCTTCAAATACCACGTGGTTTATAACCTGTTTGTTTCTTACTGATATTTTGTTTTTTGTTATAAGCAGAATCTCTGAGAACGAGATCGTTTTGATAGGCGCTTCGGCTTTTGTTTACGGTCTGGCCTATACTGCCGGGGTCGTTACTGACAAGCAATGGGGCATATGGCACTGGCAGGTCGCTTTCAGCGCCTTTGTATTCTACCTAGGCGGATATATTTTTATGAAAAATATTGAGGCAGTCAAAAGATTTTTCAGCAGACCATGGATAGTGTATTTGTTATCTGCCGTTCTGCTGGTCATAGGTGCGTGGGCGTCCTCGGAGAACAGCCGTATTTCTATGGTAAACAATAAATACGGCAAGCCTGTTATTTTTTTCTTCTCTGCCTTTTGCACTACGCTTGCATTTACACTGACGATTATGAAGCTTTCCGATTGCAGACTGTTTTCAAAAGTGTTCGGGCTGTTTAATTATGTCGGAAGAAACACTTTGGTATACATTGCGTTTCACGTTCCCATAATCAGATTTGTAAAGCATTTTATTCCGGCGCTAAAAGGAACAAACGATGTTTATAGGTTTATTATGGCAGTTGGAGTTTATCTGATTATTCTTCCGTTGGCTTGGCTTACTGAAAAATTTCTTCCTTTTTGTGTGGGAAAAAAGAAAAAAATATTAGAAAAGGACTTGACAAAACAAAAATAAAAGTTTATACTTCTTAATATGCGATTGCATGAAATTGAAATACAGAAAGGGGTGGGTAAAATGACAATAAATAATAGAACTTGTGGTTTGGATATTATTTTTATTATGTCGGATGTTGTTTTACCCGCACTTTTAGTGGACTGCTGACTTTTTGGTTTTGCGGACGTTTATCAATAAATATGCGGTAATTATGACCTCTGATGTACATTATCAGAGGTCTTTTTGCGTTTTGACCGGATACTCAAAAAAGTCTGAGCGGTTTTGGTGATGCACGCAGAATTCATTGAAGGAAAAATGCCGGACATACAAATATGACAGCCGCAATTTTGTATTTTTACTGACTGAATTCAGAAAGGAGTGTTTAGATAGATGAAATTTTTTGACGTTCTGCCTTCGCTGGCGGAGAACGAGCTTTTAAAGCGGGGAGTTATGACGGACGAGCTGCTATATTGCGTAAAAGCCGATCTTGACGGCGAAGGCTGTTATATAGACGTGTATATTACATTTACTAAGGAGGTTCTGTCGGTTCTCAGCGGATATGAGAAATACGGCAGGATGCAGAGAGGTTCAAAACGGAAAAATCTTGTTGAATTTACAGTATCGGATTACAGCGAGTACCCTTTAAAGGATATAGAAGAAATGTACGTTGACAGGTACGTCAATTCGGCGAGACTGATGATAAAAAGCAAGCGCGGCGAGGAATTTTCGATAGCCAGGTTTTCTCTCGGCTTTGCCGATAAGTTTGAGAAATTTTCACAAAGGGTCAATCTGACGGTAAAAGGAGAGCCTATAGACGATTCTCTGCTTGAGGGAACCAAGACTCATTGTCCAATATGCGGCGAACCCTTTCCCGATCCCAACCGGCCCGTATGTCCCAGGTGCGTGGACCGGCGTTCGGTATTCAAGCGGCTGCTTTCGTTGTTTCTCGAATTTAAAACGGCGGTAATACTTATTTTGCTTACAATAATTTTGAGCAATGTTTTTGCTGTTTTATCGCCTGTTTTCGGATCTCAGATGCTTTATGACGATGTGCTTGCCGAAGGCGGAAAATACTACGGAAAGATTCTGATGATAGTTATGATAATAGCTTCGATAAATCTTGCCGGTATGATAATGCGGATTATATCGGGGATCATTACTTCAAAAATCGTTCCCGTTGTTACGCATCGGTTAAGGGTAAGAATATTTTCGTCGATGCAGCATCTGTCCCTTGATTTTTTCACCAGTAAACAGACAGGCTCGCTTATGTCGAGAGTTGACCGCGACAGCCAGAATATCTATTGGTTTTTTACGGATATAGTGCCATATGGAATAACAAACGTGGTGAAAATCATAGGAATAGCAGTTATAATGCTTATGATCTCTCCGCTGCTTTCGATCGGAATCATACTTACAATTACGGTGATTGAAGTTGTTCAGCATAATTTTTACCGCAGTCAACGAAAGCTTTACCGAAAATATGACGTGGCAATGAGATCCGCAAACTCTGTTCTTTCCGACGTAATGAACGGACAAAGGGTAGTTAAATCCTTTGCGCGCGAGGATACGGAAATTGAGCGCTACCGGGTTAAAAATACCGACGCATTTACTATAAATACCCGCATAAATTCAAGATTAGCAAATACGATACCTGTAATCTGGACTTTTTACCGTATTGTAAATAAGCTTGTTTTCTGCCTGGGAGCTGTGCTGGTAATAAAAGGCCATATACTTTTTGGAGCTTTGTCGGCGCTTATTTCATATACTGAGATGGCAATGGATCCTATAAACTTTTTTACATGGATAGGCGACCGATGGGCAAGGTGTATGGACGCCGCCTCCAGAATGTTTGAGATAACAGACGCTATTGCAACGGTCAAGGAGGATAAAGATCCGGTTCATATCAAAAGCATGAAAGGCGATATCGAACTCAGAAACGTTTCTTTTGAATACGAGGCCGGACATCCGATAATCAAGAATGTTTCCTTTAAGGTGCAGTCAGGTCATATGTTCGGAATAGTAGGAAAAACCGGAGCCGGAAAATCTACAATTATCAACCTGATGGCGCGGCTTTACGACGTAACAGGCGGCGAGATACTTATAGACGGAATTCCGATAAGAAAAATTGCTTTTGATGATTTAAGACAGAATATTGGTATTGTTTCGCAGGAAACATTTTTGTTTATAGGCTCGATCGCTGATAATATACGTTACGCCAATCCTGACGCTTCAATGGAAGAGGTGATCGAAGCTGCAAAATCCGCCAACGCTCACGAGTTTATCACCAAGCTGCCGGAGGGCTATAATACAAAGGTCGGAGAAGGCGGAATATCCCTTTCCGGCGGTGAAAAGCAGAGAATATCCATAGCCAGAGCCATAATACAAAAGCCCAATATTCTTATCCTGGACGAGGCCACTGCTTCAATGGATACCCGTACTGAGCGGAAAATACAGAATGCCATAGATTCTCTTAAACAGGGAAGAACTATTATTTCAATAGCCCACAGGCTGTCAACTCTACGCGATGCCGATATGCTCTGCGTAATAGAGAACGGTGAACTGAAAGAGATGGGAACTCATGACGAGCTTATCCGCGCAAAGGGCAAATATTTCGAGCTGTACAAGCTTCAGTCTGATGCATTGCAGTTTATACAGGAGTAGAGTGATTTTTCAGACATAAATATCAAATAAAACAGCAAAGTTTTTACCGAAGATATCGAAATTATCAAGCCTATCTATAACTTAAAGGCCGGATAAGAATAATTGAACAGACTAAACGAGGTAAAATAATGATTTACTTTCAGGATGAAAATATTATAGTGAGAACAATGTCCGAAGCCGATCCTTATTCGGACTGTATAAACGACGATAATTTGAATTTGTATTTTTATAAAAAACTAAAGTAGGGGGTATGAAAATATGAGTAACAGCATACAGGAAGAAATATACGTGGTCGACAAGCTTACTATTCTGGATTGTACAAAAATAAAGCTTTCAAAGGAAGCAAGCGGCTATCTTACTCTTGATTATAACGGAAAGCTTTACAGTAAGGTGAGCCCCACAAGGCTTGTGCCTTTTATTTCAAAGACAACATATATCAGTCTTTCATATGAAAACGAAGAAAAGGAATTCCGCGAAATCGGCGTTATTAAGGATATGAGGGAGCTGTCAGAAGAACAGTACAAACTTTTGGACAGCTATCTTGAATATAAATATTATATGCCTGAGATCACCAAGGTTTACAGTATAAAGGACAATATGCATGGCGCAATTTTTGTAAAGGCGGACACTACCTCCGGACAGAAAACGATATGTATCCGCGATTGGTATCAGAATTTCCGTATGATAGGCTATGACTATCTTTATGTAAACGACGCTGACGGAAATAAATACTTCTGTCCGGATATTCACAAGCTCGATAAGAAAAGCCGCCTTGTACTTGAAATGTTTACTTAAAGCGTCTTAATAAAGAACTACCCAAAAGGAGCTGAAAAAAAGTGAACCTATGCCTTTCAAAACCCTTAAACGCAGTCGATGACGTGGTATATTCGCTGCCTTATAATTTTACGGCTGACGGCGCCGCAGCAAATGGGCATTTCTGCGTTACAAAAGAAAAAATACTTATATATCTTAAAGACGAGGTCATAAAAGAGTACAATATTTCGGACTTTTCTGAATTTATCTGTCAGCAGCAGATAGGTACCTCCATGGCTCAGGGCGTTACGGTAGGTGGTGAAACTGTATGCTTCTGCGCCTTTACTCAGGATAAGTTTCTGCGTTTTGCCGAGCTTTTAAAGCTGCTGGATTATTACGTAAGAACAGGGGAGTTTGTGATAGAAGCAGACACCGATGAACCGGTGTGCCCTAAGTGCGGACTGCCCTTGGACGGAGCAAAAGAATGTATTTTCTGTACAAGCAAGAGCAAAACCATGATAAAGCTGATAAAGCGCATAGCTCCGTATAAAAAATACTTTGTCATTGCGGTAGCCTGCACTATTCTGTCAGAGTTGGTGTGGGTGTTAACGCCCTATCTTGACAGAATAATCATTGATAAATATGTTACTCCTAAATCTGCCGAATGGGCAGGGCTTGCCGCCGTGGTGATTACCGTAGTATCGCTGCTCCTGCTTGCCGGAATATTTGAATTTTTCAATATGAAAAACAGCTTTAAGGTAGCGCTTAATCTTGGCAGAGATTTAAGGCAGGACGTTTTCCGCAAATCACAGGAGCTGTCAATGAACTCCATATCCAAAAGAACTGCGGGCGAGCTTATAAATCGTGTTTCCAGCGATGCCGCTAAGCTTGAAGACTTCATTACCGCCAACGGAAAAGACGCTATAGTCAAAATTCTTTCTTTGATCATTATAGGCGTGCTGTTGTTTGTTATGGACTGGCGGCTGGCGCTGATGACTGTAATTCCAGTACCGATAGTTTTTATAATTGTAAGCAAGCTTTTTGACACGATGGCTATACGATATACTAAGGTATGGAAAAAGAGCGTTTCACACGGCGAAACTCTGCATGATATACTAAACGGTATCAGGGTAGTAAAATCCTATGGCAACGAAGTAAGAGAAATACGCCGTTATTCCGACTGCTCCGAGCAGTGGGCAAAAAGCGCTGTACGTGCGGAAATAATGTGGTATCTGACTATGCCGGTTTCCGAGTTCATACTTACGATAGGAAATTTCTTTGTCTTGTATTTTGGAGGAAGAATGATACTTAACGAAGTAATGAGTCTGGGACAGCTTATACAGTTTACCACCTACGTGGCAATGCTTTACGAGCCGATACGCTGGCTTATTCAGATACCAAGAACCCTTGCTGATACTTCTGTTTCGGCAGGTAAGGTTTTTGAGATACTTGAAGAAGATAGCGACGTTCGTGACGCTGAAAATCCCGTAGAGCTTGACATAAAGGGAGATATAGAATTTGACGATGTATATTTCGGATACAAAGTCTACAATCCGGTGCTGAAGGGTATAAGCTGTAAAATCAATAAAGGCGAAATGATAGGAATCGTTGGACATTCGGGTGTAGGCAAATCTACCATGATAAATCTAATTCTGCGGCTTTACGACTGTACTCAGGGAGAAATACGCATAGACGGAGTGAATATAAAAGATATTGCACAGAAAAGCCTGCGCTCTCAGGTTGGAGTTGTACTTCAGGAAACCTTTCTTTTTGACGGAAATGTCCTTGAAAATATATCATATGCGAAACCCGACGCAACCTTTGAGGAAGTAATAAAGGCGGCGAAGATAGCCAACGCCCACGACTTCATTGTGAAGCTGCCTGACGGATACAACACCAGAGTAGGAAACAAGGGCTATCAGCTTTCCGGAGGAGAACGTCAGCGGATCGCTATTGCCAGAGCAATACTTCATGATCCGAAAATCATAATTCTCGATGAAGCTACCGCCTCGCTGGATACCCAGACAGAAAAGCAGATACAGGAGGCACTCGGCAAGCTGACCAAGGGCAGAACCACTATTGCAATAGCCCACAGGCTTTCAACTCTCAGCAGTGCCGACCGTCTTATCGTACTGGACAAGGGAAAACTTGCCGAATTCGGCACGCATACCGAGTTGATGAAAGCCAAGGGCGTATATTACAAGCTTGTAATGGCACAGAGGCAGACTACAAAGATGAAAAAGGCTGTGACCTCTCCCGCTGCGGAATAATAAACAGACCGATTGCAAGTATATAAGGAGAACAGAGAAATGTTTAAATACAAAAGAATTATGGTCATAGGCTGTTCAGCTTCGGGAAAATCCACCTTTTCCCGAAGGCTGTCTGAAATAACGGGAATACCCGTAACTCATCTTGATACGCTTTTCTGGAAGCCCGGCTGGATAGAGGAGGACAGAGCAGTGTTCAGGGAAAAGCAACGCAGAATAATCGCTTCCGACAGCTGGATAATCGACGGGCATTACAAATCAACCATGGAAATGCGCCTTGAGCGGGCACAGCTTGTAGTCTGGTACAGGCTGAGCCGGTTTGATTGTATAACCGGGTACTTGAGGAGATTGCTGAATGGCATGACAAAACGTATTTCTCGTCCGGATATAACTGAGGGTTGTAATGAAAAGCTCGATATTGAATTTTTTAAATATATATGGAACTTTAACAAAACTCAGGATAAACCGGTGGAGGAGTTGCTGAAGAAGTATCCCGGCGTAAAGGTAATTACGTTTAAAACCAGAAAGCAGGCGGATGTTTTTCTCAAGCGTCTGCAGGAGAAGTATAAAGTATAAATTTGCTAATATAAAGGAGCGTATATTATGCAGCTTGAAGAAATGTCTGCCTTTTTTGCAGCCAGAGTTGACGGTTACGATGAGCATATGATAAACGATGTAGGCTGTGCGCAGTGCTATGAAATAATCCCCGATATTTTACCGAAAGATACATCTTCGTTATTGGACCTTGGCTGCGGAACGGGGCTTGAACTTCACTGGATTTTTAAAAGATTTCCCGATATATCAGTGACGGGGATAGACTTGACCAAAGCTATGCTTGACAAGCTTGAAGAAAAGTTTCCGGGAAAAAATCTAAGGCTTATAAACGGTGATTATTTTGAAGTCGATTTCGGAACAGAACAGTTTGACGCAGTTATTTCCGTTGAAACAATGCATCATTTTCCGAAGCCCCAAAAAGTAGAACTGTACAAAAAAATACATAGTTGTCTGAAAAAAGGCGGAGTTTACATTGAATGTGATTATATGATACCCGACGAAATTGAAAACGCACAGCAGATTGAAGATTATTTTTTTGCCGAATATAAAAAGCTGTCTGGTGCAAGCGCTGAGGGAAAATATTTTCATTATGATACTCCCTGTAAGGTTTCAAATCAGCTTGAAATGTTTGCAGAGGCAGGCTTCTCCCAATCAGAAAAAATATTCTCGCTTGAAAACACCGTAATAATCAAAAACGTAAAATAAAAACCGGACCTTGCCATAACTGCATAAAGCAGAAAAACGGCAAGGTCCGTTATTTTTTATTATTACGCCTGCGTCTGAAGCCAGCCCCAGAGCATTATCCAAAGCAGAGTGCTTATAAAGGAAACTATGTAGAACTTCATGTGTTTAGTTTTATGCCTGAAAACGTACATGCCTATCCAGCTTCCGATAAATCCGCCACATAGAGTAAGACCAAGTAAAACCTTTTCAGGTATCCTCCATTTGTGCCTGATTGCTTTATGCTTATCAACGCCGTATAAAACAAATGTCGCAAGTCCCATTACTCCGAAAAATGCAGGAAGAATATAGCTGCTCAGCATTTCTTTCATAGCAGCGTCTCCTTTCATGATAATCTGAAACAGCCCGGACAGAGATTACTGTCCAAGCTGTTTTTTACTATCTGCTGTTAATTAAAGTATTTTACGCCGTTTTCAAATATCTGCTGATCCTTTTCACCCGGGACATTAATGCAAACGCCAAGACCTTTACGCTCCGAGTGACCCATTTTTCCAAGCACCCTGCCGTCAGGGGAGGTAATGCCTTCAATGGCGTCGATGGAGGTATTCGGATTGCACTGAATATCAAGAGTGGGATTGCCGTCAAAATCAACGTACTGCGTAGCGATCTGTCCGTTTTCAGCCAGTCTTGCGATCTCTTCACTTGTCGCAACAAAGCGTCCTTCGCCGTGTGAAATCGCAATGCTGTGAATATCACCTACATTGCAGGAGGCAAGCCAGGGAGATTTGTTAGAGGCAATTCGTGTATTGACCATTTTGGACTGGTGACGATGAATGGTATTGAATGTGAGCGTGGGGGAATCGTTTCTCATTTCGGTTATCTCGCCGTAAGGCACAAGTCCCAGCTTTACAAGCGCCTGGAAACCGTTGCATATACCAAGCATCAGTCCGTCGCGGTTTTTCAGCAGGTCGTGAATTGCGTCGGTAAGACGTGGATTTCTGAGGAAGGAAACTATAAACTTGCCGGAGCCGTCCGGTTCGTCGCCTCCAGAGAAACCGCCTGGCAGCATAACGATCTGCGAACTTTTTATTTTTTCTTCCATTGCAGCAACCGATTCAGAAATAGCTTCGGCGCTCAGATTGCGCACCACGAATATCTCCGCTTCTGCACCCGCTTTTTCAAAAGCTCTTGCGGTATCGTATTCGCAGTTTGTGCCGGGAAATACAGGAATCAATACCTTAGGCTTTGCAATCTTTATAGACGGAGCGACTCTGCTTTCAGCTGTATAGCTGTAGGTCTTAGGAGTATAGTCAGGCTCCTTGATCTTTGCAGGGAATACCGGCTCAAGCTTTTCTTCCCAGAGTTTTTCCAGCTTGCTCATATCTACAGTATATTTGCTTGTAACAATGGAATAATCATCAGAAGTTATACCCAGAAGTCTGTAGGAATTCTCGTCAAGCCCTGCATTTTCAGTGTTTACACCCTGAGCAAGTTCGATAACGAATGAACCATAGCAGGCTCTGAACAGCTCTTCGGCGGAGCAGTCGCAGACAAATCTGAAGCCTATCTTATTTCCAAAAGCCATTTTTGCTACTGCTTCGGAAATACCGCCGTAGGAAACAGACCAGCACGCCGCAACCTTTCCTTCCGAAATAAGCTTTTCAACAGTTTTAAATACTTTTTTAAGCGATTCAAAGTTCACGATATGATTATCGTCGTATTTCGGCTTGATATAGATTACCGTCGAACCGGTATTTTTAAATTCCTGTGAAACTATATTTCCGGTTTTGGCAGTAGAAACAGCAAAGGAAACAAGCGTTGGAGGAACGTCGATTTCCTCAAATGTACCGGACATCGAGTCCTTTCCGCCTATAGAACCGCAGCCAAGCTCAAGCTGAGCCTTATATGCTCCGAGCAGAGCAGAAAAAGGTTTGCCCCAGCGCTTTGGATTATTCTGAGTTCTTTCAAAGTATTCTTGGAAAGTCAGCCAGCATTTTTCGTAGGTACCGCCGGCGGCAACTATCTTTGAAATAGATTCAACCACCGCGGAGATCGCACCGTGATACGGACTGATCGACGACAGGAACGGATTAAAGCCCCAGCCCATAAGAGAAGCCGTTGTGGTTTCGCCGTTGAGCACCGGTATCTTAGCCGCCATTGCCTGGGTTGGAGTGTTCTGATACTTGCCGCCGTACGGCATAAGCACTGTGGACGCTCCGATCGTTGAGTCGAAACGCTCAACCAGACCTTTCTGGGAACAGATATTGAGATTTGAGATCATAGCTTCCCATCTGTCTGCCGTATCTTCGGATTTGTCGTCGGGAGCAAATACGGGAGTATCAATTCTGACGGTCGTGTGTTTTTCAGCACCGTTGGAATTGAGAAATTCACGGGACAGGTTTACTATTTCAGCTCCGTTCCAGTTCATTCTTAACCTGGGTTCTTCGGTAACTCTCGCAACCAATGTAGCCTCAAGATTTTCCTTTGAAGCTTCATTCATAAACTTTTCAACGTCGTCTTTGGAAATAACTACAGCCATTCTTTCCTGCGATTCGGAAATGGCAAGCTCAGTGCCGTCAAGTCCGTCGTATTTCTTAGGAACTGCGTCCAGATTTATTACAAGTCCGTCGGTAAGCTCTCCTATCGCCACAGAAACTCCGCCTGCGCCGAAATCGTTGCAGCGTTTGATCATAGAGGTAACCTCAGGATTTCTGAAAAGTCTCTGAAGCTTTCTTTCTTCAGGCGCGTTACCTTTCTGTACTTCTGCGCCGCAGGATTCAAGTGAGTGAAGCGTATGAGATTTTGAAGAACCGGTAGCTCCTCCGCAGCCGTCGCGTCCCGTTCTGCCGCCCAGCAGTATAACAACATCTCCGGGCTGAGGTCTTTCCCTACGGACATTTGAAGCGGGAGCCGCGCCTACTACGGCACCGATCTCCATTCTTTTTGCTACATATCCCGGGTGATATATTTCGGTTACATGACCTGTCGCAAGACCGATCTGATTTCCGTAGGAAGAATATCCGTTAGCAGCTCCCACAACTATCTTTCTCTGAGGCAGCTTTCCGGTAATCGTGTCCTCCACCGGAACCAGAGGATTTCCGGCGCCGGTAACCCGCATTGCCTGATAAACATATGAACGTCCTGAAAGCGGATCTCTTATCGCGCCGCCCAAGCAAGTTGCCGCGCCTCCGAAAGGCTCGATCTCGGTAGGGTGGTTGTGAGTTTCGTTTTTGAACATAAGCAGCCAGTCCTCGTCAACGCCGTCAACGTCAACCTTGATCTTTACAGAGCAGGCGTTTATCTCTTCGCTTTCGTCCAGATCGTCCAGCAGACCGTCATTTTTAAGCTTTTTAGCACCTATTACAGCAAGATCCATCAGCGTGATAGGCTTGTCCGTTCTTCCCGCATACAAATTCTTTCTGGTATTTACATAGTCAGCAAAAGTATCTGCAATATATTCAGGTTCAATATCAACATCGTCAATAATAGTGGAAAATGTAGTATGGCGGCAGTGATCCGACCAATAAGTATCTATCATCCTGATTTCGGTGATAGTAGGATTACGTTTTTCGGTATCTCTGAAATAAGCCTGACAGAATTTTATATCGTCAAAATCCATTGCCAGACCAAGCTCGTCAAGCATAGCTTTAAGGTCGTCGTCGGTTGAATATATAAAACCTTCGACAGTATCAACTTTTGTGGGTATATCATATTTAACGTCAAGAGTCTCAAATGTATCAAGCTTGGCTTCACGTGATTCCACGGGGTTTATCATATAGCTTTTGATCTTAGCAAGCTCATTCTCTGAAAGATTACCCTGAACTATATAAATTACTGCGGATTTTACTGTGGGACGTTTGCCTCCGGTCAGGAGGGAAATACACTGAGCACACGAATCAGCTCTTTGATCAAACTGTCCCGGAAGATATTCAACGGCGAAAATAAATTCGTCTTCCGAAAGCTCAGGCAAGCAGCCATAGGTAACGTCAACTGCGGGCTCCGAAAAAACTACCGGGGTAGCAAGTCTGAAATCCTCGGCAGAAAGTCCCTCGGCGTCGTAGCGGTTGATAACGCGCAGACCCTCGAGATTTTCAAGCCCCAGCGCAGATTTGATGTCGCCTATAATAGATTTTGCCTCAACGGCAAATTCAGGCTTTTTTTCAACATAAATTCTATAAACGGCCATAAATACATCTCCTTACATCAGATAATTTAATTATACTACATTATTTCACTTTTTGTCAACTGAAAACAGCCAATATCCCACGGCTTTTTCTCCGTTTGCCCGCTCGCTTTCTGTTTGCTCTTAAACCGCGGTAATATCGGAAGTCTTAATAATCAGCGATTCTTATCAATCCGGATAAATGATTCGCCCTATGCAGAAATTATCTTCCGCCCCAGTTATCTCTACATAAAAAAACTGACGCTTTAAAGTTGTTTCCGGCGAAATTCTCGGAATTTTTACAAGCACATATTCCGCAGTGTGACCCTGATGAAAATCAGGCGATGATTCTTTTTCAAATAAAACTCTCTGAACCGTACCGACCTGCGATGACAAATAAGCTTTTTGGTTTTCGGCGCATACAGCACTCATTTCAGCCGCTCGTTTTCGCTTCGTTTTATTATCGATCTGTCCGTCAAGCTTATCAGCAGCGGTGCCTGAGCGGCGGGAATACGGAAAAATATGTGCATCTGCAAACTGAACTTTACGTACAAAATTCAGTGATTCTTCAAAATCTTCATCTGTTTCTTGAGGAAATCCAACCATTATGTCGGTGGTTATTGCGCAGCCGGGAAAATGTTTTCTAAGCTTTTCGCAAAGCCGTGCATACTCATCGGATCCGTAATGACGGTTCATAAGCCTAAGCGTTTTGTCGCATCCGCTTTGCAAAGAAAGATGAAACTGAGGACAAAGCTTTTCAAGTCGGCTCATGCGGAAAATATCGTCATCTGAAATCATTTCCGGCTCCATCGATCCCAGCCGTACTCTGAAATCGCCTTTGACTGAGCATACGGCTTCGATAGCGTCGATCAGCCTTGTGCCGTCTTTAAAGTCGCGTCCGTAGCAGCAAAGATTTATTCCGGTGAGTATTATCTCCTTATGACCCGATGAGGAAAGCTCTGCGGCCTCAGACGCAATATCAACCAAAAGCTTGGAGCGGATATGTCCTCTGGCTTTTGGGATAATACAGTATGAGCAGTGCATATCGCAGCCGTCCTGAATCTTTATATAGGCCCGGGTCTTTCCCTCAACGGAGGTATTTGTCATTCTTTCTATACTATCGCCAAGCTTATGCTCTTCAATATCCACGATTCTGTTACCGTCGGAAAGATATTTCATTATCAGCTCAGGAAGAGCGGCTTTGTTTTTTGTTCCGGTAATTATGTCGCATTGGGAAAGCATGCTTACGTCCTGTGGGAAAGCCTGCGGCAGACATCCGGTCACGGCAAGTATGCACGCAGGATTCTCTTTTTTTATGCGCCGTATGAGCTGCCGGCATTTTGAGTCAGACTGTGCGGTAACGGTGCAGGTATTAATAATGCATATCTGAGCCAGCGCAATTTCTTCGGTTTCCCCGAAACCAAGTTTTTTTAGCCGCTCCCGTATATTTTCAGTTTCATACTGATTTACCTTGCACCCGAAGGTATAATAAAAAACATTCATGTTAATTCGTTTCCTTGATTTACTCAAATATTACATATATACAACTTTCAACTTTCTGCATTGTGAAAAATGCTAAAAAAGTTCAATTGTACAAATCTGTTATTGACTATTATACTATATTTGATTTTTTTTTGCAAATAGTTATTGACTTTTCGGAAAAAATGCTTATAATGAATAATGTAGAGAGGAAAACTCTACAAGCTGATTTAACAAAAAACAGGTATGGTTTAAGCCAACCTTTAAGAGGAGGAGTTTTTATGAAAAAGGTTAAAATTATGCTCGATTCTATCGCTGCGGTAAAGAAGTTTGTAAGCATTGTTTCCATGTATGATTTTGATGTGGATTTGGCTTCGGGAAGATACGCAGTTGACGCTAAGTCAATTATGGGTATTTTCAGTCTTGACCTTTCAAATCCTATACAGTTGGTTGCGCATACGGATAATGCAGACAAGTTTATCGACGAAATCAAGGAATTTATTGTCGATTAATTCTTACTTATGTGAATTGAACCCTCGGGTACGATAACCAGCAGAGTGCTTTTGCGGCAGTCTGCTGTTATTTTATATCCGGAAGCTTGTTTATGACGGAATTCCAGCGTGAAGTGAATTTTTCAGGACATTTTCTTTGCCGTTTGCATTTATAAAACCGGTATAATATTTCATGGACTTGCCGAATAAGAATTAGTAAAAACAATTGGAGGCAGGTTTTTATGAATATTTATAGGAAAGCAGTTTTATTGTCGTTGTCAGCCATTATGCTGATCTCTTTTGCATTTTCTGCTTTTGCCGACGGAACCGACACTCATTACGAGACTTATCAGGCATATTCCCCGGCAGACGGAGGAATTCTTGACGGAATATCGGCGGAGTCGGCTGTAGTAATTGAAACCGGAAGCCGTACAGTCCTGGCAGAACTTAACTCTGACAGCCAGAGAAGCATTTCGCATCTTGCCAAACTTATGACGGTTTTGATTGCAGCGGAAAAAATAGACGCCGGGGAGATTTCAACAGACGATACGGTTACCGTTTCAGCTCATGCAAATTCAATGGGCGGCACGCAGATATGGCTTAACGTCGGTGAAAAAATAACCGTTGATGAGCTTCTTAAATCAATAACTATAGGAAATGCCAACGACGCCTGCGTCGCTCTTGCGGAAAAAATCGCAGGCAGTGAAGAAGAATTTGTTTCTTTAATGAATGAAAAAGCTTCGCAGTTGGGCATGAGCAATACAAAATATATCGATTGCACAGGTATGAGTGAAAAAACGGTGTCCACCGCCGGAGATACTGCGGTTTTATCCTGCGAACTTCTGAAATATGAATTTCTGACTCCTTATTTTACGACATGGATAGATAATGTCAGGAATCAGCAGACAGAGCTTGTAAGTACCAACAGAATGATAAGAACCTATAAAGGCGTCACAGGATTAAAGTCCTGCGCGTCTTCTGAAAGCGGGGAATGTCTGGCGGTATCTGCTGAAAGAGGTGAGATGTCAGTCTGCGCGGTTCTGCTTGGAAGCTCTTCGGACGAAGAAAAGTTTGCAGACGGCAAGAAGGCTCTCGACGGAGCTTTCGGAGCCTTTGAAATATATACTCCGGAGATACCGGAGGAAGTTTTTGAACCGGTGAAGATAAGCGGAGGGGAAAAAATGGACGCGGATGTTGCTGTAATTAATGCCGCACCTGTTATCATACCTAAGGGAGCATATTCGTCAATTGAATGTGAGTTCACAAAGTCAGACAATGCAGACGCTCCTGTATATAAAAATCAGGAGCTTGGAAGGATCACTTTCACTCTTAACGGAGAGAATATTATAGAGGGCAGTGTAGTGTCGAAAGAAGACGTGAAAAAGATAGGATTTGCTTTTGCTTTGAAAAAGATTTTGTTAAATTTGCTATACATTTAAAGCAATAATTTGTTGTATTTGCACAAAAAAGCAGTGCCGTCATTAAACCTCTTGAAATATTCACAAAAATATTGTATAATTTATCATAGCTAAGTATGGAAAGGAATTGAATAGTAGTGGCTGTTAAACTCAACGCAAAATATCTTGCTCCTTTTGTAGGAGAACATGAATTGGAGGCTATTGCTCCGCTGGTAAGCGCAGCTCATAAAAGTCTGACCGACAAATCCGGTCTTGGCAGCGATTTTCTTGGCTGGGTAGAACTTCCTGAAAATTGTGATAAGGAGGAGTTCGGACGCATTAAGGCTGCGGCAAAACGAATTCAGGACAAGTGCGACGTTCTTGTTGTGATCGGAATCGGCGGATCATATCTCGGAGCAAGAGCGGCTATCGAACTTTTAAAGTCACCTTTTTACAATAATCTCAAGAAAGATACTCCCGATATATATTTTGTCGGAAATAACATAAGCCCCGATTATCTTAACGAGGTGCTTTCTATCTGCGAGGGCAGAGATATATGCGTCAACGTTATTTCCAAGTCCGGAACTACTACCGAGCCGGCGCTGGCTTTCAGAATCTTCAAGAAGCTTGTAGAGGATAAGTACGGCAAGGAAGAAGCGAAAACAAGAATATTCGCAACAACGGATAAGGCAAAGGGAACGCTTAAGGAGCTTTCAGACGCGGAGGGTTATGAAACCTTTGTTATTCCCGACGATGTAGGCGGACGTTTTTCTGTTCTTACCGCGGTAGGACTTTTACCTATAGCTGTGGCAGGCTGCGATATTGACAAAATTATGGCAGGTGCGCGTGCTGGTATGGATAAATATTCGGAGGATAACGGCAATGACTGCTATACCTATGCCGCGCTGAGAAATATTCTTTACAATAAAGGCAAGAGCGTTGAAATGCTTATTACATACGACCCGAGCTTTACTATGATGAACGAGTGGTGGAAGCAGCTTTTCGGAGAGAGCGAAGGAAAGGACAATAAGGGAATTTTCCCGTCGTCCGCTACTTTTTCAACCGATCTGCATTCGCTTGGACAGTTTATTCAGGACGGATCGAGGGTAATGTTTGAAACCGTTGTAGATATCAAGGAGCCAAAGCATGATTTGTTCCTTGAGGACGATAAGGATAATCTTGACGGTCTTAACTTCCTTACAAATCAGAATATGTCCGTGGTAAACAAAAAGGCTTATCAGGGTACGATTCTTGCTCATACCGAAGGCGGCGTACCGAATATTGTACTTGAGGTAGACGCTCTGGATGAGGAGAATTTCGGAGAATTAGTTTATTTCTTTGAAAAAGCGTGTGCGATTTCCGGTTATATGCTTGGTGTTAATCCGTTCAATCAGCCGGGTGTTGAAAGCTATAAGAAAAATATGTTTGCGCTTCTCGGAAAGCCCGGATACGAATCGCAGAAGGCAGAGCTTGAAGCAAAGCTTTATTAAGGGAATACGAGTGCTTTTGCGCTCTAAAATAAAAGTCCGTCAGGACAGAATGGAGATTTGTTATGATTAATCTGATACCTGGAAAAAAAGGAACAGGCAAAACTAAGATATTGGTAGACGCTATTAAAGAGTCCGCCGAAAAAGCTACAGGCAATGTTGTCTGCATTGAAAGAGGAATGAAACTTACTTATGACATTCCTCATAAAGTAAGACTTGTAGACGCTGAAGAATACGGAATCAATAGCTTTGACGCATTCTACGGCTTTGTTGCCGGAATGCTTGCCGGAAATTACGATATTCAGGAAGTATTTGTTGACGGTATTCTTAAAATCGGCGGCAGAGACTATGATGCGTTCGGAGCCATGATAGAAAAGATTGCAATGCTTGCCAAGGATGTAAAGATCGTATTTACGGTTTCGGCTGACGTTGAAGAGCTTCCTTCCAAGGTAAGAGCTTTTATCAAATAATTTTTTCGTTGGTGAAAAAAAGTATTGACAAATTCCGCAAGTGGAGTTATAATGGAATTTGTGATGTTTGAGGTGTTATTATGATTTTGCAGTTGAAACAGCTTTTTGATATCGTCGGCGAGACTAAAGAATTTTCTTTTAAGATTTCTCCGGAGGAGATCAATAAGGCTCAGTTCAGCGCTGATTTTGTAACGCCGCTGTCTGTCGTCGGACGTGCTGAGAACCGTGCCGGAGTCGTTACCGTTAGGTTTTCGTGCGCTTTTACTCTCAGTCATGTATGCGACAGATGTCTGAAGGAGTTTGAGCGGGAATATTCATTTGAATTTTCTCATATTCTTGTGCAAAGTTCAAACACTCAGAACGACGAATATGTCGTCTGTGCCGACAATACTCTGGATGTAAATGAATTGGCTATTTCAGATTTGCTGTTACAGCTGCCTACAAAGATTCTTTGCAGGGAAGACTGCAAGGGTTTGTGTTACGTTTGCGGACATGATTTGAACGAGGGTGAATGTAACTGCTCTTGATATAGCAGCATTATCTATTTTCCATAAGAGGAGGTGCCAAAATGGCAGTACCAAAGAGAAAGGTTTCCAAAGCAAGACGTGATAAAAGACGTTCGGCTGTATGGAAATTAAATGCGCCTGCACTCAGCAGATGTTCAAATTGCGGCGAGCTGACAGCACCGCATAAGGTTTGCAAGAACTGCGGATACTATAAGGGTGTAGAGGTAATCAAGAAGGAGGTTTAATTCTTCGCTGATTACCGGTTGCTCAATTGCGGCTTTACCTCTGCTATTTTTATAGCGGAGCTTTGAGGGCAGAGGAGGATTCGCTTCCTTCTCTGCTTTTTACGTATATGAAGTATTAGGTAATACCGCCTGATGATCGTCTGACGGCTTTGCGCACAATAATTATGCGGTATTTCCATTATGAAAGGCAGAAAGATTATGTCGGCTGAAATTACGGGCATTGAAAAGCACAGTCCTGCGTTCCGCGCCGGAGTAAAAAAGGGCGATATTCTTATAAGCGTAAACGGACATGAGATTAACGACGTTCTTGATTATATGTTTTATTCCGCCGAGGACAGAACTGAGCTTTTGCTTGAGCGCGGCGGGAAAATACTGAAGAAAGCCGTTGTTAAGTCTGAATACGATGATCTTGGTCTTGAGTTTGCTTCTTTTCTTATGGACGACAAGCGTTCCTGCTGTAACAAGTGTATTTTCTGTTTTATCGACCAGATGCCTCCCGGAATGCGTGAAACATTGTATTTTAAGGACGATGACGCAAGGCTTTCTTTTCTGCACGGAAACTACGTTACGCTGACAAACCTTAACGATAAGGATATTCAGAGAATAATCGATATGCGCCTGAATATAAACGTTTCTGTTCATACCACAAATCCGGAGCTTCGCTGCAAAATTATGAATAATCGTTTTGCAGGAGAAAAGCTTAAATATCTGAAAATGATTGCAGACAGCGGTCTTATGATGAACTGTCAGATAGTTTGCTGCCCGGGGATCAATGACGGAGCGGAGCTTGAGCGTACTCTTAACGATTTGTCGGATCTGATGCCGAATATTCAATCGGTAGCCGTTGTTCCGGTAGGACTTACAAAGTATCGTAAGGGTCTTTTTCCTTTGACCTGTTTTGATAAAAACGGTGCAGAAAAAGTAATCGGCATTATTGAAAAGAAACAGCAGGAATGTCTTGAAAAATACGGAACCAGAATGGCTTTTCCCGCTGACGAATTTTATCTGCTGGCTCAAAAAGAGCTGCCGCCTACCGAATTTTACGAGGACTATCCCCAGTATGAAAACGGTGTGGGGCTTATGCGTTCTTTGTATGACGAGGTCGTTCAGGCTTTGGATAACTGCAATGAGAATGTGTCTCAGCGAAAAGTTACTGTGGCTACCGGTAAGGCTGCTGAAGCTTTTCATAAAATGCTTGCTGAAATGATCATGAGCAGATTTCCGCAGGTTGAAATCCGGGTAAAGGGAATTATAAATTACTTTTTCGGAGAGACTATTACCGTTGCCGGACTTGTTACCGCCGGCGATCTTATAAATCAGCTAAAGGATTCCCAGCTTGGCGATGAGCTGATAATACCCAAAGTGATGCTGAAGGCCGACGAGCCTGTTTTTCTTGACGATCTGACAGTGTCGGACGTTGAGAAAGCGCTTAATGTTAAAATTTCATCCAGTGCTAATGACGGATTTGAATATCTGGATAAGGTGCTTGGTATTTCATATTGAACTAAGAAGAAAAGACTTCAGGTCTTTTGCGTAAGTTGGGAGATGATAGAATGTCATTGCCGATAGTTGCAATTGTAGGTCGTCCGAATGTGGGAAAGTCGACGCTTTTCAATAAGCTTATCGGGCAGAAGCTTTCAATTGTAGAGGATACTCCGGGTGTGACCCGTGACAGGATATATTCAAAATGTGAGTGGCTGGGTCATGAATTCATGCTGGTGGATACCGGCGGAATAGAGCCCGATTCTGACGATATCATTCTTTCGCAGATGCGGCGTCAGGCAGAACTTGCCATAACAAAAGCGGACGTTACCATTCTTGTTACTGATATGCGAAGCGGAGTTACCGCCAACGATCTTGACGTTGCGTCAATGCTTCAGAAATCAGGAAAGCCTGTAGTTCTGTGCGTAAATAAATGCGACAGTATAGGAGAGCCTCCTGTCGAGTTTTATGAATTTTATAATCTGGGTCTGGGAGAGCCTATTGCAGTTTCTTCGGTTCACGGACACGGAACAGGAGATCTTTTGGATGAAGTACTGAAATATCTTCCCGAGAAAAGCGAAGAGGATTACGGCGAGGATACAATAAGAGTTGCGGTAATAGGAAAGCCTAATGTGGGAAAATCGTCGATAATAAATAAAATATGCGGCGAAGATAGAGTGATCGTTTCGGATATTGCCGGAACAACGCGCGACGCTACCGATACGTTTATAGAAAATGAAGAAGGCAAATTTGTATTTATTGATACTGCCGGAATCAGGCGCAAATCAAAGGTTCTGGACAGTATTGAAAAATACAGCGTTTTAAGGTCGTATATGGCAGTGGACAGAGCCGACGTTGCAGTAATAGTTATAGACGCTACGGTTGGATTTACCGAACAGGATTCAAAGGTTGCCGGTTATGCTCATGAAAAAGGCAAGGGATGTATCGTTGCAGTAAACAAATGGGATGCAATTGAAAAGAATACCAATACAATGGATGAATTCCGAAAAAAGCTTACCGACGATTTTAGCTTTATGAGCTATGTTCCGTTTGTATTTATTTCTGCAAAGACCGGTCTGCGTATAAACAAGCTGTTTGAGATGATAAAGTATGTCGCTCAGCAGAATTCGGTAAGAATTCCTACCGGAAGACTTAATGACGTGCTGGCATATGCGACTTCCAGAGTCCAGCCGCCGTCGGATAAGGGCAGACGTCTGAAAATCTATTACATGACTCAGGCTTCTACAAAGCCGCCGACATTCGTTGCTTTTGTAAATCGAGCAGATTTATTTCATTTTTCCTATCAGCGGTATATAGAAAATCAGATCAGGGAAACCTTTGCGCTTGACGGCACTCCCATTGTGATAAAAGTACGTGAGCGTGACAGAAACGATGTAAAATAAGGAGAATATCTATGGATTACTTTCTTAGTATTGCTTTTACTCTGGTGTTTTCTTACCTGCTGGGCAGCGTAAATTCGGCAATTACCGTTTGTAAGATATGGAAGAAGTCTGATATACGTGATTACGGTTCAAATAATGCCGGACTTACCAACGTTCTGAGAGTTTTCGGAAAAGGACCTGCAATCGTTACATTGCTGCTTGATCTTGCAAAGGGAATTTGTGCTGTTCTGGTCTGCCGAGGGCTTGTTACCCATGTTTTTGACGTTACTTTTTTCAATAATGACCGCTTTATCGGTTATGTTGCGGGCCTTGCTGTAATACTGGGACATATTTTTCCGATATTCTACGGTTTTCACGGCGGAAAGGGAGTTCTTGTTGCGGCAACTACCCTGATTACGATAGATCCTTTGACCTGCCTTTTTGCCGTATTGGTATTTGCCGTTGTAGTGGCGGTTACAAAATATGTTTCTGTCGGCTCGATTGCTGCGGCTTTCTCCTACCCCATTTTTACAATGCTTACCCAGTATTTAAGACATATTGACGGAGCGTGGCAGAATATGCTGATGGCTCTGGCTATAGCTTTTCTCATTACCTATATGCACAGACCCAATATAAAAAGACTTAGAGAAGGAACTGAAAATAAATTCAGCTTTAGCGGCGGAAAGAAAACAGATGGGAATACGGATAACGATAAATAATTTGAAACGGGGGTTAATTTATGGCGGATATAGCTATACTTGGTTCGGGAGGATTCGGTCTTTCGCTTGCCGTTATGTGCAGCAATGCCGGACATACGGTAACAGTATGGTCAAAATTTCAGGACGAAATAGATACTATAAAGAGAACCGGCGAGCTTAAAGCAAAGCTTCCGGGTGTGAAGATTCCGGAAAACGTTGCGCTTACTACCGATATTTCCTGTGTAAAGGGAAAAGAATTGATTATTATGGGCATACCTACTGCTTTTTGCCGCGGCGTATGTGAAAGTGCAGCGGAGTATGCGGACAGCGATTCGATAGTTGTAAACACTGCCAAGGGACTGGAGGCAGGGTCGCTCAAGACCATGAGTCAGGTTATGGAGGAAACTTTTCCGAATAACAGATATGCGATTCTTACGGGTCCGTCTCACGCTGAAGAGCTTGCCAGGGGCATACCTACCACTATAGTGGTAGCTTCTCCTGACAGGGAGGTTTCTTATTACGTTCAGAATACGCTTACAAACCGCACTTTCAGAATTTATGTTAACGACGATGTTTTAGGCTGCGAGCTGGGCGGTTCGCTGAAAAATATAATTGCGCTTGCCGCAGGAGTAAGCGACGGACTTGGGATGGGCGACAATACCAAGGCGGCGCTGATGACAAGAGGGATTCGGGAGATTTCGGTTCTCGGCGCCGCATTGGGAGCTAAGACGGAAACCTTTGCCGGATTAAGCGGAATAGGTGACCTGATTGTTACCTGCTGTTCAATGCACAGCCGGAACAGGCGTGCGGGAATACTGATCGGTCAGGGGGTCTCTCCGGAGGAAGCCGTTGAACGCGTTGGTACCGTCGAAGGATATACCTGTACAAGGAATGCATATGAGCTTGCAAAAAAAATGGGTGTTGAAATGCCTATTACAGAGCAGCTGTACAAAGTCCTGTTTGAGGGAGGAAAGGCGATAAACGCCATATCTGCGCTTATGGACAGACCTTCCAAAAACGAAACGGAATCCGATTTTCTGGGGCAGAAATAAAATACGGGAGCTTTTATTATGGTTTATAATTTCAATCTTCGTACCGAGCATGAAAATTTCTATAATATAACCAGCTATGTAAGGCAGGCAGTTATCGAATCGGGAATTTCAAACGGAATTGCCATAGTATATTGTCCCCACACTACCGCCGGTGTTACAATAAATGAAAATGCCGATCCGGATGTTGTAACCGATTTACTGTATGCACTTGATAAAACCTATCCGGAACGTCCGCAGTTTAGACATTCAGAAGGAAATTCGGCGGCTCATCTGAAGGCAAGCTGTATCGGTTCGTCCGTTACGGTAATCATTGAAGACGGCGTTCTTTTGCTGGGTACTTGGCAGGGAATATATTTTACCGAGTTTGACGGCCCCAGAAACAGAAGATTTTCGGTAAAGATTTTGAAGGGTTAAGATTGATAAGTCCTGCCGCCGCGAAGCTTTTCAAGCGTTTGCGGCGGGCAGGACTTTTTATTTTGCATACTGTCTTTTTTCTGAAATTTATTTTAAAAACCACTTTACATTTGATATTAAATATTGTATAATTTTAATATGAGTAATTATGTTAATATTACGACTATTATTAAATAAGGAGTGCTTTTTATGGAACCGAAATACAAGCGTATACTTCTGAAATTAAGCGGCGAGGCTCTCGCCGGAGATAAGAAAACAGGTCTTGATTACGATGTCATGACATCTTTCGGGGAGAGCATAAAAAAATGCGTTGACGCCGGCGTAGAGGTGGGCGTTGTCGTAGGCGGCGGAAATTTCTGGAGAGGCCGTACCAGTGAGACGATCGACCGTACAAAGGCTGACCAGATTGGAATGCTTGCAACGGTTATGAACTGTATTTACGTATCTGATATTTTCAGACATGTTGGAATGAAGACAGAGATTTTCACACCGTTTACATGCGGCGCCTTTACAAGTCTGTTTTCAAAAGACGCAGCAGTTGAGGCGTTAAACAGTGGAAAGGTTATTTTCTTTGCAGGAGGAACAGGACATCCATATTTTTCAACAGATACAGGAGCAGTTCTTCGGGCGATTGAGATTGAGGCGGATGCAATGCTGCTTGCAAAGGCAATTGACGGTATTTACGACAGCGATCCGAAGTTGAACCCGGATGCGAAAAAATATGATGAGATCACAATTCAGGAGACGATTGACAAACGTCTTGCGGCTGTAGATCTTGCGGCGTCTATTTTATGTATGGAGAATAAGATGCCGATGTTAGTCTTCGGATTGAATGAAGAAAACAGTATTGCAAACGCCGTAG
>ERZ780218.66-NODE-66-length-104465-cov-5.031759_pt1 | contig 104465 bp, 93 predicted proteins | sample MGYA00510975_ERZ780218 | MGnify/ENA primary metagenome ERZ780218 (study PRJEB29588, sample SAMEA2152063) | human gut metagenome | biome: human gut; feature: human-associated habitat; material: faeces | place: Denmark | collected 2008/2010 ... | reverse complement strand
TTTTAAGCGGCTGCGGCGGCAGACGCATATTTCCAAGAAAGGTAAGATAATGTCAAGTTCAACTGTTACAAAGGGAGCCCTTGCAGATGCGCTGAAAAAGCTGTGCAGAGAAAGACCCCTGGAAAAAATCTCAATTTCGGATATAACCGGAGAGTGCGGATTAAACCGTCAGTCTTTTTATTATCATTTTCAGGATAAATATGAGCTGCTGGACTGGATATATTATAATGAGCTGTTTGTGCATTTTAACAGCGGCGTCGGATTTCACAACTGGGAGAAAAACCTTGAAGCATTTCTTGCGAGCATGAAGAACGACAAAGCTTTTTATTGCAGTGCGCTGAAAAGCTCTGACAGAACGTTTGAAAAGCATTTGTATAAGATAATGCACAGACTGTTCGTCAAGTTCATACACCATGCAGTCAAGAAAATGGCGACGAGAAGCAAGGCCGATTTCTTTGCGGATTATTATTCTCACGGTTTCTGCGGGGTTATTATTGATTGGGCGGTAAAAGGGATGAAAGAGCCGCCTGCCGTTCTGGTAAGCAGGATAAAGGAGCTTGCTTTTGAAAACGTGCTTATCGGAGAAGGCTTTAGAGAGAATCTTTAAAGTTATTTTAAGATGCTGCGGTCATAGCATGAATTTAACGCAGATTGGTATATATCTTAATTTTGGAAAGGCTTGAATTATGAAAAAAACTGCACTTGTAACGGGCGCAAGCTCAGGAATAGGACGCGAAATTGCTATAGAGCTTAACAGGCGCGGATATGATTTGATTATAACGGCGAGAAGAGAGGACAGGCTAACGGAACTCAAAAAGCGTCTGAAAGGCGAAGTTACTGTTATACCTGCCGATCTTTCGGATATAAAACAGTGCTATGAGCTTTACCGGAAAGCATCCGGACGGAATGTATCCGTACTGGTAAACAACGCGGGATTCGGCGGTATCGGAGAGTTCAGCAATACCGACCTTGAAAGAGAGCTTAAAATGATAGATCTGAACTGTAAGGCAGTCCATATTCTTACGAAGCTTTTTCTCAGGGATTTCAAAAAACGCAATTACGGATATATACTGAACGTTGCGTCCTCCGCCGGACTTATGGCCGGGGGACCTATGATGGCTTCCTATTATGCCACAAAATCTTATGTAGTCAATCTGACCTGCGCTGTAAACGAGGAACTGAGACGCAAACACAGTCGCGTTCAATTGTCAGTTCTCTGTCCGGGACCTGTCGACACAGAATTCAACGATGTTGCCGGATGCAGATTCGGAATAAAAAGCATAAGTCCTCGGACCTGTGCGGTAAAAGCTGTGGACGGACTTTTCGCCGGAAAAATGATCATCGTTCCGGAAAAGCTGCTGGAAATCGGAACTGTTGCCGCCAGGCTGCTGCCAAAGAGGCTGCTGCTACTTATAACAGGAAATATTCAGCATAAAAAACTTAATTAACGGCTTGGTGACAGCGACAAAAATTCTGGTGTTTTTTTGTCAAAATTATATAAGAAAACGTTATCAAATTTGTTCAATAAGTCAGTTGAAATATAGAAGAAAATAAAGTACAATATAGATATACTTAATTTAGAAAGGAAGTTTTATATCTATGAAACTCAGAAAGATTTTTGCAGGTATGGCTGCTTCTGCTGTAGCTATGACTGCTTTTGCTGCTACAGGCATTTCATCTTCCGCTTTAGATCAGGAATATAATGCTGGTGTTGCATTCCAGACAGCTGATACATGGAATTTCCGTGATCTTTACAAGGCTGAGCTGGATGAAGCCAAGGGTGAAAAGGCTGTATTCCCTGCTGCTGTTGTAGGTGTTCAGGGCGGAAGCGGAACAAAGCCGGAAACAAAGCCCTCCGGATACGGTTATGATACTGCTGTTTCGGTAAGCGATGTCAAGATCCAGTATGATGGTACTTATACAATTTCAATTGCTGCAAGCGGAACGATCAACGATGATGCTGCTGTATTTGAAGACGGCACTGACAGAAACGGTCAGAAGTGGTCTATGGCAAAGAATACAGAGCCCGACGGCACAGAAGTTACGTCGTCTCAGTTCAATATGATCGCTATTTCAACAGATATTCCGTGCGAGGTCGATGAAGACGGAAACGCTGTAGTAGACGGCAATGTTGTTTCTGTAAAGGATATCACACTTAAATCCGGTTCTAATGAATACACAATGGAAACTGCTCCTCAGAAGAGCGACGCCGATTATGTTTCGTTCATGCTGGTAAATGAGTGGGGAAGCGAAGAGGGAACACTTGAGCCTGAATCTGTTGCTATTCCCGGCGAAGGCGAAACTCTTGAGATCACCTTTACGATAGAAGGCCTTGGAGAGGCTCCTGCTGAGGAAAGCAGCGCTGCAGAAACAACCGAGTCTGAGACTGAGGCTACTTCATCTGCTGCGTCTACAACTTCAACATCGACTACTACTTCAAAGGCATCTACTACATCTACAACTGCTACGACTTCAACTTCTGCAGGTTCCGATAAGACTGCTGAGTCCGGTGCTGCTGCAGGTATCGCTCTTGCAGGTATCGCTCTTGCCGGCGCTGCAATTGTAGTTGCTAAGAAGAAATAATTAATTTCTATAGAATTTTTAAAGAACTCCGGCTTCGGAGTTCTTTTTTTATGTGAAAACTGATGAAATTACAGCGTTCGTCTAAAAAAATCAAATTTAGCTATAGACAAAGCGGGCGATTTATAGTATAATTAATACATAATTTAGTTATTGAGGTTTGTTTTATGAGAGTTATTACCGGAGCTGCCAGAGGAAAAAAGCTGAAAACTCTGGAAGGACTTGATGTACGTCCTACTTCCGATATGGTTAAAGAGGCTGTTTTTTCGATCATACAGTTCGATTGCCCCGGAGCCAGTGTCTTGGATTTGTTTGCCGGAAGCGGCCAGCTGGGAATAGAAGCGCTGAGCAGGGGGGCGTCGCATTGCGTTTTTGTGGATAAAAACAGGAGCGCTGTGGATATAGTAAAGGATAATCTGAATAAATGCGGTTTTGTCCAGTCTGCAAGAGTGCTTAATATGGACAGTCTTGAGTACCTTAAGGTTGCAAAGCCCGGCTTTGACATAGCATTGCTTGATCCTCCTTACAGAATGGGTCTGATAGAAAATGTTCTGCCGGAGCTGGATAAGAAAATGAATCCGGGCGGCATAGTAGTGTGCGAGCATGAAAAAGAGCTTACCCTGAACGACAGCTTTGGAAGATTAACTTTAAGAAAACGCTATAAATATGGGAAAATTGCTGTAACGGTTTATGAAATTCCCTACGAGGAAGATGAGGTATAAATGAGAATTGCTGTTTGCCCCGGAAGCTTTGATCCTGTGACGGTAGGGCATCTGGATATAATTAACCGTGCTTCAAAGCTTTTTGATAAGGTTATTGTACTTGTATCGTTCAATGCAAGCAAAACTGCTTCAAGCTTTAAAATCACAGAGCGGATGCAGATGATCAGATCCGTGACCGGTCATCTTGATAATGTTGTGGTAGATTGCAACGAGGGTCTGCTTGCAGAGTATCTGAAACGGACGGGAGCGTGCGCAATTGTCAAGGGACTCCGCGCCGTATCCGATTTTGAATATGAATTTCAGATGGCTTTGGCAAACAAAAAGCTATACGCCGATGCTGAAACGGTGTTTCTCACTACCAGCAGCGAAAATATGTATCTGTCATCAAGCGTGGTAAAGGAAATTGCCAGCCTTGGAGGAGATATAAGCGGATTTGTTCCGCCAGAAATACTTGATTTTATTACCGCGCGTCTTGCCGGGAATATAAGGAATAATGAAAGGAAGTCATAAAATGAAAATTGAAGAAATTCTTGATCTGATGGACGGTCTGCTTGATAAGTCCTCGTCGGTGCCTTTTTCAAACAAGAAGATGATAGACTGCGAGCAGATGAGAGAGTATATCGACAGTATAAGACTTAATATGCCCGGAGAGATCAAAAGAGCAAAAGATATGACCCGTGACAAAAACAATATTATATCCGAGGCTAATAAGAAATCCGAGGAGATAATTAGAAAGGCTGAAGAGCGCGCCAAGGTTCTGATTTCCGAGCAGGAAGTAATAAAGCAGGCTACGGAAATAGCCAAAGAGCAGCTTAAACGTGCAAAGGAGCAGGCTGATGAAATCGTAGCTCAGGCTGTTGCAAAGGACAAGGATATAAGAAATGCGCTTGCTGCAAATCTTGATAAGGTTCTTTCCGATGCCGAAGTTGTGCTTAACAAGAGTCTGTCAGACGTTACGTCTACCAAGTCTGCCGTACTGAAAATAGGCGCTCCTAAAAATTAATGTGTATAAAATAAAAGCTGATTCGTTTTCTGAATCAGCTTTTATTTTATGCTATGTAAACATAAATCTCAGTTATATTATGTCATTAATCCTGAGTAGTACGTACACTATACAGCAGGCAGCCAGTATAAGCGATAAAGAAACAAGAGATTTTATCGACGCTTTCCGCTGCTGCTTCTGCTTTTTAAATTCTTCGATGGCGTCTGGCTCGAATGAATCTCTGGTGGTTTTTCCGCCTATCGTCGGATTAAGCATATCGTCGATTTTTATATTGCGGAATTTCTCTTCCCTTGAGATTTTATTTGCTTCGCCTGAACTATCTACTTCGTAAGGAGACGCAAGAAGTGACGAGTCGTACTTTTTCATGTTTATATCGTCCATCGTCAGTTCTGCTTCGGTGTTGTTATTCAGATTGTCTCCGTTATCAAAAACGTGTCTGGTATCCACGTCTTTCATCATCTGATTTTTGCTGCGGTTAGCCCTGAGCATCTGAATGAGCGCTTCGGTATAAAGGTTTCCTTCCTCTTCAGGTTCGTCCGTAAGAACAATATCGGTTGAATCGCCTTCAGAGTAATCCGAGTTGTCAAGCAGGCTGGTTCTGTTTTTCTTTATTTTAAGCTTGGGAGCGGTTTTTACCTCCGGAGAAGACTGCCTGTTATTGACATCCTTCTCAGCTTCATGTGTATCCTGAACATAAGGCTCGTTATCGTCTTCTTCGTGAAAGGTTTTAAAGGTTATCGGTTTTTTCAGAAGCTTAGGCTCCGTATAATCCTCGTCGTCTTCATAGTCCGGACCTGAAAAAGTTCTGAATGAAGATATATCGGTTTCGTTTTGGGAGCCGAAAGCGCTTTGTTCCGGATGATTTGCGTCGGCTTCTGCTTCGTCTTCGTCCGTTTCCGTTATGATACTTTCTGCTTTGATTGGAGCGGAAGCAACTGAAAACTCATTGTTTTCTATATCTGCATTATTTTCGGATTCAAATGAAACCATTTTCCCGGTAGAAATATCGAAATACTCGTCTCCGTCCTTAAGCGCAATTTTGAGTTTGGGAGGCTTTTCTCCGCTTTTTGGCGCATTTGCCTGCGGTATCTCTATATACGGAAATTCCTCGTTAAGGTCTATGCCCTTTACTTTCAGTATGTCCGTTGCCGTGCGGCATTTCATTGAACCTCTTACAAGTTCCTTGATAGGAAGCAGTATGATCTCACAGAAGGTAGTATAAAACGATTTGTAGACGGTGAGCTTTGAATCTATCATCTCACCAGGAAATCTGTCGTCAAAATACTTAGTCCATGTATCAGGTGTTGATGCTATCATTTTGTCGATATATTCCGCCAGCTGAATCCAGAGCTGAACCTCTTCCATTTCGCCGTCGTTTATAACCAGCCACATATAGCATCTGAGAAAACAGTCGTAGCAGCTTATATCGCGAAGGTTAAGAGCAACGTCGTCGATATTCAGTGCGGCGGTGAACTGACTGTCGGCATACGCAAAACATCTGTAGCCGTTGCTGGCAAGCTTTGCATATGCGTTTTTTACAGATTCAGTATCTCTGGAAAACGGCGGAAGCGATGAAAAATCAAACGGAGAAGTAAACTCGTTTATTCCGCCGTTTTCATTTAATTCGATTATTCTGGCATATGCGTCATTAATTTCTGATAGTGCAGAATTTACCGGAACTCCAAGAATTCTGAACGGGTTGCACGCAAACAGCTCGGTTGCTGTAATTCCAAGTTTGCTGGGCAAAATAATTCCCCCTTAATTGTTTGCAAAATAAAATATTTATAAAATTGTATATTCTTTTACTTATATTTCATTGTATCAAATTTCACGTGTTGATATGTCGATATTATGTTAATAATACACAATAAAACTGTGAATTTACTGAAATTCATACAAAAATGAGCGGTTAAATTTTCAGAAAAAATGTATAATTATTATTGCAATTTATCTGTAAATGTTGTATAATTATATAGATATAGTATGTGCTTTAGGCACTGTATTGGTATCGCAAAAAAGTCAAGGGGGAAGTTTTTATGGCATTATTCGGACATAAAAAACGAACTGAAGAAACTAAAAGTGCTCCTAAAGCGCAGATCAACCCGGACGATATCTGGAATATGCCTGTCAGAAAAAAGCCGAACGGAACGGAAACCGTTGTTATCAAGGAGAGTAAATATGACGAACCGGCTGCTGAAACTGTCGGTCCGGCGGCTATTGATCCTGAAACTATCCGAAAAAAAATGGAACAGCTTGAAATGGAGCTTGAAGCTCAGAAAAACAAGCCTGTTAAAACTTATATTGATTACGATGTGAATCCGGTGTTCAAGGACGAGGTTCTGAGTGCGCAGGAAGCGTATGAAAAGCAGTATGAGGTAGAGCATAAGCGTTATGTTGAAACTCATGTTCAGGATATTACTCCGGCTGACGCTGACGATATAGACAGAAAAGTAAATCAGATGATCGATGAAACAGCGAAACGCGCTCAGGCTGTCAGAGATAAAAACTACGGGATAGAACAGGTAGACGGCGAAGAGGTTGCAAGAGGCCTTTCGCAGCTTAAAGATCCAAAAGATGTAACGAAGGATGAGAACTTTAAAAATATTGAAGCTGTTCCTGATGAACTTATGAGCGGAGTGGAGGAGTACATACGCACTCGTTTGGATACAAGAACTCCTGCGGAAGCTGACGACGGTATAGAAGCGATCTCTGCCGAACAGGCGGCAGTTAAAACTCAGGAGTTTCTTGAAAAATATAAAGACAGAAAAAATAATAAATAGTTGTTTTAGGAGCGATGAAATTGTTAATAAATACAGATAATCCCATAATAAAATATTCCGGAAAAGGCAAGCCTTTTCAGTATGACAAGCTGTTTTATGCAACGCTTAACGATTATATTCTCGAGTATAAAAATGCAAGACTTGATAAGCTTACGGATCAGGACGCTTCTATCTGCCTTGCGCGGATAATCAGAAAAATGGAGGTAAACGACGTTCCCGTTCAGGAGTTTTTTCATGAGGAACTTGAAAAGTGGTCGGTACTTGACAATTATACGAAAATACTCAATCTGTGCGATCTTATGGCAAAAGATATGTTTTGCTGCTTCGATAAAAACAGATATGATGAAAACGGCGATTTTGCTGTTGTTGACAGAATCTATTGCGTAAATAATAACGGTGAAAGAGATTATATTTACTGCGAGGATATGGTGAAAAGCAATATTTTTTCAAAGAAAAAGCTGTCGCCGGAATCGGAGTATTTTAAGCAGCTTATGGAATTTAATAAACAGGGAAAGCTTCCTAAGTCTAAATAGGGGATTTCTCTGCTGATTTTAGAATATTATGAAACGGAGGGTATCCATGCTTGATTTAAGAGTATGGATGTATACTATGGTTGTAATTGAAATGGAAAACGGAAAGAAAATCAGGATCGAGCTGTATCCGGAGATTGCCCCTATAACAGTTGCGAATTTTGAGAAGCTTGTTAAAGACGGCTTTTATGACGGATTGATTTTTCATAGAGTTATCAGAGGTTTTATGATCCAGGGCGGCTGCCCTCATGGAACAGGAATGGGAGGACCTAAGGAACGTATTAAGGGCGAGTTTCTTGCAAACGGTGTTCCCAACAGCCTTAAGCACACGCGCGGCGTTGTTTCGATGGCTCGTTCTCAGGATCCTAATTCTGCCGGTTCGCAGTTCTTTATAATGCATGAGGACGCGCCGCATCTCGACGGACAGTATGCCGCATTCGGTAAGGTCGTTGAGGGAATGGATGTTGTTGATGAAATAGCAAATACCAAAACCGATTTCAGTGATAAGCCTGTAGTTCCTCAGGTCATGAAAAAGGTTACTATTGAATAAGACGCATAAGGGCTTTTCGATTTTCGGAAAGCTCTGTTTTTGCCGTTTGTTACAGTGTTTATCTGAATAAGGAAATTCCAGAAAACTTGTGCGTAAGCTGAGAAGCCGGATTTTACTGCTTGCTGTCAGAAGATTTGTGTTTTCAGCGTCAAGCGGACTTCATAAATATAAATTTAATGATTGAAAAGGTCTGACATACTTTTTCAAACTACAGCTGTTAAGAGGAGATGTTAAAATGAGTATAAAAAAGCTGTTTGCAGTTTTGTTCGCTGTCTGTGCCGTATTGTTTTCTTCGTCGGCGGTGTGTGCTGAACCTGTAACGGAGGATTACAGTCTGCAGTCGTCCGAAGAGGCGGTTACTACCGCTCCTCCGGTTTCGGAATATGAAGATTCAAATACGGAAACCTCACAGCAGACAACCGTTTCTTATCCGGATACCGTTACTACAACATCTCCGACCACAACGGCTGCCGCCATGTTTACCCAGGATACTCCTACGCTTGAACCTACGAAGGTATTTCTTGAGGTAGGGGAAATAAAGAATATGCGTTTTAAAGTCAAGCTTAATATTTCACCGAAGATCATGTTTTCCGAAGCGACAATAAACGTTGAATATGACAGTGCTCTGCTGGAGTTGGAGAACTCGGAAATAAACGAGTCTGAAATAGGAGGGATTCCCGTCGACAGCCAAACAGACGGAAAATATACCTTTACATATATGAATACTTCCGGAACGCAGTACGACGGTACTTATTCGACCCTTACTTTCCGGATTAATGACAAAACCATGGTATCTACTGTAATTTACGTTTCGGTGGAATCTCTTGAAGATATGAATCTTCTTCCGATAGCTAATGTTATACAAAACGGTATTGTTAACTATCATGACGCTGAACCTGCCGCGGCGGAGATAGATCCGCACAGCTTTACTGAGATAAAGCTGATTAAATCAGACGAGCCGGTATCGCTTGAAAGCCTTGGTATTTTAGACGTAAAAGAGGCTACGGTTTCGGATGACCGGATCGTGCTGATTGAAAACGGCGAAATATCAACGCTCGGGATCGGACAGACCGATCTGACTATAGTTCACAATGACGAAAGTGAAAGTTATTACAGGCTGATCGTTTCTGAGCCGGAGAAATCCTCGGTAGCGGAGTCAAAGTCGGAGAACAAAGTGACTGAAGCTTCAGACGGCGGTTCTTCAAGCCGTACTGCGGTCATAATTGCAGTGGTGATAGCGGGTATTGCCGCAATTGCGGTGGAGTATATCATAATAGTCAAGCCGTTTGATAAGCATAAGGATTCAAAAACCATGGTTTATGAGCAGGATTTTGCCGGCGAAGGGGAGTCAGATGAGACCGGCGGCGATACCGATGAAACTAATACTTCCGGTAATTCTGAAGAAAGCTGAAACTAAATCAGAAATCAACATGATGATCAAATCGCTGCTGCGCTACTTGCATACCGTGGGCGGTCGGTAGTATCCAAGCTCAGATGAAGAATTTTCGCTTTGATGGACGTATTCTGGCTTGGCGGTAAAATTACAGGGGAACAGCTTGTTGTTCATAGTTTATTTACTTGTGAAAAAGCCGTGGTTTTTGCTTAACCCTCTTGCTTTTTGTCGTAAAATTTGGTATGATTATATGTAAGGTTTATTTTGTTCCGGAAAAGTGTTTTTTTGCGGAAGTGTATGATATATTTAATTCTGTTCGGAGGTAAAGGTTTATGCCTACTAAGTATGTATTTGTTACAGGCGGAGTCGTTTCGGGTCTTGGAAAGGGTATTACTGCGGCTTCATTGGGTCGTCTTTTGAAAGCGAGAGGCTACAGCGTTACGATTCAGAAATTCGATCCTTATATTAATGTTGATCCCGGAACAATGTCGCCTTATCAGCACGGCGAGGTTTTCGTTACTGACGACGGAGCTGAAACCGACCTTGACCTCGGTCACTATGAGCGTTTTATCGACGAGAATCTTTCCATTAATTCAAACGTGACTACGGGCAAAATTTACTGGAACGTTCTTAATAAGGAGAGAAGAGGAGATTATCTGGGTGGAACGGTTCAGGTCGTTCCTCACATCACAAATGAGATAAAGGACAAGCTTTACAGAGTCGGAAAGGAAACAAATACCGACGTTGTGATCACTGAAATAGGCGGAACAGTGGGCGATATAGAGTCAACGCCTTTTCTGGAAGCAATACGTCAGGCGTACATTGAACTCGGCAGGGATAATGCAATGTTTATCCATGTTTGTCTTATTCCGTATATTTCAGGTTCCAAGGAACTTAAGTCAAAGCCGACTCAGCACTCCGTAAAGGAACTGCTCTCAATGGGAATTCAGCCTAATGTTCTTGTTCTGCGTTCGGAAATGGAAATTCCCGAAGATATGAAAAAAAAGATAAGCCTTTTCTGCAACGTGCGTCCTGAGGATGTTATCCAGAACCTTACTGCTCCGTCGCTTTACGAGGTTCCTCTCTGGCTTGAGGAAGAGGGTCTTGCCGACGTCGTATGTCATCATCTTCATCTTGAAAACCGTTCTCCGGATCTTGCCGGCTGGAAGGCTATGATAGAGCGGGTTAAAAATTGCGATAAAACAGTTACTATCGGTCTTGTAGGAAAATATGTAGAGCTGGAAGATGCATATCTGTCCGTTGCCGAGGCGCTTCGTCACGGCGGTTTTGAAAACGGAGCAGAGGTTGATATAAAGTGGCTTCAGTCTGAGGATATCACCAGAGAGACCGCTCCGGATATTTTAAAGGGCGTTGACGGAATCATCGTTCCCGGAGGCTTCGGCGACAGAGGCATAGAAGGAATGATCGAGGCTATAAGATATGCCAGAGAAAATAAGATCCCTATGTTCGGTATCTGTCTTGGAATGCAGATGTCGGTTATTGAATTTGCCAGAAACTGTGCCGGGCTTGAGGGCGCAAATTCTACCGAGTTCGGAGAAACTCCTTACCCCGTAATTGATATTATGGACGAACAGAAGGATATTACGGAAAAGGGCGGAACAATGCGTCTTGGCCTTTATCCCTGCAAGCTTTCTGAGGGTTCCAGATGCGCCGGAATTTATAATGAGCCGCTTATTTACGAGCGCCACCGTCACCGCTGGGAATTCAATAACGAATTCAGAAAAATTCTTACGGAGAAGGGACTTGTGATTGCAGGGCTTTCTCCCGACGAAAAGCTTGTTGAAATTGTTGAGCTTCCTGCCGATGTCCATCCTTGGTTTGTGGGAGTTCAGTTCCATCCGGAATTTAAATCACGTCCAAACCATGCTCAGGTTCTGTTCAGGGACTTTATCAGAGCGGCGGTTGAATATAACAAGAAATAATTTTGCAGGCTGTCCGGCGGAGTTGCAGGACAGCTTGTTTTGTAACTTTGGCAGGTCCCTTTATTTATAGCGTATTCACATTAAAACGAAACCGCAATCTAAAGGCTGTTTAAAATTATGCTTTATGCCGGCGGACTGCTGAATAAAACGGTTGTGCCTGTTGTTAAAGGAGAGATATTATGAAGGAACTTGAATATCCTTTTGATCCGGCTTATATACTGAAGAAGAAAAAAGCTCTGAAAAAAGAGCTGCTTTCGGACGGAAGAAGCAGAATAAAGAAAAAAATCGCGGTTCTCGGCGGTTCTACGACTGCGGATATAGTCAGGGTATTGGAGCTTTTTCTGCTTGACTGCGGAATTGAAGCCGAGTTCTGGGAATCGGAATATGCACAGTTCTGGCAGGACGCTGTTTTCGGAAACACTGAGCTTGAAAATTTTGATCCTGATATCGTTTATATACATACGAGCCTGAGAAATCTGAGCTTCATGCCTGAACCGGGAATGACAGTACAGCAGGTTGACGCGGGGTTTGGCACAGAACTGGAGAGGTTCAGACAGATGTGGGATTCGATTGAAAAGCGGTTTTCCTGTCCCGTGATCCAGAATAACTTTGAGCTGCCGTTTTACAGGGTGATGGGAAACAGCGAGGCGGCAAGCCCTTTTGGTACTGTAAATTTTGTCACACGTCTTAATATGGCGTTTTATGCTGAAGCTCAGAAGCGTTCGGGCTTTTATATAAACGATATCAATTGGCTCTCGTCTGTTTACGGACTTGAAAAGTGGTCAGCGCCGGAATACTGGTATATGTACAAGTATTCGCTTGATCTGAATGCGATCCCCGGACTTGCCTTTCAGATTTCAAATATTATAAAATCTGTTTTCGGCAGGAATAAAAAAGCACTGGCGCTTGATCTTGACAACACTATGTGGGGAGGAATAGTTGGAGACGACGGTCCGGAAAACCTTGCGATAGGGCAGGAAACCGGCACTGCCCAGGCTTATTATGAATTTCAGCAGTATGTGAAGGCCCACAAGAAGATCGGAGTTCTGCTGACGGTTTGCTCCAAAAATGATGAGGAAAATGCGCTCGCTGGCCTTTCTCATCCTGAGGGGGCTGTTTCTCCCGAAGATTTTACGATCATAAAGGCAAACTGGCTGCCGAAGGACAGGAACGTTTCAGATATTGCTCAGGAACTTAATATTCTTCCCGAAGCCATAGTGTTCTGTGACGATAATCCCGCCGAAAGGGAGATAGTACGTTCTCAGCTCGAAGGCACGGCGGTTCCCGAAATCGGTGAGGTAACGGATTATATCAGAATTCTCGACCGCTCCGGTTTTTTCGAGGTGACGAGCCTTTCGGAGGATGATCTTAAACGCAATGAAATGTACAAGGCGAATATTGCCAGGGCAAATTCTCTGGCAAAGTTTGAATCCTATGAGGATTATCTGCTCAGTCTTGAAATGACAGCCGAGATACAGCCTTTCAATTCTCTCTATATTCAGCGGATTACTCAGCTTACAAACAAGAGCAATCAGTTTAATCTTACCACAAAGCGGTATACCCAGAGTGAAATGGAGGAAATATCCAACAGCGAAAAATATATTACTCTTTACGGAAAGCTGACCGATAAATTCGGAGATAACGGAGTAGTGTCGGTTATAATCGGCGAAAAGAACGGTGATACGCTGAATATAGACCTGTGGCTTATGAGCTGCCGCGTGCTGAAAAGAGATATGGAACTTGCAATGCTCGATGCTCTTGTGGCTGCTGCAAATAAGCATGGGATTTCAAAGCTCGTTGGCGTTTATATTCCAACGGCAAAAAACAAGATGGTAAAGGATTTCTATCCTGATGTTTTAGGCTTTACTTCCGTATGTGCAAATTCTCAGGGAGTTACAGTATGGGAGCTTGATACGGCGGGGTATGAAAATAAGAATAAAGTTATTAAGGTAAACTGAAAGGAGTATTTTTATGAACGTAAAGGAGATTTATGAACGACTTGAGTCTGTTTTTCAGGAGGTTTTTGACGACAGTGATATACGCCTGTCGTCTTCGACAACTGCCGATGATATTGAGGATTGGGATTCTATAGAGCACATAACTCTTATCAGCGCCGTTGAGGATGAGTTTAAAATGCGTTTCTCCATGGGGGAAGTTTCCGGCATGAAAAATGTCGGTGAAATGGTCGATTTGATAATGGAAAGAGGAAAGTAGTTTTGCTTATGCTGAAATCCGGCTGTAAGTGATGTTCTGTATGTGTATTTAAGGCGGAGAGGCGATACATAACTGATAATTATTTGCTTTGGCGGCGTACTGTGATTACGGTGCGCCGTTTTTTGATAAGCACAGATTATAATATTTTTTTCGCTATTGCTTTTGCGGAAAATATAGTGTATAATTAGTTCAGATAAGAAAAGGAGGGGGATCGCTGTGAGCTTTCAGCTTGTGCAGGGAGTAAGCGCAGACAATCTCGAAGGCATACATTCCGCATACTGTATCTGCGCCAACGGAATCTCTGCTGTCTTAAGCGCGGAACTTATCGGTAAGGCAGTAGAAGACTTGCTTAAAAGTTTTGAAGAACCGGTTTTTTTCTTTGTGGAACTGCCGTGCAGCGATGATGAGGAAAAGAAGTTCAGGAAAAGCAAGACCGATCCGTTTCATTATAATTTGTATTATCTTGATAACTGTACGCTTTCTGTAGCGGACGCAATTATGAAGTGTTACGGTGATTTGCTTATAAATGACGGGCTGTGCCGATTCGGATTTGGCTCCCATAAAAACGGTGAGGAGATATATTGTCTTAACTATCAGAATATCTCAGTTTACGGCGAAGCCGCAAAATTTGAGCCGGTATTTGCAGGTCTGGGAGCCGCAAAGGAAGATGAAATAAAAAATCTTTGGGACAATTTCACAAAGGATACTCCGGGAACCAGCCTTTCGGTTGAAATAAACGGAGAAACGGTATATGATATACCGGTTAAGCTCAAGTCTGAAGGAATGTATCTTTCAGATGTGATTGAGGAAAATTAAATTTAGTATAGAATCGAGGAGTATTTAAATGAATATTTGGCATGATATTTCACCCAAAGCTGTAAACAAAGATTGTTTTACGGCGGTAATTGAGATCCCTAAAGGCTCTAAGGTAAAATATGAGCTTGACAAGGAAACGGGCTTGCTTAAAATGGACAGGATACTTTATACTTCAACGCACTATCCGGCTAATTACGGATTTATTCCAAGAACCTTTGCCGACGACGGGGATCCGTTGGATGTTCTTGTTCTTTGCTCCGAAACGCTGGTGCCTATGTCATTGGTGAAGTGTTATCCTATCGGTGTTATATCTATGCTTGATAACGGAGCGGCTGACGAAAAGATTATCTGTATACCGGAAAATGATCCTACGTATAATCTTTACAAGGACATTTCAAATCTTCCAAAGCATATTTTTGACGAAATGTCTCATTTCTTTTCGGTCTATAAGCAGCTCGAGGGGAAGGATACAGTTATTGACGATGTGAAAAATGCTGAAACGGCTAGGGAGATCGTTCAGTACTGTATTGACAATTATATAGAAAAATATTGCAAATAATTTTATCTGACATTACAGCGTCTGCCGCACAGCAGACCGATTTGACATAATCGGTCTGCTGTGCTTTTTTGCATATATTGGTTTATATCCGATTTTGATGATTTTCAAAGACAAATAAAATTAATAAAAAATTTAAAAATCAGAAACGCACTTCTGCGTTTGTAATAATTATTTTATTTAACATAATGCTTTTGTAACCTATTTGCCATTTTATTGCTTTAAAACCGATTAGCTGTACGTTTTTTTGAACTGGTAATATGAAATTGAGAAAAATTGTGGTTTTTTTCAAAAAAACTGTTGACCGATACTATATGTTGTGCTATAATTAATAATGTAAAGGGGATTAGATTCCAGAACGACGAATGCGCGGAATTGTCCTGATCGGAAAAAACTGCAATTTCGAGGAAGATCCTGCTGGAAATAAAGTGTTCATAAATTACAATTCAGTAACCCTTGTTCGATTAAATATTACAAAAAAACGCTGTAAATTTGCACCGTTCGACGGCGTTTGGCCAATAAATTTTGTTTTTTAAATTGAGTTTTGGCGAAATTTACAGTTGCATTTTCTTTATACATAGTGTATAATAAAGTCAAAGCGGTGAAAAGTGCAAAAAAGTGGTGAAAAAGCCCTGAAATCATTTGAACTTTTCAATGCACTATGTGTAAGGAGGTGGACATCTTGCTGACAAGTATGCTTAAGGGAACGTATAATCAGTCTATGGACGTTAAGGGGAGAATGACTTTCCCTGCGAAGCTGCGTGAAATAATCGGCGAGAGGTTCATCGTTACAAAAGGTCTTGACGGTTGTCTGTTTGTTTACTCGCTTGAGGATTTTGAGGTCAGAGCCAATAAAATAAAGGCATTGCCTATGGCGCAGGGAAGGAATCTTCAGAGAAGCTTTATGGCAAATGCCAGCGAGGTCGAGGCGGATAAACAGGGAAGGATACTCATTCCTCCGGCTCTGCGCGAAATGGCAGGGCTTGAAAAGGACGTTGTGGTGGCCGGTGTTTCAGACAGATGTGAGATCTGGGATAAACAGAGATGGGATGAGCTCAACAGCAGCGTTGACGACGAAATGCTTATGAACGCATTGGAAGGGCTTGATTTTTAGTGGAGTTTAAGCATATATCGGTGCTGCTTGACGAGTGCATAGACGGACTTGCGATAAAATCTGACGGCGTTTATGTAGACGGAACTGCCGGCGGTGCGGGACATTCCCGAGAGATTGCCAAAAGGCTTGATCCATCCAAGGGAAGGCTTATTGCGCTTGACAGAGATCCGGAGGCTGTAAAAACAGCTACGGACAGGCTTGAGGGGCTTCCGGCTCAGGTTGTGCTTGCAAATTATTCCGAAATGGATCGGGTGCTGGACGAACTTGGGGTCGATGGAGCCGATGGGATACTGCTTGATCTGGGTGTTTCCTCCTATCAGCTGGATAACTCACAACGCGGTTTTTCTTACCACAGCGACGCTCCGCTTGATATGAGAATGAGCAAGGAGGGCATTTCCGCCAGTGATATCATCAACGGATTTTCTGCGGAGGAGCTGGGCAGGATCATATTTGAATACGGTGAGGAAAAGTATGCAAGAAGCATTGCCGCAAATATTGTGAAAGCGCGCGAGCAGTCCCCGGTAGAAACTACAGGGCAGCTGGCAGAGATAGTGAAAAGCTCTGTTCCTCAGAAGGTGCGTCGTGAGAAAAATCCCTGCAAGAAAACCTTTCAGGCAATAAGAATAGCTGTGAACGACGAACTGGGTCATCTTGACAGAGCGCTTGATGTAGCATTTGAGTGTCTGAATTCCGGTGGAAGATTGGCGGTAATAACCTTTCACTCTCTGGAAGACCGGCTGGTTAAACAAAGATTTGCTTCGTTTGCCAAAGGCTGTATATGTCCGCCTGAATTTCCGGTATGCGTATGCGGAAGAAAGCCCAGGGGAAGGCTTGTAAACAAAAAGCCTATAGAACCGAGCGGTGACGAACTTGCCGCAAACAAGCGCAGCAGAAGCGCAAAGCTGCGCATTATTGAAAAAATATAAATGTTGACTGTGTTTAAAATATATACCGTATTACTGTACGGTAAGAGGTGAAGTTAAAAATGGCTAAGATAAATAATCTGGCGTATGATTACAGCGTATATGACGAGGAAGAGATACAGGCTCCCCGTAAAATAAAACATCGTGCTAATCCGTCAAAGAAGAAAACTGTAGGCGGAATAAAAGCCATTGGAGCGGCAATTGCCGCTATGGCTCTTTTCTGCTCGATGATATACGGAAGAGTGGAGCTTTCAAGCCTTTATACCCAGCAGTCTGAGCTGGAGGCTAAGCTTACGCAGCTGACAAATGAAAATATAAGCCTGGAGTCGGAACTGGCTCAGAAAACGGGACTCACAAAGGTTGAGGAATATGCCGAAAACGAGCTGGGACTGCAGAAGCTGGATAAATCGCAGATAGAGTATGTTGAGATCGAGGGCGATACCGTTGCGGAGGTAGTGGCTCAGGAGGATACAAATATATTTGTAAGAATCAAGCGCTGGTTTTCAGACTTGCTGGAATATATCGGAGCCTAGTCCAATAAAATATTAACATGGAAAGTTAGGGACAGTAAAATGTGCTTAGCTTTCTTGTTCTATTATAATTAATGATGAAATTTGTCTGTTTATTGTGAAAACAGAGAACAATACGGCTTTGTGTTAGAATGAGGATTTAAGGAAAGGCAGGCACAGCATGACTGATAAACCCAGCAGAATAATGAAACGAAGACTGAACCTGTGGATCAATCTTGTGATTATTGCTTTGGTCGTTTATATAATTTTTTGTATATTCAAGGTTTCGGTCACAGAATCTAAAAAATGGCAGGAGCTGGCAAATTCGCAGCAGCTTAAAAGCACAGTAGTGCCTGCGTCCAGAGGAACGATTTATGACGCCAATGATCAGGTGCTTGCTCAGAGCGCTACGGTGTATACCGTTTACTGTGATCCGCAGATGCTCTGGGATGATTATCTTGATAAAAAGGACGAGCGTATTGAGGAGCTTCAGAAGCTTGTGGCTGATGAAAACGACGCTGATAAGCGAGCGGAGTATCAGGAAAAGCTTGATAAGGCAAAATCTACTGACGATACTTTTGACGATCTGGTAGAGTTTCTTGCAACGACTCTTGAAGTGGATACTACCAAAATTGAAAATTACTGTACCGATAAAAGTTCGAGGTACGTTATTATAAAAAAGAACGTGGAAAAAACCACGGCCGATAAAATCGAAGACTATCTATCGGAGGAGGGGCTTGACGGTATAAGATGCGATCCCTCAACCAAAAGATTTTATCCTCAGAACGAGCTGGCTTCAAATGTTATAGGTCACCTCAGTTATGACGGAGACGGAATTTACGGGCTTGAGGCTTACTACGACGATTATCTTTCGGGCGTTGACGGAAGAGTTGTTACCGCAACGGCAAGAAACGGCACTGAAATACCGTACCGTTATAAGCAGAGCTATGACGCTCAGGACGGAGATTCCCTTAAACTGAATATTGATGTCAATATTCAGTATCATCTTGAAAAAGCTTTAAAAAAGGCATACGACGAGAATAAACCAAACGAGCGTGCCTGCGGTATTATAATGAATCCCAACACCGGAGAAATCTATGCAATGGCTACCACATACAGCTATGATCCGAATAATCCTGCAGAAATAACCGATTCTGAGGCAGCGGCGGAGCTTGAAAAGCTGGATCCGGATTCTCAGGAATACAGTGATCTGCAGCTTAACGCATGGTCGACTCAGTGGAAGAATAAAGCTATTTCCGAGCTTTATTTTCCCGGTTCGGTATTTAAGGTAATAACAGGGTCTTCTGCGCTGGAGGAAAAAGCTATCTCTCTTGAAGATACTTTCTCGTGCCATACCAGTATAACGGTTGCCGACAGAAATTTTAATTGCTGGGCAACATATGACCACGGTTCTCAGAATCTAGCTGCCGCAATGCTCAATTCCTGCAACCCTGCGTTTGTTCAGATAGGTCAGCGTCTCGGAGCCGAAGGGTTCTTCAAATATTTCAAGGCTTACGGTTTTACCGAGCTTACCGGAATAGACCTTCCTGGAGAGGCAAGCTCAATATATATGCCGCTGTCCAGAATGGGTAGTGTAGAATTGGCGTCGTCCTCTTTCGGACAAACGAATAAGGTTACTCCGATTCAGATGATAACTGCATATGCCGCCTGCATAAACGGCGGATATCTGGTAACTCCGCAGATAGTTGATAAAATTGTCGATTCTAACGGAAACGTTGTCAAGGATTTTGAAACTGTGGTAAAGCGTCAGGTTATCTCAGAGGAAACTTCCGCTGCTATGCGTGAGATCCTTGAAGGTGTGGTAAACGGACAGCAGGGTTCTAACTGCTATATTCAGGGCTACCGCATAGGAGGAAAGTCCGGTACATCGCAGAAGATCGACGTGGATTCTACAGGAAACACCTATGTTGCTTCCTACTGTGCTTTTGCTCCTGCCGACGATCCGGAAATCATAATGCTTGTTATGGTAGACGATCCGACGGGCGAAAAGTATTACGGTTCTCAGGTTGCGGCGCCTATATGCGTCGAGGTGCTTTCGGAAGTGCTTCCGTACATGGGATTTTTCCCTGAGTATACGGAAGAAGAGCTTGAAACGCTTCAGGTTTCCGTTCCGAACGTAGAGTATTCAACGGTAGAAAGCGCAACAAAAACGCTGGAGGATCTTGGTCTTGAGGTCAAGGTGCAGGGTGACGGAGACAGCGTTGTAAAGCAGGTTCCTACTGCGGTTTCCGTAGAAAGAGGCAGCTCTGTTGTGCTGTACACCGAAGAAGACTATACCGAAGATACGGTAGTTGTTCCGAATCTTCAGGGGCTTACAAAGGAGCAGGCAAAGTCTACTCTTGAAGCTTACGGGCTTAACCTCTCTCCGCAGGGAAGTGCCGCTTACGAGGACGGCGCGCTGGCTACGGACGATCAGGATTATGCCGTTGGGGCTAATGTTCCGATGGGAACTGCAATTAAAGTTACGTTTGAGCAAAGCACGGTCGGCTCGCAGTAACGTTTTGATAAATTTTGTGTATTAAGCTGTGCTTACAGAAAATCAGCTGCATCTTTCGGCAGGATTTTACCGATGAACACGATGCAAGGCTTTGGTTTGTGCTGTTGGGTCTGCGGTTATGCGGATTGTCTTGAACGGCTTTTGTTTTAAAAGCCGTTTGCTGATACGGGTTCTGACAGAACCTGTAGGTTTTTGATTTAATTATCTAAACGAGTTTTGTGCCTTTGAAAGCGTTGTTTCAAATTTGCAGCCGCAAAACCGCCCAGAACATCGAAAGGAGGTATGCTCCCTATCTGGAGCATGGTCATAATAATGAAGCTTTACAATCTTATAAACGGGGTAGCAAAAACTGAACTTCCCGATATGGAAATAACCTGTCTTACCTCTGACAGCAGAACGGAAATGAAAAGCGGTGGAATGTTTGTCTGCATAAAAGGAGCGACGTTCGACGGTCACAGTGCAGCTGCAGAAATGCTTGAAAGAGGAGCTGCCGTTGTAGTGACTGAGAGAGATCTTGGTCTTGACAGACAGATAATCGTGGAGGATACAAGAGCGGCTTATCCTATACTCTGCTCGGCATGGTTTGGTCATCCCGAGAGAAAGCTGAAGCTTGTGGGAGTAACAGGAACAAACGGAAAGACTACCATAACTACCGTTATGAAAAAGATACTGTCAGCGCTGGGCTGTAAGACCGGTCTTATCGGCACCTGCCAGAATGAGATAGGCGATGAGGTATATCCGACTTCAAGAACGACTCCCGAACCTTACGATCTGTTCGAGCTGTTTGACAAAATGGCTGATAAGGGATGCGAATACGTTATAATGGAGGCGTCGTCACAGGGGCTGGAACAGAAAAGACTCGGACCATGCCGTTTTGCCGCGGGAGTATTCACCAATCTTACTCAGGATCATCTGGATGTTCACGGAACTATGGAGAATTATTATCAGGCAAAGAAAATTCTTTTCGATATTTCAGAAAAGGCTATTATCAATATCGACGACGACTACGGAAAAAGATACGCAAAAGAAATAACCTGTCCGTATAAGACTTTTTCAGCCGTTTCAAAGGCAGATTTTTATGCTGAAGATATCCTGCTTTCCGCAAGCGGAGTAAAATATGTATTCTGCGACGGAAAGACAAAGCATAATGTCGATTTTAAGATGCCGGGTCTTTTTAACGTTTCAAATTCGCTGGCGGTCATAGCCTGCTGTGAAACTCTCGGTTTTGATACGGAAAAAGTTATAAAGGCGCTCAATAAAATGCAGGGTGTAAGGGGAAGAGCGGAAGTTGTTCCTACAGGCAGGGATTTTACGGTTATCTGCGACTATGCTCATACTCCCGACGCTCTTGCCAACGTGCTTTCTGCGATCAGGCAAAGCGCGGACGGAAAGGTCAAATGTCTGTTCGGCTGCGGAGGAAACCGTGACGCTACCAAACGTCCTCTTATGGCTGCTGCGGCTGCCGACAATGCAGATTTTCTTATTGTTACTTCGGATAACCCGAGAAACGAGGATCCTGAAGAAATAATAAAGGACGTACTGAAGGGCCTTGAGGGAAAAAGTACTCCCTACATAAAGATCTGCGACAGACGAGAGGCTATTTACTGGGCTGTAAGGAATGCAGAAAAGGACGATATTATAGTGCTTGCAGGAAAGGGTCATGAGGATTATCAGATACTTGCCGGAGGAGTTAAGATACACTTTGATGAGCGGGAAGTAGTTGCCGAGGCACTTGCACAGTTAGACTGACAGCGCTTTGCACAATTGCTGAAAAGCGATCTGAACTTATATCTTACTGCGGGAAACGGCTTAGCTGACAGAAAAGTTTTATGTTAAGCGTAAATGTGCCGGTGACCTGACCGGTAAAAAAGAAATTACCGAACAAAAAAGATAATCGGGCTGACGCTGCCGACCGTTTAACACCGGCAGAATGTTGACCTGTATTGAAGGAGCAAACATTTATGGAGAAAATGAGCTTGGCTGAAATTATACAGGCTGTCGACGGAAGCTTCGGATTTCCTGTTGACACTATGGTCAGTGCAATCTCAACCGACACAAGAAAAATAACCGAGAATTCGGTTTTTATCGCTCTTAAAGGCGAGCGGTTTGACGGTCATGATTTTGCTGCGAAAGCTATGGAGCTGGGAGCGGCGGCAGTTATAACTGAAAGACCGGTGGAGGGTACAAAATGCATTATTGTAGACTCTACCGCAAAGGCACTGCTTGATCTGGCGAATTTTTACCGCAGAAAATTTGATATACCACTTATCGGAGTTACCGGAAGCGTAGGCAAGACCACCACAAAAGATATAATTGCCTGCGTTGTTTCAAGAAAATATAAGACGCTTAAAACTCAGGGAAACTTAAATAATGAAATCGGACTGCCGCAAACGCTTTTCGGACTTGACAGAGAATACGAAGCGGCTGTTATCGAAATGGGAATGAGCCATTTCGGAGAGATATCGCGCCTTTCGATGTGTGCCTGTCCGACTTGCGCGGTGATAACCAATATAGGGGTTTCTCATATTGAAAACCTCGGAACTCAGGAGAATATTCTCAAGGCAAAGCTTGAGATACTTGATGGAGCGGATTATGATGCCCCTCTTATTCTCTGCAAAGACGATAAGCTTCTTGCCGGAGCAGAAATACACGGAGAGAGAAGGGTTGTATATTACTCGGTCAAAAAGAAGGACTGTGAGGTTTACGCTTCGGATATTGAAACTTACGAATCGTCGGTATCCTTTACAGTTAATTATCACGGAGGAAGGATCGGAGCCGTTATACATTGCCTTGGAGAGCATAACGTGAAAAATGCGCTTGCGGCTTTCTGCGTCGGGCTGGAGCTTGGTATCGATCCGGAGGAGATAGTAAAGGGTATTGCGGATTTCAGACCTGAGGGCATGAGACAGAATATAGTTGTTAAAAACGGAGTAAGATTTATTCTCGATTGCTATAACGCCGCTCCCGATTCGATGAAGGCTAGTCTTTCGGTTTTGTCTCAGACGAGAACAAGCGGAAAAAGATATGCCGTTCTTGCTGATATGCTGGAGCTTGGAAAGAATTCAAGGCAGTATCATAAGACTGTCGGCAAATATGCCGCTGCTTCAAAAGCCGATATGCTTTTGTGCTTCGGCAAGAATTCTCATTATTACATCGAAGGAGCAGTTCAGTCCGGGTTTCCAGAGGAAAGCTGCCTGTACTTTGACGACAGACAGAAAATTTCCGAATATCTTAAAGATGTTCTGAGAGAGGGCGATACCGTTCTGCTGAAGGGCAGTCGGGGAATGAGGCTTGAAGAGGTCGTAAATGCTCTGGAATAGGCTGCTGATAATTCTGGCAGTTGAGATATGTGCCGGTTTTATACTGGGAAAAATATTAATTCCTTGGTTCCGAAAGCTAAAAACCGGCAAGCTGGAACTATATATCGGAGACAGATTTAAAAAGGACGGCTCCGAGCCGAAATTCGGCGGAATAATAATTGCTGCGGCATCTGGGATGGGGCTTTTTCTTGGAATAAGCGTACTTGCTTCGTCATATCAGATAGGCGACACCGGAAGCGGAAAGCGGCTTGCAGCTGCATACATATACTGTCTGCTGCTTATGGCGCTGGGAATAGCTGAAGATTATGCAAAGGACTGCCGCAAATCCGTTTTGGGTTTTAAAATCAGACATATGACTGCGGCTCAGCTTATGCTCAGCGTTGGCTTTCTGTTGGTATTGTATTTTCAGGGGGATAAGACAACTGAGATCCTGCTTCCGTTCCGGCTTGGATATGTGGAATTCGGATATCTTTATTATCCGCTTATGGGACTGATGATGACGGGTGCGGTAAATTGCGTTAAACTTCACGATTGTTTTTCCGGAGATACCTTGAGCGGCTGCGACGGTCTTTGCGCGGCAACCTGTCTTATGTTTTCACTGATTATTGCGGTGTGCTGTAATATTACTTCAAATGCCGAGGGTCAGCTATATGCTTATTGCATTGCCGGCGCTTCTGCTGGTATTCTTATCTGGGGTCTTTCTCCGGCTAAGGTGTATATAGGAGAATCCGGCGCACTTTTTCTGGGCGGAGCAGCGGCGTCTATGGTTATAATTTCAAAGCTGCATTTTCTGTTTCTTCTTGCAGGTATCGGCTTTGCTGCCGATGCTGTATGCTCGCTGGTACAGTATTTTGTGTACAAAAGGAGCAAAAAATTTATATTTAAAGGAAACAGCCTGCATGCCCATTTCAAGGCAAAGGGCTGGAGCGATTATAAGGTTATTGTTTTTTTCTCATTTATCACGCTTATAGGGGGAGCCGGAGCTGCGGCGTTTTCTGTCTACAGCACGAAATTATAGAACAAAAGGGAGGTTGTTTTCATGTCTGACAAAAGTATATCAAAGGACGGCGGCAGCAGAAAGTCTGCCGGACAGCCGGTTGCTCAGGCAAGGAAGAAAATAAACTTCAGATTTATCAGAAGCGAGATTGATAAGCCTTTTTTCATACTTGTTCTGGTGCTTCTTGTTTTCGGTATTATAATGATGTTTTCGGCCAGTTACGCCTGGGGGCTTTCCGAGCATAACGACGGCTATCATTATGTTAAAAAACAGATTTTTGCCGGAGTTCTGGGACTTGTGGCAATGTTTGCCATGTCATATCTGGATTATCATTTTTTTCAGAATACAAAAGTGGCATATTTAATATTTTCAGCCACATGGCTTCTTACTCTTTATACGGCATTTTTCGGAGTGGAAACGGCTGACGCCCGCAGATGGATTTATATAGGGCCGCTCCAGCTTCAGCCGTCCGAGCTGCTTAAAGTAGGCTTCATTATTATTTTTGCCTATATTATGTCCGTGAATTTTCCAAAGTTCAAAGACTGGAAGTACTGCGTTCTGCCTTTTACGATCATATTGGGTATGGTTGCCGGTGTTTTGATTCTTCAAAGGCATATGTCTGCAGTTCTGCTGGTGGGAATAATCGGAGTTACCATGATGTTTGTAAGCGGAATGCCCAGAAAGACCTTCTGGATATTTATTGCCTGTGTGGGCGCGGCTGGCATACTGCTTATTCTGTATAAGATATTTGCCACAGGAGATTTTAACTATATTCTCGACCGATTTAAAAGCTGGAAGGATCCGACTTCCGATACCAGCGATACTACTCTGCAGACCTATCAGTCGATTCTGGCTATAGGCTCAGGCGGTCTGTTCGGTCTTGGCTTCGGCGAGTCCAGGCAGAAATATCTGTATCTTCCCGAATCGCAGAATGACTTTGTTTTTTCTGTTGTCTGCGAGGAGCTGGGCTTTATCGGCGCTATGGTGGTAATTATTCTGTTTCTCATGTTCATTATCCGGGGATTTTACATAGGGTCGAGGGCAAAGGACCGCTTCGGAATGCTGCTTGCAACAGGAATCACCATTCAGATAGGCTCGCAGGCGCTGCTCAATATAGCGGTTGCAAGCAACGCTTTTCCAAACACCGGAATATCACTTCCGTTTTTCAGCTACGGAGGAACCGCACTTTTGATACAGCTTGCGGAAATGGGGATACTGCTGAATATTTCACGCCAGGCGAGAACGCCTAAATAACAGCGGCAAGCTGTAATATTCTACTGAAAGAGGTTTGTTTTTTATGCTGAGAGTACTGCTTGCAGGCGGAGGAACTGCCGGTCACGTAAATCCTGCTCTGGCCATTGCAGAAATAATAAGGGAGCATTATCCCGACTCGGAATTTTGTTTTGCGGGAAATCCTGAAAAGCTTGAGGCTAAGCTCGTTCCCGAAGCGGGTTACAGGTTTGAGCCGATAAAGGTCGAAGGATTTCAGAGGAAGCTGAATTTTCAGAATATCAAGCGCAATGTAAAAGCTGTCTGGTATCTCAGCCGTACCGGAAGCAGGGCAAAGCAGATCATCAGCGAATTTAAGCCGGATCTGGTTATCGGGACCGGAGGATATGTTTCGGGCCCTGTTGTCAGAAAAGCCGCTCAGATGGGTGTAAAGACCGCAATCCATGAAGCAAACGCCTTTGCCGGTGTTACGACAAAGCTTTTGTCTAAAAATGTGGACAGAATAATGCTTACGGTGGAGGATACGAAGAATCTGGATCCGTCTGTTAAGGATAAGTCAGTGGTAACCGGTCTGCCGGTGAGAAAGGCTTTCAAGCGTATTTCCAAGTCCGACGCAAGGCGCAGACTGGGCTTTGCTGACAATGAAATAGTAATACTTTCAGCCGGGGGAAGTCTTGGCTCAAGGGTGCTAAACGAGAATATAGCAAGGCTTCTTAAATGGTATCAGGTAAACGGCGTAAAGGTTAATCACATTCATTCCTACGGAACATACAAGGGATATTCCGATTATATTGAGAAGCTGGAAGCCGACGGAGTAAAGGTCAAGGATAATCCCAGGCTTATCGTCAGGGACTATATTGATATGCCTCTGTGTATGGCGGCGTCTGATCTGGTTATTACACGCTGCGGTGCAAGCACGCTTACAGAACTTGAGTCGGTCGGCAGAGGAGCAATACTTATTCCCTCGCCGATGGTTGCTGAGAATCACCAGTATTATAACGGAATGGTGCTGCAAAAAGCCGGAGCCGGTTTTGTTTATGAAGAAAAGGATCTTACCGAAACCACTATCATAGATAAGGTGGCGGAGCTTACGGCAAGTCCGGAGAAGCTTGAAAAGCTGTCTGAAAACGCTGCCGCTCTGTTCATAAGCGATACCTCCGAGAGGATATATAATACGCTTAAGCCGCTGATTGAGAGCGTCAAAGATAGATAAAATAAAAGGACAAGGGGAAGAAAGACTTATGAACAGCTCCAAAAATACAATGGACAGTATAAAGCTTCCGGATCAGTCGAAGATCGACAATTTGCAGGACGGCTTTGTAACGAAAAAGCCGAAGAGTACAGGCTCATTTGAGGATTTTGACAGAATTACCGCTCCTACCTTTGCCCGCGCCGGAAAAGTTCAGGATATTCCCAAAAAAGAAGAAAAGGAGACCGGTCCTGATGGTTTTATACCAAAGCCGGATCCCAACCGCAAAGCCGGCAATATCGGCGTTAAGGTAGGAAAGCATTATATCGCCAAACGGCGGCTGGCAAAAATTGCAATAAGCTGCATTGTTGCGGCGGCGGTCATTCTGTTTTTCTTTCCGCCTTTTGTAACTAATAATACCGATGAAAGCGGCTGTGAAAAAAGAAATATTTTTCAGACTATGGGACTGACCGAGTTAAAAGAGGATATACTGAAAAATAAATCGGTGTACAGCGAGGACGGACTGTCTTCGGAACTGAGCGAGAATTACAGGATATGCAAGATATCACTTAATATAAGAAATATGACTCCGTTTGAACTGAGAATACCGGGATACGAGATAGTTTCGGCAAAGAGCGAATATAAGTCAAGATTTGTTTACGCTTCATCGGCGAAAAACGAGGGCGATATCATACCTCCGTTTTCAAACGAACCGGTAACGGTAGAGGTGCTTGTAAATGTAGCGTCGATGACCGATCAGCAGTTAGACGAGGCGGTCACAAGTCTTGTTCTTAAAACTTCGGGAATGAAGAAAAAAGTCGGAAAATCCCTTAACTGTCCATGTATTCCGGCGTTTGTATTCGTTTCAAACGCGTCTGTGTTTACTCTCGATTAAGACAGCGCGTAGTATGTAACGGTTTTATGCCGCTTTATCTCCTTTCTCACCAGTATAAGAAATTCTGCATAATATATGTAAAGTCAGGTGATTTGAATGCACCGGCGGTGAATTTCTTTGAAAAGGAGAGAAAGCTTTATGCAAAGGCTGGTGATTGAGGGAGAGAAGCGTATCGGCGGAGAGATAGAAGTTCAGGGCGCTAAAAACAGTGCGCTGCCGTTGCTGGCAGGATGCGTTCTTGTAAAAGGAGAGGTTGTTTTACATAACTGCCCCAGGCTTTCAGACGTTTTTGCGGCATGCAGGATTCTTACGTGTCTTGGATGCAGGTGCAGAAGTCAGGGCAATACAGTAACAGTAAAGTCGCATGAGCTTACGGGCAGCAGCGTTCCCGATGAGCTTATGAGAGAAATGAGGTCTAGTATCGTGTTTCTTGGCGCAGTGCTGGGAAGAACGGGTGAATGCTCTCTTTCTTTTCCGGGAGGCTGTGAGCTGGGACCGAGACCTATAGATATGCATATTTCAGCGCTGAAGCAGATGGGCGTCGTCATAAAGGAGGAGCACGGCGTTTTAAGCTGTTCATGTCCCAGGGGACTTAAAGGAGAAAAAATCTCACTTTCTTTCCCATCGGTAGGCGCAACCGAAAATATAATGCTTGCCGCCTGTCTTGCAAAAGGAGATACGATTATTTATAACGCCGCAAGAGAACCGGAGATATCCGATCTTGCAAATTTCCTTAACGCCTGCGGTGCCAGAATAAGCGGTCACGGCTCAAGCACCGTGTATATAACCGGCGTTAAGAGCCTGCACGGCTGCGAATACAGCGTTATGCCTGACAGAATAGCCGCTTGTACGATGCTTGCGGCAGCGGCGGTAACAAACGGAGAAATAAGTCTGCGAAACGCCAGAAGCCAGGATATAGATTCAGTTATTCCGGTGTTTGAGCAGATGGGATGCACGGTATATCCTTATGACGACAGGATATATCTTTGCAGCAAAAAGCCGCTGAGAGCTGTCAAGACCATAAGAACCATGCCTTATCCCGGCTTTCCCACAGACGCTCAGGCGATAATAATGGCAGTTCTTACTAAAGCGCAGGGAACAAGCGTTATAGTTGAGAATATATTTGAAAACCGATACCGTCACGTTGACGAGCTTGTAAGAATGGGCGCTGATATAAAGGCCGAAAGCAAGGTCGCAGTTGTGGAGGGAGTAAAACGGCTTTACGGCGCAAATGTGCGTGCTACCGATCTCAGAGGCGGAGCTGCTCTTGCAATAGCGGCGCTGGCCGCAGAGGGTCAGACTGTTCTCACAAACGTAAAGCTTATAGACAGAGGTTATGAGGAGATCGAAAAGCAGCTGAGCCTTGTCGGCGCTTCGGTGCGCCGCGAGAACAGCTGAAAAACAAATCGAAAGGAGAGCCGTCCTGACGGGCGGGATTTATAAAATGAAGGACGTTGTTAAAAGCCGGCAGGACGACGGCGAATACAAGCTGATAAACGGACAGCGCGTAAAGGTAAACAGAAGAAGGCGCAGAAGCAATCTTAACAGCTATTATGCGCTGGCCGTGATTTTTGCCGCAGTGATAGTGCTTATTCTTTGTATGACAGTATTCTTTAATGTAAAGACAGTCAATATTCAGGGGGTAAATCTTTACACAAATGAACAGATACTGGCGGTCGGGGGAGTAAACAGCGGTGTAAATCTTATCAGAACCGATACAAAGACCGTTGAAACAAGGCTGAAGAATACACTTGTTTATATAGACGATGTGCAGGTCAGCAGGAAATATCCGTCCGAACTTGAGATAAAGGTCACGGAAGCCGTTAAAGCTGCCCAGATAGAGAAGGATGGTAAGTATTATATTCTGTCGGAATCGGGCAGGATACTTGAGGCGGATGTACCGCTTGACGGAAGCCTTATGATGATAAAAGGCTTTGAGCTTAAAAGCCTCGATCCCGGCAGTACGCTGGAATCGGAGGACGCTTTTAAAACAAAAATACTTGATCAGCTTATAAGCGAGATAAAAAAGCTGGATTTTGAGGATATAAATGAGATAGACCTTACTGACCGAACCGATATAAAAATGACTTATGACAACAGAATAGACATACGCCTTGGCAGCTCGGTTGACATTGATTACAAGCTTACTTATATCAAGGCCGTTATAGACAAAAGCCTTTCGGATAATTACGAAGGAACCTTACGCTATAACGGCGTTAACAGCGGGATATCGGCAATACCCAAGAGCGATTCGGACTCTGCTTCCGACAGCAAATCTGACGGATCGGCGTCTTCTCAGGACTCCGCCGACGCAAATGCGCAGATAGACGGTGACGCTTCCTCTCAGGGCTATGCTGACGGAACAGATAACTCGCAGACATGGAGCGATGAAAGCATCAGCGATTATAACAGCAATGACATTCAGGGAGAATATTCCGACGATACCTGGAATAACGGCTATAATGATTATGCAACGGATACGTGGCAGCAGTAGTTTATTCGGGTATATGTAGTGCGGGATTTTCTGATTTATACTTTTTTAATAAAATATTCAGATGACGTTCAATTAAGTGCTTTACATTTGCCGTGTTTTGTGATAATATAGTAATATATCTATGTCTATGGGGTTTTATGCGGTATTGTGCCGCAAATTGACAATGAAAATAATGGAAATTACGCTATAAAATGCAATTAGGAGGATGTCAATTATGTCATACGAGTATGTTGAAGCACCGGTAGAAGGTGCCAGAATCAAGGTCATCGGCGTGGGCGGCGGCGGCGGAAACGCTCTCAACTGCATAGCCTGCGCGGGTATTACCGGAAACGTTGATTATATTGCGATCAATACAGATATTCAGGCTCTCAAGGGTTCTAAGGCTACTGAGAAGATCCAGATAGGTTCAAAGCTTACTCACGGCTTGGGTGCAGGTGCAAAGCCTGAAATCGGCGAAGCTTCAGCTCAGGAGAGCAGAGATGAGATCGCTGAGGTAATCAAGGACGCAGACATGGTTTTCATCACTGCCGGAATGGGCGGCGGAACCGGAACCGGCGCTGCTCCCGTAGTTGCAGAGATTGCGCAGGAAATGGATAAGCTTACCGTTGCCGTTGTAACCAAGCCCTTTAAGTTTGAAGGTCCGAAGAAGATGGAGAAGGCAGAAAAGGGAATTGCAGCAATGTTGGAGCACGTTGACGCTCTTATTGTTATTCCAAACCAGAATCTGCTTTCGGGCGGTCAGAAGCTGACAATGCGTCAGTCTTATGCACTTGCGGATGAGGTTCTGAAAACTGACGTAATTTCCATTGCAGAAATTATTACAAGACATGACGAGATCAACGTAGACTTTGCAGACATCACTACGATTATTAAGAACGCCGGCTTTGCTCATATGGCTATCGGTCACGGACAGGGTAAGGACAAGGTTCAGGACGTTGTTTCTCAGGTTATTTCAAGCGATCTGCTTGAAACGTCTATCACCGGCGCAAAGAGACTTCTTGTTAATATAACAATGTCTGAGGATATTGTAGTTGACGAGATCGACGAGCTTACCAATGCGATTACAGAGGCTGTTGATCCGGATGCTGAGATCATTTTCGGTAACGGATACGATCCTGACGCTAACGACGAGGTTTATGTAACGGTTATTGCCGCTGATTTTGACGGAGTCAGACCGGTAGCTGACAGTAACGCAAAAAAAGCTGCCTTTTCAGCAAATTTCAGCGCCGCTTCCGATGACGCAAAAGCCGACGCGGAGGCTATGCATAAAGCGGGTGTAAAGGCTGCTGATAATCCTAATTATTACGATGATATATTTAACATATTTAAGAATAAGTAAGATTTTGGACTGGATAATTATAATTTAACAGGTTTTATTAAAATGAGGCGGATCGACAGGTTCGTCTCTTTTTATCAAACACAGCGAAAAATTTTCGCTAATAGGACTTTTTTGAAAAATATGTGTTTTACGAAAATCTGCTTGCAGCAAATATAATTTTTTGTTATAATTGATTGCAAATAAATGATTTTTTGTCTTTTTAAGATTTGAGTTTTGACAAAATACCCAAAAAAACAGCTGTCATTTGGGCAAACATTATAAACTTGAAAAAATGATTGGAAAGCGGTTGAAAATAAATTTAAAATATAGTATAATTATATTAAACATTAATTATCTTTGGAGGTAATGAGTTATGGCAAGTAATGGATATTTGAGAACAGTCCGTATGGGTGGATTTGATAAATCGGACGTTCTTGCTTATGTAGATGATTTGAATTCTAAGATTTATAACCTTGAGGCTCAGGTAGCCGATCAGCAGGAAACTATCGACCGTCTTGAAAAAACGGGAGGCGGAGCTCAGGGTGATTTTGAGGGCAAAAAAGAGCTTGAAAAGAAGGTTGAGGAGGCAAAGAATAAAATTGCCGAGTTAATGGCGTCAACTGATACAATGAAGGTTCAGATTGCTGACTATGAGCAGCAGATTACCGACAAGGATTCTGAAATCGAAAAGCAGAAAAACGAAATTGAGGATCTTAAGGAAAAACTTGAAAATGCAGAGGCTAACGCCGGCACGGGAGCAGCTCCTGCATTCGATTTGGGAAGCGTATTTATCGAGGCCCAGAACACTGCCAATAAGGTAGTTACAGAGGCTAAAAAGGCCGCTAAGCAGATGGAGGAGGAAGCTGCACAGCTTCAGACCCAGATCCTTGATGACGCTAACGCTCAGGCTGAAAAGCTTGTTACCGACGCGCAGACTGAGGCTAACAATACTCTTCTGACTGCTAAACAGAGCGCAGACGCCATGACTGCTGCTGCAAGAGCTGAAGCGGAGGCAGTAACATCGTCTGCTAAAGCTGAGGCAGAGTCTGTTACAAGCGAGGCTAAGGCCAAGGCCGAAAAGATGATTGAAGACGCTACTAATGAGGCGGGAATTATCCGTGAAAAATCCTCCGGCCTCAGAAACTCCGTTAAGACGGAATTCAGCGCTCTTAACGATACCGTTCAGAAGCTTGTTACATCTCTTAACGATTTGTACGGAGCAAGTATCGGTTCTGTAAATACTGCAAGAGAGCTTATTGACGAGGGACTTGACCTGGTTGCTGATGATGAATAATGGTTCAGAAATAATTGAAGTGCGTGCTGAAGAGCTTAAGAGGCGTGCTGAGGAGTTTCACTGCGGCGACAAGCTTTTGCTTACCGGTACGGTTTACACGTCGAGGGATGCCGCTCACAAGCGTTTTATGAAAATGCTTGACCACGGGGAAAAGCTGCCGTTTGACCTTGAAAATGCTGTGATATATTATGCCGGTCCTACTCCTGCTCCGGAGGGTAAGCCTATAGGCTCCTGCGGTCCTACAACGTCCGGCCGAATGGACAGGTTTGCGCCCAGGCTGCTTGATTTAGGGCTGGGCGGAATGATTGGAAAAGGTGAGCGTTCAAAAGAGGTAAGAGATGCTATAATACGCAACAAGGCGATTTATCTGTGCGCTGTAGGCGGAGCCGGCGCTTTAGTCTGCAACTGCATTAAATCCTGTGAGGTCATTGCTTTTGAGGATCTTGGATGTGAATCGGTAAAACGGCTTTATGTTGAGAGGTTTCCTCTTATCGTTGCCGACGACTGCTTTGGAGGAGATATTTTCTCACAGGGCAGGGCGAAATATGCTCAGGTATAAAAATCCGTATTGCGGGTATTCTTAACAGGGAGGAGTTTTAAACTGCTCCCTGTATTTTTAACGCGATTGGTCAAAATTACTATTAAATGTACCCCAAATGTGTATGATATTACAAATCTGTGGAAAAGTTAATTTTAATTTGAAAATTGCTTGACTTTAATGTTTAATCGTGTTATGATATTATTACATCATATAGTGTGAATGGTGGGATATATTTTGGTAGATAACAGTCTGCTTGAAAAGGGCGGTTATGCTGAATGTTCCGACGAACAGCTTGCCGCTATGGCTAAGAAGAATGACGGGCAGGCAGTGCTTTCTCTTATTTCAAGGTATATCTGCGCTGTTGAGGCGAGGGCAAGGTCCTTTTCCGGTGGTGTGTACGACGATCTGATTCAGGAAGGTCTTATGGGGCTGATGAGCGCTATTCAGAGCTATGAAGCTGAAAAGGAGATAAAGTTCGGCACCTACGCTATGACGTGTATTAAAAACAGAATGATTTCGGCGTTTAAAAAGGACAGGGCAAGTTTGGAGGAGACTGCCGGAGAGGAGGATGAGCCTGCTCACGACCCCTCCGATATTCCTGAGAATATCGTCCTTGAGAAAGAACGCATGAATGAAATTTTCGAGAAAATTTATTCGGCTCTTTCTGAGCTTGAGTGGCGTGTATTTCAATTATACTTATCAGGTTTGGCTTATAATCAAATAGCATTAAAATTGGGCGTGTCCGTAAAAACTGTAGACAACGCAATGCAGAGGGTTAGGCGAAAACTTAAGGCGGTTTTGAGATAGCTGCAAAAAATTATTCTGTATTGTACGGCCGGGTAGCTTAATTACAGAGCGTTGTTTTAACAAAGGTGTCGGTGTAAGTCCGACCAGGGCACATTTTAATTTTAGCGAGGTATAAAATTATGTACGAAGACAAGACATTGGTATGCAAGGAGTGCGGAAACGAGTTTGTTTTCACAGCAGGCGAGCAGGAATTTTACGCAAGCAAGGGCTTTGAGAACGAGCCTCAGAGATGCAAGGCTTGCCGTGACGCAAGAAAGAGCGCTTCGAGATCCGAAAGACAGATGTACACAGCTACCTGTGCTGCATGCGGCGGAGAAGCTGTAATTCCCTTTAAGCCGAATGAGGACAGACCTGTTTATTGCAGCGAGTGCTTCGCAAAAATGAGAGAGGAATAATTTCTCAGAAGAAATCTTTTTATAACCGCAGTAAGCGTTCCTCGTTTTTAATACAACGGGTTCCGTTTACAATTTCATAAGTAAATATAAGTTCTGCTTTTGAAAGCTGGGGCGCTGCCATTACTGCTTGTTACAAGACAGTGGCAAGCTCCTTATTTAAAGACTCTTTGAGCTGCCGTTGTGGCAGCTCTTTTTGCTTTAATCGGAGGTGCAATGAGTAAATTTACAAATTACTATTGCATTGCTATGAAAAATTGGTTATAATATAGATGTCGGTTTAAATGAAAGGAGCGTTGAAAATGGATTTTAAGGTTACAAAGGATACTATTATCGGAGATATTTTGGATCATGACGAAACGACGTCCAAGTATTTTACCGAAATGGGAATGCATTGCCTGTACTGTCCGTCCTCAAGAGGGGAGTCGCTTGAACAGGCTTGTATGGTTCATGGCGTTGACGTCAACAATATGATCGAAAAGCTTAACGCGCATATTGCCGGCTGAGATGCTTACGCTGACTGAATACGCTGTTCATTGTCTGCCGACTTTGTACAGCGTATTTTATTGGGCAATGCCGCCGGGTAACCGCGTGGAGTTTTTATGCGGTAATGATTGTATTTAGATTTGGGAGAGATTTTTATGAACGACCGAAGACTGCTTGCCTGCGCGCGTCTTTGCAAAGGAAAGAAAGCTGTAGATGTCGGTACCGATCACGGTCATCTGGCGGCATATCTGATCACGGCGGGTATTTGCGAAAGCTGTATCGCCTGCGATATAAATGAAAAGCCTTTGAAATCTGCCGAAGAAACCGTAAGAAAGCACGGACTTGAGGACAGGGTACGGCTTGTACTTTCCGACGGACTTGACAAAATAATTCCCGACGGCGTTACGGATATCGTAATAGCCGGAATGGGAGGAGAGCTTATAGCTGATATAATCGGCAGAGCGGAATGGGTCAAGACAAACAGAGTAAATCTTGTGCTTCAGCCGATGACGAAATGGGATCATCTGAGAAAATGGCTTTATGACAATGGATTTGAAGTCGTTCGTGAAATTCCCTGCGAGGACGGCAGATTCGTTTATTCTGTAATGCAGGCGGTTTACATTGGTGCAAGACCGGATTATGAATGTGATACGGCTTATCTGTACATAGGAAGGGTTTCGGCGGATTCTGAGGACGGAAAAAAATATTATCTCCGTCAGGCAGAAAGACTTGAGACGGCCGGACAGGGTATGCTGCGTTCGGCAGAAAAGCATTCGGCGGGAGAGGGATATATTCAAGCTTCGCAAATGCTGAAAAGAATTGTGTCAGAGTATGATAAGGAAGATAAAAATGACTACAGTTAATGATATTTATAATTACATAGACAGACTTGCTCCGTATTCTTTGCAGATGGATTATGACAACAGCGGAATGAATGTGGTTTTTCAGGAAAAAGAGGTAAAAAAAGCTTTGATCGCCCTGGATATAACCAACGAAATTATTGCAGAGGCAGAAAAAGAAAAAGCTCAGCTGATCATCACTCATCATCCTGTTATTTTCAGAGCACTGAAAACGCTCGATAACAGAAATCCGTCCGTTAAGCTTTGCATAGCGGGAATTTCCGCAATTTCTGCACATACAAACTTCGACAGCGCAAAAATGAATACTATTCTCTGTAAAAACCTGGGTCTTGTACCAAAGGAACCGCTTGCCGTTGAAAATGGGACGCCTATCGGTTTTGTCTGCGACTGCGTGGAAACTACGCCTGAGGAGCTTGCAAAAAGGGTGAAAACCACTCTGGGAAACACCGTAGTAAGATATAACGGATTTGAAGGCTGCGAAAAAATGATAAAACGGGTCGCTGTATGCTCAGGAAGCGGAGGAAGTTTTTTAAATGATGCTTTGTCCAAAAAAGCGGACTGTTTAATCACTGGCGACGTAAAGCACGACGTGTTTATTGATGCTTATAACGCCGGCATCTGCGTGATCGACGGAGGTCATTTTCATACGGAAAATATTTTCTGTGAATATATGTGCGATTCGCTGTCGGAAAGATTTTCCGATGTTGAGTTTAAGGTTGCCGTAAGCAATGTGGATATTTTATCATATCAAATTTAAGGAGTAACGATCATGGCTCTTGACGGAGTATTTTTAAGACTTATAAGAAACGAGCTTCAGCCTCTTATAGACGGTCGTGTGGATAAGATATATCAGCCCTCAAGGGAGGAGCTTGTTTTTTCCATAAGGACCCGGGACGGCTCATACAGACTGCTTTTTAATACAGGAGCGGGAACCGCAAGGGTTCACGTTACAAAAGCGGAAATCGAAAACCCAAAGGTACCGCCGATGTTCTGTATGTTCATGCGAAAGCATCTTTCTTCGGGAAGGCTTGTGGATATAAGACAGGACGGCTTTGAGCGTATACTTTATTTTGATTTTGATTCGGCAAATGAAATGGGGGATATATGCCGCCTGACTCTTGCTGTTGAAATAATGGGCAGACATTCAAATCTTATTCTCATTGATTCCCAAGGAAAGATAGTAGACAGCATTAAGCGGGTCGGACAGGATATGTCTGCGGTAAGAATGGTGCTTCCGGGAATTACCTATACCCTGCCGCCAAGAGAAAAAAGGCTTTCTTTGCTTGACGATACGGCTGAGGATATATGCGGTATGATTAGGATGCAACCCGGTCTTACTCTGCCGAAAGCGCTGATGAAAGCGGTAGAGGGGATTTCTCCCGTATTTGCCAGAGAAGCGGAGTTTTTTGCCGGCAGAGGTAAGGAACTGACGGTTCAGGATATGGGTACCGATGATTTTGACAGGCTTGCGTTTTATCTCAGAAAGACGGCTGACGAGATCAGAAGCGGCAAGAACAAGTATACCGTTGTGAAAACTAAAGACGGAATGTTCAAGGATTTCTGCTTTACTTCTGTTAATCAGTACGGCGGTCTTATGGTTACAAAACAGCTTGATTCTCCCAGCGAAACGCTTGATTATTTCTATTCCGAAAGGGACAGAGCCGCAAGAATGAAGCAGCGCGCGCAGGATCTGTTTAAGCTTCTTGTAAACACTTCAGATAGAATTGCGAGAAGGACCGCCAACCAGCGGGAAGAGCTGAAAGAATGCGCCGGACGCGACAGGCTGAAAAAGTACGGAGATCTTATAATGGCTAATCTGTACCGTTTGGAAAAGGGTCAGGGAACTGCTGAGGTAGAGGATTACTACGAGCCGGAGTGTCCCTCGATAAAGATCCCGCTTGACAAAAGACTGACGCCTTCGCAGAATGCACAGAAGTATTATAAGGAGTACCGCAAAGCGGACACGGCTGAAAAAAAGCTTAGAGTGCTTATCAGGCAGGGCGAGGAGGAGCTGGAATATATAGATTCGGTTTTCGATTCACTGACGCGGGCTCAGAGCGAGAGCGATATAATTCAGCTCAGACTTGAGCTTGCGGAGCAGGGCTACGTTAAATCCTCAAAGTTAAAGGGTAAGCCGCCGAAAAGTCTGCCGCCTGTAAAGTTCATATCCTCCGACGGGTATGAGATCCGGGTAGGAAGAAATAACAAGCAGAACGACAGGCTTACCTGCAAGGACAGTGAAAAGCTGGATATCTGGCTGCATACTCAGGGGATTACAGGTTCGCATACCGTTATTTCATGCCGAGGAGAAACGCCTCCCGACAGGACGATAGAGGAAGCGGCTGTCATTGCGGCGTATCATTCCAAGGGACGAAACTCTTCACAGGTTCCGGTGGATTATACCCTGATAAAATATGTGAAGAAGCCTAACGGAGCAAAGCCTGGCATGGTTATTTTCACAAATAACCGGACGTTGTACGTCAAACCCGATGAGGAACTTGTTGAAAAGCTGAGGGATAAAAAATAACGGGGCGGTTACATTATGAAAAAGCTTGATTTTAATTTTTTTGACCGTGACGCATTGGAGGTTGCGCCCGACCTGGTAGGGAAGATTGTGGTTTCTAAAATATCCGGAGAGGAAATACGGGTGAGAATAACTGAAACTGAGGCCTACTGCGGTGAAAAGGATACCGCCTGTCATGCGCACAAGGGCAGAACAAGGCGTACCGAGGCTCTTTATGGCGAAAGCGGAACGGTTTACGTTTATCTCTGTTACGGAATGCATTGGCTTATGAATGTGATTACCGGCGGAAGGGAAAATCCTCAGGGCGTGCTTTTCCGTGCCGGAGAGGGATGCGGCGGTCCCGCAAAGCTTACCAAGAAGCTGGGAGTTACGGGCGAGCTGAATCTGAGGTCGTTTATAGATAATCCTGTTATCTGGATAGAGGACGACGAAGAGAAGCATTCATTTCATACCGAAAAACGAGTAGGCATAAATTATGCGGCTCAGGAGGATATCGACAGACTCTGGAGGTTTGTGTTGGATAAGTAAATTATTGCTTAGGCAAGATATCAGCGTCTTTAAGGCGGCTTAAAACCGGCTTCGCCATGTTGAAAAAGGGGCAAGCCTCATACTTGAAGCTGTTTCGGTAATGTTGGCTACGGCGGACAAGAGCGAATGGGATATTGACAAATATATTTGTCTGTGATAGAATTAATACGCATGAATGGTTTAGTTTGGAGGAAATAAAAATGGGAGATGTTAAAATTTCAGACAGTGTGATTTATATCGGAGCTGACGACAGAGATATTGATTTGTTTGAAAGTCAATACAAAGTTCCCAACGGTATATCATATAATTCTTACCTTATCGTAGATGAAAAAATTGCAGTTATGGATACTGCCGACAACAGAGTTTCTGACATATGGTTCGGCAAGCTTGAAAAGGCGCTTGGCGGAAGAAATCCCGATTACCTTATAGTTCAGCATATGGAGCCTGATCATTCGGGAAATATTCAGAAACTTGCGGAGAAGTATCCCGAAATGAAGCTTGTCGGAAATGCAAAGACCTTTGCTATGATGAAGCAATTTTTCACAATTAATGGGCTTGATGAACGCTGTGTTACTGTAAAGGAAGGAGATACTCTTTCTCTCGGCAGCCACACGCTGCAGTTTATAATGGCTCCTATGGTTCATTGGCCTGAGGTCATGGTTACCTATGAGCAAAGCGAAAAGCTGCTGTTTTCGGCGGACGGCTTTGGAAAGTTCGGAGCATTGGATGAGGCTGAGGACTGGTCCTGCGAAGCAAGAAGATATTATTTTAATATAGTAGGAAAATACGGCGCTCAGGTTCAGGCACTGCTTAAAAAGGCGGCTGCGATTGATATAAATATGATACTGCCGCTGCATGGTCCTGTTCTTAAAGAAAACCTGGGATATTATATAGATAAATACAACGTATGGTCAAGCTATGAGCCTGAGGATAAGGGAGTGCTGATAGCTTATGCTTCCATTCACGGGCATACTGCCGCTGCGGCTGAAAAGCTTGCACAGCTACTGAATGACCGCGGAGCTGAAAAGGTGGTCGTATCCGATCTTTCAAGAACGGATATGTCAGAGGTTATTGAAGACGCATTCAGATACGACAGAATGGTGCTTATGGCAGCGTCATACGACGGCGGCGTATTTCCGGTTATGGAGGATTTTCTGCTTCATCTTAAATCGAAGCTTTATCAGAACAGAAAGATAGGTATAGTGGAAAACGGCTCATGGGGACCGACTGCGGGCAGAATTATGAAATCCTATGCTGAGGGCTATAAGAATGTAACGATTGCCGAGCCCGTGGTAACCATTCGTTCTGCTCTTAACGATACGTCGGAAAACGCTCTGGCTCAGCTTGCCGATGCTATGACCGCAAGAGAATAAGTTTTATTGATTTGCGGCAGGTAAAGTATCCATGCAGTGATATTATGAAATAGAAATCAACAGCGCAGATTCTTTTTTAGAGAGTCTGCGCTTTTATATCTAATGGTTCGCAATATCTGAATTATTATAAAGTGCTCATATTAGCAAAGTAAAGCAATTTAGTTTGAATTCAGGGACATATAATTTGGCTGAATTGTTTTTTCGGCAGAATTATGCGCTGCAAACAGAGAAATATGGTTAATCACATAGAAACAAGCGATCCGGACATTCTGTAAAATCAGAAAGTTCAGACCGCTTGCTGTGTTTTGAATATGTTTATAAAGGTTTAATCCTTCAGAATATGGTTAATAGCCGAAAGCAGAGCGTTTATCGAGGAAACTATTATATCCGTATTTCTTCCCGCACCCCATACCGTTTTTCCGTTTGCCGAAATACCGACGTACGATACCGCTTCAGCAGAGGAATGTCTGTCGATTGCGTGCTCTTCATAGCTTTCAATGGTAAAATCCAGGGGAATAGCATTTTTCAGCGCATTTGCAACCGCGTCAAGTCTTCCGTTTCCGGAAGCGGAGTAAACCGCCGTTCCTTTTCCGGGAATCGTCGCTGTAACGCTGGCGGTGATAGATCCGTCGGCTTCCTGTACGAAGTGAGATTCGCTTACGCTTACCGGAGTGCTTACGTTGAGATAATTATCCTTGAATATCTCATAAATCTCTTCGGGCATAAGCTCCTTGTGCTTGTGGTCGGAAACATTCTTTATTGCGTATCCGAAGTTTTCCCTCATCTTTTTGGGGAGGTTATAGCCGTATTTCTGCTCAAGAAGATAGCCTATTCCGCCCTTTCCGGACTGTGAATTTATTCTGATAACGTCGCCGTCGTATTCTCTGCCGACGTCCTTTGGGTCGATAGGAAGATAAGGAACTGTCCAGTGGTCGGGGTCCTTTTCCTCGCGCCACTTCATGCCCTTGGCTATGGCGTCCTGATGCGAGCCCGAAAAAGCTGCAAATACAAGTCTTCCGGCATACGGACTTCTATCATAAACCTTCATTCTTGTAACACGCTCATAAAGCTCCACCAATGCAGGCATATCGGAGAAGTCCAGCTCAGGATCGACGCCGTGAGAGAACATATTCATCGCAAGAGTAACGATATCCACGTTTCCCGTTCTTTCGCCGTTTCCAAAACAGGTTCCTTCGATCCTGTCTGCGCCTGCAAGCAGTCCCAGTTCGGAATCGGCTACTGCACAGCCGCGGTCGTTGTGAGGGTGAAGGGATACGATCACGTTTTCACGGTATTTCAGATTATCGCACATATATTCAACCTGTGAAGCGTAAACGTGAGGCAATGACATTTCTACGGTCACAGGCAGGTTGATTATGACCTTTTTTTCCTCAGTCGGCTGCCAGATATCAAGAACGGCATTACATATTTCAAGTGCGAATTCAGGTTCTGTTCCGGTAAAGCTTTCGGGGGAGTATTCAAATATAATATTTCCATTTGCCTTCTCTCTGTATTGATTGCAGAGCTTTGCTCCGTCGGTTGCGATTTTGACGATTTCTTCTTTAGATTTGCGGAAAACCTGCTCTCTCTGTGCAACCGAGGTGGAATTGTAAAGATGCACAACAGCATGTTTTGCTCCGTCTATAGCTTCAAATGTCTTTTTTATAATATGCTCTCTCGACTGAGTCAGAACCTGAATAGTAACGTCGTCAGGGATCATATTTTTTTCAATAAGAGTGCGGCAGAATTCATACTCTGTTTCAGAAGCTGCAGGAAATCCAATTTCTATCTCCTTGAAGCCGATCTTGACCAGATGATTAAAGAACTCAAGCTTTTCGTCTAAGCTCATAGGGATAATGAGCGCCTGGTTGCCGTCTCTCAGATCAACCGAGCACCACATAGGGGCGTGGTCGATATATTCCTTTTTCGTCCACTTTAACGATTCAACAGGGGGCATGAAATAGCCTCTCTGATATTTTTCAACATTTTTCATAATAAGTTCCTCCTGATAATAGGTTAATTGTTCATTTTACTAAAGACTTATAGTCCTGGGAAAGTCGGTCTGTCCGTATACATAGTCGTTCAAACAGCCATTTTCCGTAGTTGCCTTTCATGGACAGCCACTCCTTTCATTATACTAAAAAAGCCCGTCTCTTCAACATAAGAGACGAGCGTTATCACCCGTGTTACCACTCTAATTCGTACATAACTTGCGTTATGATACCTCAGCCACATCTGACAATGTGCTGCTTTATAACGGAAGCTTACCGTGTGAAGCTACTTGATAAAAGACCTTTCGCCGCACCTGCTCAAGGACGAGTTATTACATAAAATCCGTACTGCCTTGCACCTTACGGCAGCTCTCTGAAACTGAAAAATATGCTTTTCTTCCCATCAGCGCATTTAATATATTCATATTACAATTATTATATTACATGAATTACGTTTTGTCAACTGCATTCATATTTATTTTACAATTATGCTGTAAGTCGGCTGTATGTGTTCTGAAAATCTTAAGAAATAAAAGAGTATATTTAAGAAATACATAAGATTAGTATTGTTGACAAACATAATAGGCGGGAGTATAATGAATATTGTAAAGAAAACACCGCACAATGACTGAGCTTTGATTGGCTTTGTTTATGTGCGGCGATATTTTGAACAACTTCAATTCTTCTTTAAAGGGAGCGTTGCATATGATTTATGACAGTATAAAAAAGCTTGCGGAATACGGTCTTGAAACAGGTCTTATTGACAAGGAGGACAGGGTTTTTGTTATCAACCGTATCCTTGAGGCGCTTGGTATTGACGAATACGAGGAACCTGTTCAGGAGTATTCTGGGGTTGCTCTGGAGGAAGTCTTAAAAGAGCTTACCGATTACGCCTGCGAAAAGGGACTGTGCGAGGACAGCATAGTTTACAGGGATCTGTTTGATACGAAGCTTATGGGCCTGCTTACTCCCAGACCGAGTCAGGTAAACCAAAAGTTCAGAGAACTTTGCAAGAACAGTTCCGTAAAGGCGGCGACAGATTATTTTTACAAGCTTTCTCAGGACAGCGATTACATAAGACGCTACAGAATAAAAAAAGATATGCGCTGGATTGCCCCTACAGAGTACGGAGATCTGGATATAACCATAAATCTTTCAAAACCGGAGAAGGATCCCAAAGCGATAGCGGCAGCAAAAAACGCAAAACAGTCAGGATATCCCAAGTGTCTGCTGTGCTATGAAAACGAAGGCTATGCCGGAAGGGTGGATTCCCCCGCAAGGCAGAATCACAGGGTCATTTCGCTGAAGATAAACGGCGAGGACTGGGGATTGCAGTATTCTCCATACGTATATTATAACGAGCATTGCATTCTCTTTAACAAAAAGCATACGCCGATGGTTATCGATGAAACGGCATTCTCAAAGCTGTTTGATTTTGTTGAGCAGTTTCCGCATTATTTTATCGGCTCAAATGCCGATCTTCCTATAGTAGGAGGCTCTATCCTTTCTCATGAGCATTTCCAGGGCGGAAACTATACTTTTGCAATGGCAAAAGCTCTGGTGGAGAAAGAGGTAGTGTTCAAGGGCTTTGAAAGCGTAAAGGCAGGAATAGTAAAATGGCCTATGTCGGTCATAAGAATATCGTCGCCTGACAGAGATGAGCTTGTACGGCTTGCCGGAAGAATACTTTCCTGCTGGAGAGGCTATACTGATGAAGAAGCGTTCGTTTTCGCTCAAACTGACGGGGAGCTTCATAATACCATAACTCCTATAGCAAGAATGAGAGAGGGAAGCTTTGAGCTGGACCTGGTTCTGAGAAACAATATTACTACCGAAGAGCATCCTCTTGGAGTATACCACCCTCACGCTGAACTGCATCATATTAAGAAAGAGAATATCGGACTTATTGAGGTAATGGGACTTGCCGTTCTTCCTGCAAGACTCAGAGACGAAATGGGCAGACTTGCGCAGGCTCTTGTCAACGGGGAAGACCTGAGAAGCGATGAGATGATTTCAAAACACGCAGACTGGGCTGAGGGATTTTCTGAATCGTATAGTATAACCAAGGAAAACGTAAACGGAATTATTCAGAAAGAGATAGGAATTGTTTTTGCAAAGGTTCTTGAACACGCCGGCGTATTCAAGAGAGATGAAAAGGGAAGAGAGTATTTTTCAAGATTTATAGAATATGTGAATAAATAAAACCTCAGGGCGGTTTAAAATACCGCCTGTTGTTTTGAGAAATATAAAAGAACTAATCTTGGAAGGAAGAACAGGTATGACAACAGAAAGAAGAAAAATTTTAAAGCGTATTTTTATATATGCTTTGACTGTATTGCTGGTGCTTATCGGAGCGCGGTGTATTTATGTTCAGACGGTAATACATAACGCTTATGATATAAAACCGCTTACAGACGACCAGATCAAAGCCGCGGATAAGAATAACGCTACAAAGCTTATGATAGTAGCGCATCCGGACGACGAGCTGCTCTGGGGCGGAGGACATCTTATGGAAGGCGGATATATGGTGGTTTGCATTACCAACGGAAAAGACAAGGTACGCTCCGAAGAATTCTATAATGTCATGAAAGAGTCCGGAAACGAGGGTATTATACTTGAATACCCGGATAAAGTGAGAGGACAGCGCGACGACTGGTCCAAAGTACGCAGCGGGATCGTGTCAGATATTGAAAGACTGATGAAATACAAGAAATGGCAGCTTATTGTAACTCACAATAAAAACGGAGAGTACGGTCACGTTCATCATCAAATGATTCACAGTTTTGTGACGCAGATATATAATGACGATGAAATCGATTCAAGTCTTTATTGCTTCGGAAAATACTTTAAAAGGTCTAAGCTGAATGACGCTAAAAATACGCTTGTTCCTATCACGGCTCAGCAGCTGACCTATAAAGAAGAGCTGGAAAAACTGTATAAATCCCAGAGCGCAACGATTGAAAAGTTGAGTCATATGAACGAATATGAGATCTGGGAGGAGTATATGCCGCCGGTTCTGACAATTGAATCTTAATGTTATATCATCTGTACTTTTAAGGCAATACCGCCGGGTGAATGTCCGGCGGCTCTGCATACATTTGCCTGACAATCATTGTGCGGCTGTAATGCCGTTTATAACTGTTATAAAACGGAGGATCATTAGCGTGAACGACGCCAAAAAATTCGGACGTATTAACATAATACATATAACGGCACTGACAGTTGTTTATGCTGCCGTAGTGCTGCTTATTATGCGTTTTGAATACGCCTACGGTTCAAATATAGACTGGGGCGGTCAGCATTACGCAATCCCGGATTATTTCAGAAAACTTTTTTATGAAACCGGGGATCTTTTTCCTAGTTTTGCGCCAAACCTGGGAGCCGGCGAGAACATATACTATTTTTCATACTATGGTCTTTATTCGCCGGTAATACTTATTTCTTACCTTCTGCCGTTTGTTAAGATGTCAACGTATATTCAGGCGGCAAGCATTATCGGAATGGAGATAAGCATATTGCTTTTCTACCGGTTTATGCGTACTAAATTCAGAGACGGCACAGCTTTTCTCATGTCGCTGGCTTTTTTGTGCGCCTCTCCACTTATATTTCACAGTCACAGACATATCATGTTTGTGAATTATATGCCGTTTCTTATCTTGGCTCTCGGCTCTGCTGACAGTTATTTTGAAAAAGGTAAAAAGTCCGGGCTTATTTTCTGGACGCTTATGATAATTCTTTCAAGCTGGTTTTTCAGCGTTTCAGCTATTGTGGTGCTTATAGTCTACGGAGCGTACAGATATATTTCTTTAAATGAAAAAATAAGACCGGGTAAGCTTATTAAAGCAGGCTTTGCTTATGTAGGAAACCTGTTTGTATCGGTCATGCTTGCAGGAGTTCTGCTTATTCCGACAATAGCTGTGCTTTTGTCAGGTCGGGATAAAACCAATGTAAGAATAGACTTATCAGAATTTATCCCTCAGATAAAGCTTGATTATATAGGAATGACAACCTATTCTATGGGCCTTTCATGCTTTGCAATATTGGGTGTCGTGGCGGCATTTTTCAGCAGGGATAAAGCGCGACGCTTTCTTGGAGTAGTTATAGCGGCAGTTTCGGTTTTTCCTGTAATAATCTATATTCTCAACGGAACAATGTATCTTGATGCAAAGGTACTTATCCCCTTTATTCCGCTTGGAATAATTCTTCTCGGTCAGTGCTATGAGGAGCTTAGCGGTAGAAAAAAGTCTTACAGAGTTATATTCGGCGTTTTTTTGATTATTTACGCTGTGGGTGCAGTATTTTATGACGGCCGCAAAAGTGGGTGGGAATTTATGGCGACAGATATGCTGGTTGTTTCCATTTGTCTTTACTGTTTCAATCGGTCGGGAAAAAAAGCTTTTTTGTGGATCGCCGTGACAGCGGTTCCTTTTGTTTCAATGCTTTCGCTTAATCTGGCTGATGATCTTGTTCCGCTGAAAACTCTTAAATATGAAAATTCGGAGCAGATTGATTATCTTGCAGATATAATCGCTGATGATGAAAAGCTTGTCAGAAGTTCCTGCGGGTTCAACCGATCTGAAACTGTAAATATGGTTTATAATATGGATTATTACAGTTCCTATTTATATTCATCGCTTCATCATAAGGGCTATAACAGCTTTTATTTCAATGAGATGCGAAATGAAAACGAGTACAGAAATTCTGCGCTTACCACAAGATCCTCAAATATTCTTTTTGATCTTTTTATGGGAAACAAATATCTGATCACTGACGGAGATTGTAATGAAACAGGATATGAGCTTGAGGAAAGCTCGGGCGTTTTCAGGCTTTATAAAAACGACAACGCTCTACCGGTGGGAAGAAGCACAGACAGGGTAATAAGCGAAAACGAGTATCTGAGCCTGAATTTCGTTCAGAGAATGGAGGCGCTGGTAAACTGTATCGTTACTGATTCGGCGGACGAAGGAACGGCATATGAATCGTCTGTTGAGCAGTACGGAGAAATAAATCTCAAGGAAGATGAAAATATAAGCGAATTGCAGGACGGCTGGAAGATTAAAAGTTCGTCGGATTTTAAAACAACGGTTAAGCTGCCGGAATCCGTTCCAAGGGATAAGATACTTATTATTAAAATGAAGGCGGACAATAAAACCGGAAAAAGAAAAGACATCAGTGTTTCTGTGAATGGAATAAAGAATACGCTTACTGATCCGAAATGGAAATATTACAATAAAAATACTGTGTTTGAATATGTCCTTACAAGCGGTAACGACGAAAGTCTTACAGAGATTGAGTTCAATTTCGGAGCCGGAAATTATACTATAAGCGAGATCACGGCGTATACCATGGATTACCCTGATCCGTCTTATGACGAACTTGTCTTTGATAAGGAAAAAACCAAGGGCGACGTAATGGAAGGCAGTATACAGTGTTCCTCAGACGGATATTTTGAGCTTACAGTTCCGTATGACAGCGGCTTTGAAATCTTTGTTGACGGAAAAAAGCAGGATTATGAAAAAGTAAATACAGCGTTTATCGGATTTCCTATATCCAAGGGAAGCCATAATATAAGGATAGTTTACACTGCGCCGATGCTGCATGAGGGTATGGCGGTTTCTGCGGCAGGGCTGCTTATATGTGCGGTCATGGCGGTGTTTGATCTGAAAAAACGCAGAAGCAGAGCTTGTTCAGAAAAATAAATCCTTATGAGTAAGCAGTAACAGAAATTTATCTGCATGAGTGTAAAAACATGCTGCCGCACCGATTTATTCCGGTGCGGCAGCTTTATTTTATGCAAGTTTGAAATGCGTACGACAACTCAAAAGTTTTTTTCACAAATTTATACGTGCGTATTTTTAGTAAATGTTTCCGCAGACTGCGTTAAAAAGCTTGCTGAACGCTGAGTTTGAGTGAAATCGCTGATAAAAGACAGAACATTATGTAAAGCGGCCTATTCAAGCTCATGCAGAGTAAATGCTCCGTTTTCCATTATAATGTAGCTGTGAGGTGAATTCTCTTTTGGTATAGCAACCGAACCGCAGTTTACATAAGTATAGCTCCCAATGTCTTTTATAACGGGAATATGGGTATGACCGTTTGCCAGAACGTCTCCTTTTTTCAGCGGCGGCGGATTGTCCGGGTTGAATTTATGACCGTGAGTAGCAAATATTGTGACTCCGTCTGCATAAAGCCACGCGTATTCGGCAAGAACGGGGAATTCAAGCACCATCTGATCAACTTCGCAGTCGCAGTTTCCTCTTACGCAAAGAAGCTTATCCTTTGCGGCATTGAGCATTGAAGCGACCGACTTCGGATCATGTCCCTGCGGGAGATCGTTCCTGGGTCCGTGATAAAGTATATCTCCCAGCAAAAGCAGTCTGTCGGCTTTATGCTTCTCAAAAGCGTCAAGCAGCTTACTGCAGTAGTACGCCGAACCGTGAATATCCGATGCTATGATCAGTTTCATACCGTAACCTCCGTTTTAAGCTTAGCCAGATTCATGTATTCGGGCTTTATGTGCTTATATATTTCACAGCCTCTGTCCTTTTTGTATTTCTTTACGATCGAAAGATAAAGTCTTTGCCTTGTATCGGTTTCATTAATAAGTTTATATACCGTTTCAATCTCTTCATGAGAGCAGTGATTTTTAAGCAGGCGGTTAATTTCGTCCATAAGAGTGCATCCTTTGTTGTCGCTGATATCTGCTTTGTCATTATCTGAATCGAAAGCCTCGGTGTTTGCACATATTGCGCCGCTAATGGTCTCGCCGGCATTTTCCGGAAGCTTTTCCGCGTTGCCGTCCTCTTCCCTGAGCATGGACTTAAGCTTAAGATACTTTGGCCGCATTATCTTATAAAGTTCAGTTGCATTCTGTTTGAATACCTTGGCAAGAGAATTGTGGAAATCTTCTTTGGATACGGAGTTTCTGATGCATTCCTCTATTTCTTCAACGTCGCTCATCTCAAAATCAAAGTTTCCGAGGAGAGCGTTTCTTATCTGGGACAAAACCTGATCCGTGTTATGCTCCTGTTCATTTACCGCAATTTTGGTAATAAGCATTTCGGGCTCGGGATCGCTTTCCTCATTGCCCGTATCCTCAGTATCTTCATTAGCTTTGCTCTCTGTGGCGGGAGCTTCATCCTGCGGCTGCGGTACTGAATCGGCATTTGCTTCTGTCTCGGCTGTTTCTTCTGTTTCTGCGGTCGGCTCGTCTGATTTTTCTTCCGCGCGTTCAGTATCTGTCACATCGACGTGATCGTTCTTTTCTCGTTCGTCTGGATCCGGGCGGAGCAGTCCCTTGCTTAACATTGCGGATTTTATCGTAGGACTTCTGAATACAGTGCAGGAGGTATTGTTCACATTGCATACGTTCCAGAAATCATGAAGCTTGTCGAAGCCTTTGTCGTTGCTGACGATAAAAATATATTTGTATATTTCTTTGGCGGCTATAAATCCCATCATAGAGCAGAGCTGAAAGTCAAGAGCATTTTTTCCGCCCACCCTTACTTTAAGATATTCTACGCTGGCGGGAGTCGCCATAACCTTCATGTGCATATCAAAGCTGATAGTATCGGAATTTTCGCTGTAGAATATAATAACTCTGTCGTTTTCACATAAGTGTTCTATTCCGTTAAGTCCTTTTGATTTTACGTTTTCAAAGTCTATAAGATAAGCGTTCATATAATTGACCATGTGCATATTTTCGACATGGCTTTTCCTCCGTTTCATGAAAAATAGCATATCTGTCAGGTGCCGGCATGGCAGCCATTCGGTCATCGTTTTGAATGTCTGATTACAGTATTGACCTACAGCGTCATACCATCGTCATTTTCTTTGTTTTCTTGCGATTATCATACGAATAGTCAGAGCAATGAAGACTGTAATTATTATGACGATTGCTCCGGCAGCGGCAGAAGTTTTTTCAGAACCGACAGGAGCCGAAGTCTCGACGGCTTTTTTGTAGCTGTATTTATGACTTCTTACCGATCGGTCCAGACAGGCGGCAATGGTTTCGTGTCCCTCCGCATTGGGGTGAATATCAAACTGTGATATTCTCGTCAGCTCCTCTGCTTTTCCCGAAAAAGCGCCGGCTATGTCGCATACGGTATATCCGCCGTTCTTGTCCGAGGAATGAGAAACTATTATTTCGTTAAGTCTGCCGATTTTTTCTGCGGCAAGTTCTTTTATAGCCGGGATAATGTTGAAGCTTTCCAGCGGATCGTAAAGGGTCTGAACGATAACCTCCGCCGAGCTTATGCTTTTTATATAAGCAGCCGTTTCACCAATATTGGTATCGAAGCTTTCAAGGTTCCGGTCTATGCGTTCCGACATATTTCCGATTCCCTGTATAAGTGCTTTAAGGTCGAAGCTCTGTGAAGGATCATTTCCGACTCCCGACGAAGCCAGAGTTTCAAGCATAACGCCCAGCATATCGTTTCCGCCTATGGATATAACTATACAGTCGGCGTCTTTTACGGCGTCGTCATATTTTCCGCTTAGTACGTCCTCGGCAAGTTCGGAAGAGGTCTGTCCGTCGACTGCCAGATTAGACATTGAAAATCCGCATTCTGTCGCAAGCTCTTCCGAATACTCATCAGCAAGAATATTTGCATATGAACGGCAGTTTTCACGTCCGGAGTCGTATCCGTCAAGTCCGTATCCCGAAGCGATGGAGTCTCCGAGAAACAGTATCTGCGGCGGAACGTTAATTTCTACATCTTCAAATTCATCGTCTCCGAAGCAAACGATTTCCAGACAAAGGAATGCCGAAAGAGCGGCGGCGATAAATGAAAGTTTTTTCAGCATAGGCCTCACCTTGTTTATTTGATGATACTTTTATTGCATAGACCCGTATGATAACCGTATAAATAAATTTTATGCTGTAATTTCCCGGCATACGACATTTCCGGTAACCTAACAGGTTTATTATATTGTATCATATTTTTACACTTTGTACAACTGTTTTTCTAAATATTTTATAAAAGCTTGACAATACAGATATGCCGTGATATTATATAATAGTAGAATATGAAATCATAAAAAACCTGTTTTTCAGAAAAGAAGAGAGTGATATTATGACCGATTATTATTATCCCGTATTGGGCGACGAAATAAATCTGCCGATGTATGTGCTTGGAGTAGGCGCAAGAGATAAGGAGTTTCATTTTATCCGTGAAGAGGGTTACCCGAATCATCAGATAGTTTACTGCATCCGCGGCGGTGGAGTTTTGGAGCTGGACGGTCAGGAATATCCGATATCTGCGGGAGATGCCTTTTATCTTCCACCTCACGTATCTCATGAGTATTATCCCACCGAGGATATATGGGAAACTCACTGGCTTACTTTTGAGGGCAGAGAAGTCAAGGCCGTGCTGGATTATATAAAGCTGGACAGAGCCAAGGTTTTTCATATTCATGATGTAAACGCTGTGGACGCTATTTTCAAGAAAATACTTTATCTTATGAAGACTAATTACTATTACAGCGGGCATCAGTGTTCAGCTCACCTGTATCAGTTTTTCATAGAGCTTAACAGAGTTGTTAATCTTCAGAACGGAACCAAGGACGGAGCAAAGCTTAACCAGCTTCAGCCCGTTATCGACTATATTGATAAAAACTACCGCAGGGATCTTACGCTTATGGAGTTGTCTGATCTTATTGATTTGTCTCCTCAGTATCTTTGCAGGCTTTTTAAGGAATGTCTGAATATGCGTCCTTTCGAATATCTTGCCAGGAAGAGGATACAGCAGGCGAAGCTTCTGCTGCTTGAAGATCAGAAAAATATCAACGAAATCGCAACTCTGGTCGGATATAACGATTGCAGCTATTTCTGTGCAGTATTCAAACGTCATGAAATGCTTTCGCCGGCTGAATTCAGGTCGCTGCATAAAAAAGCAAACGTATGATAGGAGGATTTCGGTCTTTAAACTTATGCTTCTGTGTATATTTCCTCGATGTCAGCTGAATAGCGGTACAGAAGTTTTAAAATCATTACGGACTTTTACGGTTAATTATGATAAAACAGCCTCACAGCATATAAGCTCTGAGGCTGTTTTGTTTATGTTATGGATTCGGAATTTATCAATAGAACAGGCGTGGTCTGTGATCCGAGCATTTTATAAAAACTATTATGATAGATCAGGCTTTTTTGCCTGTTGTTAAAGATTGTTATTTCATCTGTACCAGTACGTCACAGATCCAATCATTGCTAGGTTCGGACAGCACGCCTTTTTTCTGACAGTATTCCGCGACTACCTCAAAGAAGTTGAAAACCATATTATGACACATTCTCTCTGCGTCGTCTGCAAGGTGTTTCGGAAACAGCTTTTTATATCCTGAAATAAACCTGTCAATGCAGTCAAGGTATTCGTCAACTACAGGCTCAAACAGATTCTGGACGATTCCGTCAAATTCGGCTTTCTGCTCTTTTGTAAACGCAGGCGGAGTAACAGTCAATCCGCCGCTTTCATTTCTGATTATATATCCTCTCTGAACAGCCTGGGCAACAGTGCTTTCATCACATGAAACCGATGGGTCAAGCAGGCTTTCACAGGCTAGGATATCATCGCTGTGCATCATATCTCTGCCGCCCAAGCCCTTCAGCCAAAATGAATGATGGCTGTAGGTGATGCGGTTATCACTGTGAGGATAACAGGTTTGGTGACCTACGGTTATACGCCGGAATTTTCCGCTTTCCATATTTGCGACAAAGCGCCAGCGATGACCGTCATAATTGATGGGTATTTCCGGGAAATCCAGCCTGTTGAATTTACGGCTTATATAATCGAAAGCCATGACGCCGTAAAGATAATGCAGCTCGTCTGCTGATTTTTCCGCACGGTATATCGGTATTTTGTCACAAAGCCCAAATAGCTTATCAAGCGCTGAGGTCAGCTTATCGGCGATAGGTTGGATATAGCTGCCGGCATTTTTCTCGCAAAATTCTCCATACCTGTCTGTCCAGATGATAAAGTCCGTTCGATACTTGCCCTTGCTTTGTTCAATCACCGCATTGCAATTAAGAAGATTCTCCATTCTGTCTTCAATATAGTAAGCCGGTACTCCGCACAGCTTTGCAAGGCTCTCTATATCCTGAGGTTTTTCGTAACAATAATAGAGTATGTTCTGGGACAATGCGTCGTTGATAAACTGAAACGGGAAAGGCTTGCTTTCGCCGTTAAATTCGCCAGAGCCGTAAATATCAATCCACATTTTCTGCGGTCTGAATGCTGTTTCGTTCATAGTTCGACACTCCTTTTTCAGTTTCTTTCTTGCTTCCGAAAGACGCCATGTAACTGTACCTTCCGGGATAGCAAGACGTTGTGAGATTTCCTTTGTCGAAAGGCCGTCATAATAGTAAAGGATGATTATATCGCGATAAATCTTTGAAAGCATTGCGATCTTCTCACGCAGATAGCTGTAAAGCTCCTCATCGCTCTGATCCAGCTGCTGTTCCTGCAAATAGCTGTCGGGAATATCGTACAGATAAACCGTACGTTCTTTTTTCTTTAGGCGTCTGAACGACTTTGCGCAATTTGCCGCCAGACCCCAAAGCCAGGGTTCAAATTTGTTTTCGTCCTTAAGCTTCGGCAGGTTTTCGATCGCCTGATACAAAATCTCCTGCGAAAGATCGTCTGCTTCATCTGCAGAAAAGGTTTTACTTAGTGCGTACGCATATATTTTGTCCGTATAGCTTTCAAGAATTTCAGAGGTCATTTCATCACCGCCTTTCATATATAAAGTGTCTGCGAGGCAGTTTTCATTGGGTGATTTGAAAAATAAGAATCATATTTTCGCACCTTTTACCAAGTTGTCTGCCTTAGCAAGGCGCACAGATGATTATAGCTCGTGATAAACAGAGATCAAATGCTTTGATTTTACAAATTCTGTTTTACTAAGTTTGTGGTTTAATTATATTATGTTTATTATTAATTTGCAAGTGGATTATGGGCATAGCGTCTGATTGAAGTCAGCGGAATACTGTTACTTATGGAAGCAGGTTTTTGGGCGTTGGACGGTTGCGGTATAACTGACAGTTACCTGAATATAAATAAAGATCGCACAATTGCACCTTGCGGCGGACGGAACGCTTTTGCAAGTCGCAGGAACTTTACAGCGTTGATGTTTGTTACAAAAACATATGAATAAAATTATGCAAAATTCATTATTTTTCTGTATCTGATTGAAAAAATTCAAAGTTTTATTGATTTTTTGACTGGGATATGATATCATATATCTATAGGAAATACCGTATGAAATTATTGTGCGGTATTGATTTTTCATGTTTTGAGTTGCAGGGGTGATTTTTTGAGGAAGGCAAAATCTTCCGGGGGAAAGCTGTTATGTTTTTTTGTTAACATGATTTTTAATCTGGACTGGCTTATACCGGCGGTAATATTTCTTGTTCTGCATTTCTGGATCGGACTTCCAATATGGATTTTCTGGTTAAGTTTGGGAATATGGCTGCTGGTCATAACTATTCTGACCTTTTTTATCGGCTGGGCAGCGGGTATGGGAAGCGAGACCGAGGTGAAAAAGGAAAACAAAAATCCATATTCTGCAAATAAAAATCCGTATTCAAAAAAGAACCCTGAATAAAGTCTGAAAGTAAAAGCTTGTATTGTTTATGCTTTTTTGGGCGTACTGCGTAATTCTGAAGTGCAGTTTTGCCTTGGTACGTCTTGATAAAAACTATATTGCTGAAGGGAGAAATTTTAAAATGGGTCTTATCAAAGCAATCGTCGGCGCCGCAGGAGGCACTCTGGCCGATCAGTGGAAGGAGTTTTTCTACTGCGAGGCTATCAGTAAGGACGTATTGGTAACAAAGGGTCAGAAAAGACTGACAGGACGTTCTTCTAACACTAAAGGAAACGACAATATCATTTCCAATGGAAGCGGAATCGCCGTAGCCGACGGTCAGTGTATGATAATCGTGGAGCAGGGAAAGGTTGTCGAGGTGTGCGCCGAGCCTGGCGAATATACTTACGATACCTCTACTGAACCGAGTATTTTTACCGGCGGGCTTGGTCAGGGAATTAAAAATACTTTCAAGACGATCGGAAAACGTTTTACCTACGGCGGAGACACCGGAAAAGACCAGCGCGTCTATTACTTTAACACAAAGGAAATCATAGATAACAAATTCGGAACTCCTACCCCTATCCCGTTCAGGGTCGTAGACAGTAAAATAGGTCTGGACGTTGATATTTCGGTGCGCTGCAACGGAATTTATACATATAAGATCGCGGATCCTCTGCTGTTCTATACAAACGTGTGCGGAAACGTTCAGAGAGAATATGACAAGGCAGAGATCGCTGAAACGCTTAAATCTGAGCTGCTTACTTATCTTGCTCCCGCATTTGCAAAAATTTCGGAGCTTGAGGTAAGACCTAACCAGATACCTTCTAAGAATATCGAGATCCGTGACGCACTCAAACAGGAGCTTACCCACGACTGGGCTGAGATGCGCGGACTTGAGATAGTGAATATTTCGTTTAACTCTATAAGTATTCCTAAGGAAGACGAGCAGATGATCAAGGAAGCGCAGAGAGTTGCGGTTATGCGCGATCCTACTATGGCTGCCGCGACGCTTGTAGGCGCTCAGTCCGAGGCTATGAAATCTGCAGCTTCCAATCCCAACGGTGCAATGATGGGCTTTATGGGCATGGGAATGGCTCAGCAGGCAGGAGGAATGAACGCACAGAATCTGTTTGCTATGGGGCAGCAGCAACAGCAGCAGGCGGCAGCACAGTCCGCTCCTCAGCAGACTGCCGCAGCCAGCGGGTGGAACTGCGAATGCGGACAAAGCGGAAATACCGGAAAGTTCTGTATGGGATGCGGAAAGCCTAAGCCTGAGCCAAAGCCTGCCGCCGACAGCTGGACCTGTTCCTGCGGCACGGTGAATACAGGAAAATTCTGTGTGGAGTGCGGCAAGAACAAGCCGGCCGAGGGATGGACCTGCTCCTGCGGCGCAGTGAATAAGGGTAAATTCTGTCCGGAATGCGGAAAGCCCAAGCCGGCCGGAGAACCTCTTTATCAGTGCGACAAGTGCGGCTGGAAGCCTGAAGATCCAAAGAATCCTCCGAAATTCTGTCCGGAATGCGGCGATCCTTTTGACGATAATGATATTAAGTGATATCAGATTTCAAAAAATAAAAATTATACGAGGTGATACTTTTGTCCACATTGCTGGAATATAAATGTCCGTGCTGCGGGGGCGCTATAGAATTTAACACGTCCGTTCAGAAGATGAAATGCCCCTATTGCGATACGGAATTTGATATGGACACGCTGAAATCCTATGATGATGAGCTTAAAGCCGCCAAGCCTGAAAGCATGGAATGGAACGATGATATAGGAGGTCAGTGGCAGGAAGGCGAGCAGGAAGGAATGCTTGTTTATATATGCGAATCCTGCGGAGGAGAAATAGTAGCCGACGAGAATACCGCCGCTACCAGCTGTCCTTTCTGCGGAAATCCGGTCGTGATGAAATGTCAGTTTTCCGGAGATCTGCGTCCTGATTACGTAATTCCCTTCAAGCTTGACAAAAAGGCGGCGAAGGAGGCGCTGAGCAAGCATTTTCACGGCAAGAAACTGCTGCCTAAGGTTTTCAAGGACGAAAATCATATTGACGAGATAAAAGGCGTTTATGTTCCGTTCTGGCTGTTCAACGCTGAAGCGGACGCCGACGTAACATATAACGCAACTAAGGTGCGTCGTTGGAGCGACAGTAGATATAATTACAAGGAAACCAGTCATTATCTTGTGTCGCGCGCAGGAAATATCGGATTTGAAAGGGTTCCTGTAGACGGCTCGTCAAAAATGGACGATACGCTTATGGAGTCGATAGAACCTTTCAATTTCAATGACGCGGTGGATTTTCAGACGGCGTATCTTGCAGGATATCTGGCCGATAAGTACGACGTTACAGCTGAACAGAGCAAGAGCCGTGCAAACCAGAGAATAAGAAGAAGCACCGAGGACGCTTTCAGGAATACTGTAAAAGGCTACAGTACGGTCATAACGCAGAATTCCAGCGTGCGTCTTTCCGGAAATACGGTAAAGTATGCTCTTTATCCGGTGTGGATACTGACGACTTCATGGAAAGAAAACAATTACATATTCGCTATGAACGGCCAGACAGGTAAAATGGTAGGGAATCTTCCTCTTGACAAGGGCGCATTCGCACGTTGGTTTATCGGCGTTTTTGCGGGCGTGTCCGTTTTGGCTTCGATACTTGGTCTTTTGTTTATGTAAGGGGGAGAACGAATGAAAAAAATTGCTGCTGTAATTATGGCACTGTCAGTCTGTGTGGTGTGCGCATTTTCGGTTTCCGCCGAAAATGCCGATAAGGTTGTCGATAATGCGGACCTCCTTACCGATTCTCAGGAGCAGGAGCTGGAGGATAAGCTCAGCGCTCTTGTTGACAAATACGACTGTGACGCCGTAATAGTCACTACAGATACTATAGACGGAAAAACGCCGATGGCTTATGCCGACGATTATTTTGACTACAACGACTACGGAGTGGGAACCGACCGCGACGGCGTTCTGTTTTTGCTGAGCATGGAGGACCGCGACTGGTGGATATCTACCAGAGGGGAAGGTATAGATATTTTCACCGACTACGGTATTCAGTTTATCGGCGACGAAATGCTTTCCGATCTTAGCGGCGGAGATTATTACGAGGCTTTCTGCACGTTTGCCGAGCTTTCCGATGATTTTATGGAGCAGGCTCAGGACGGAGAGCCGTATGATGTAGATAATAAGTATAAGACTACAGGCGACAGGATAAAAGTTGTTCTTATTTCAATGGGAATAGGTATCGTTGCTGCGCTTATCGTTACTTTCAGCCTTAAGGGACAGCTTAAATCGGTCAAGCCAAATAATCAGGCGAAAGATTATGTACGACCGGGAAGCATGAAGCTGACTTCAAGCAGAGATGTTTTTCTGTATAAGAATGTGGACAGAACAGTAAAGCAGACTTCCGGCAGTTCCGGCGGCGGAGGAAGCAGCACTCACACCAGCTCTTCCGGCGCAACACACGGCGGAGGCGGCGGAAAATTCTGATTGTTTTTCTGCGGAATGTAATCGCACATTCCGCTTTTTTTCTTTAAGGCAGAACCGTTTGTACAGAAAAATCTGTCTGAGCTTTTTGCGTACGATTATTGTGCGGTATAACCTCAAAAATTGTATTCGGGGTTGTTTTTGAGAAAATTTATGATATAATAATTTATAGGCGTTATCGTGCGGTTTATGTGCGGTATTTATCATATATGCGTATGCGGGATGGAAAAATAAGATGAGATATATAAAAGCGTTTTTTAATAAGGTTTTCATAACGGCGCTGCTGATTTTGATTCAGGCGGGCTGGTTTGTGCTGTTTTTTATGAAGCTTACAGAGTACTCGCATTGGACAAGAGCTTTTTTTGCGACGCTCAGCTTAGTTATAGCAGTCAGAATCATAGGAAAGGACGAAAATTCGGAATACAAAATATCCTGGATCGTGCTTATAACTATTCTTCCACTGTTCGGAGGGCTGCTTTATCTGTGCTTCGGGAATAAAAAGCCGTCTAAAAATATGCGGAAAAAGCTGGATATGACGCATAACGAATATCTTTCTCAGTATGCTCAGGACGAGAAGATAATGAACGATATCAAAAAGGATAACCTGAGGATCGGAGAAATAAGCGGTTATCTTCAAAAATACAGCGGCTTTCCCTTATATGTCAACACGAAAACCAAGTATTACCGCATAGGCGAGGAGATGTTCGAGGATATGCTTGCCGAGCTTGAAAAGGCAGAGCACTTTATATTTCTCGAGTATTTCATAATCGACGACGGACTGATGTGGGAAAAAACTCTGGAGATTTTGAAGAGGAAAGTAAAACAGGGAGTTGATGTACGGCTTATGTACGATGACTTCGGTTCGCTTTTTCTTCTTCCCAAGGATTTTGTAAAGCAGATGGAGTCGGTTGGAATAAAGTGTATGGCGTTTAATCCGCTGGTACCGTTTATTTCCGCTGTAATGAACAACCGCGATCATAGAAAAATACTTGTAATAGACGGACATACAGGCTTTACCGGAGGAATAAATCTGGCGGACGAATATATCAACCGGATTCATCCTCACGGACATTGGAAGGATACAGGAATAATGCTGAAGGGCGAAGCTGTGTGGAGTTTTACGCTTATGTTCCTTGAAATGTGGAACAGCTTCAGACATGAGGATATATGCTTTGACGATTACAAACCGCATAGATGGCATAAGGAGCCTTTTGAAACAGACGGCTTTGTTCAGCCTTTCAGCGATACGCCTCTGGACGACGAGAACGTAGGCGAGAATGTATATATCGAAATGCTCAATCAGGCCGAGGATTATGTTTATATTTTTACTCCGTATCTTATTCCCGACAATGAGATGAAAACGGCAATGTGCCTTGCGGCAAAACGCGGTGTGGACGTTAGACTTGTTACTCCAAAGATTGCTGACAAGAAAATGGTACACAGACTTACCAGGTCTTATTACAGACCTCTTCTTAAATCCGGAGTAAGGATTTATGAGTATACACCCGGTTTTATTCATGCCAAAAGCTGTGTGTGCGACGATATTGCAGGAGTTGTAGGAACTATAAATATGGATTTCCGCAGTCTGTACCTGCATTTTGAATGTGCGGCGTTTTTTTATAAATCGTCTGCCGTGATGCAGCTGAAAAAGGATTCATTGGATACTATAGCTCGCAGCGAGGAGATATCGGAGGATTTTTGCTCAAAGGGATTTTTTTCTACGCTCCTGGATTCCTTGCTCAGGCTTATCGCACCGCTGTTTTAGTACGGTCAATGCTGCACAATGTTTGTTCGGTGAAACTATAAGAAAATGTATTCGCAAGCGTATACGCACATCTTTTCGGTAAAATTATGCTTGAAAATCCGCGCATATGTCCTGTGAAAACAGGTTCTGAATACCGATGATAATTAATTTATAAGGATAATGAAAATGGATACTGTAGATTACAGCACACAAGAATACGAAGCGTATACCGACTCTTCTTTTGAAATAGATATACGATGCTATATGAATCAGATGCAGATTTACAAAGCAGGTATAAAAGAGATACGCACGAAGCTGGAAATTCTGGACGAGGAATTTCAGACGAAGTTTTCCTATAATCCGATTCACCATATTGAGTCGCGGCTGAAATCCTTTAAAAGCATAGCCTCCAAGGCAAAAGAAAAAGGAATTTCGCTTACGATCGAAAATATAAGGAATAATATAACCGATATTGCCGGAATAAGAGTAATCTGTAATTATATAGACGATATTTACAGAGTGGAGGAGCTTCTGCTGAAGCAGAGCGACGTAACGCTGCTGAGAAGACGGGATTACATAAAGAAGCCTAAAGCGTCGGGATATCAGAGCCTGCATCTTCTGGTGGAAATCCCTGTGTTTCTTTCAACTGGCGGTGTTCCTGTTCCGGTTGAGATACAGATAAGAACAATAGCTATGGATTTTTGGGCTAGTCTTGAGCATAAGCTGAAATACAAGTCGGATAACGAGGTGGACGAGGATCTCAGATACCGTCTTAAGATATGTGCCGTAGCGATCCAGGAGCTGGATAACGAAATGCAGGAGATCAATAACTGCATACGCAGCCGGCGCGGATCTGATGCGGACAATTTCAGCAGAGCTTAGCGGCTTTTTAAAAGAAAGATATTCAGGCTGCTGTTTTTTACGAAAATGACATATGAAAAACTGTTTATTTGTTGAAAATATCGAAAATTCCATGAGTTGTTGACAATCCTTTTGTAAATAGTGTATAATTTAATTTGTAAAGTTGTGCTGAGCGTTTTTGTCCGGAAGCAATTATGCAATAAGTATTCTTTAGCATAGACGCTTGCGGAATCTCGCCGTGCCCATTAAAGAATATGACGGAGGTATATATTATGAATATAAAAGAGGCGAAGCAGCAGATACAGAATGCTATTACTGCTTATCTTATGAAAGATGAATTCGGCGAATACCGGATCCCGGTTGAAAGACAGCGACCTGTGCTTCTTATGGGGGCGCCCGGTATAGGAAAAACCGCTATTATGGAGCAGATAGCTCAGGAAACCGGAATAAGCCTTGTGGCATATTCGATGACTCACCATACCCGCGAATCTGCGCTGGGTCTGCCTCAGATCGTACATAGGAATTATACCGGCGTTGATTTTCAGATCTCAGAGTATACGATGAGCGAGATAGTTGCCTCGCTTTATGATACCATAGAGGCAACCGGAATAAAAGAGGGGATCTTGTTTCTCGACGAGATCAACTGCGTAGCTGAATCGCTTGCTCCCGCTATGCTCCAGTTCCTTCAGTACAAGACGTTCGGCAAGCATCAGATTCCTGCAGGCTGGGTTGTCTGCACTGCGGGAAATCCTCCGGAATATAATAAGTCGGTAAACGATTTCGACGTCGTTACTCTCGACCGTCTGAAAAGAGTAGAGGTTGAGCCTGACTTTAAAATATGGAAGGATTATGCTTATAAACAGCATATCCACACGGCTATAGTTTGTTATCTTGAAAGCCACGAGGAGGATTTTTACCATGTAGGCAGTGCAGTATCGGGAGAGATAGTAAGCTTCGTTACTGCCAGAGGATGGGAAGACCTTTCGGAGATGATCCTTTTGTATGAGGAGGGCGGAATCGAGGTTGACAGCACCCTTGTGGCACAGTACATACAGGACGATGATATTACAGAACGCTTTATGCAGTACTACACGCTCTATGTAGAGTACTACAATAAATATATGGTTGATGATATCCTTGAGGGAAACGTTACCGAAGATATAATAAACGCTGCTCACGACGCTCAGGGAGCCGAAAAGCGTCTGCTGTTCGGAATGATTATAGAAAGCGTTTCAAGAAGCATGAAGGAAAGTCTTGAAATGGAGAAAATGCTTAAAGAGCTTCAGCCTATTCTTCAGGATACTATAATGAAGCTGAATGCTAATTTCTCAAACCGTGAAATACTCAGCCATCACATAATGAACGAGCAGTCGAAGCTTCAGAAGCTGACCAGAGCGAAGGTTATTTCTCCGGCAAATAAGCGAGTAATGCACTGGATAATTTACAGCCTTGGAATATATATGGACAAGACTACAAAGTGCAGAGACAATATGAGAGCGGTTCAGACCGTTATTCAGGAATTTACGGCAACTATGAACAAAATGAAAGCCGTAACGGACGGGGCTATAAAGAAAATGCAGAATGCTTTTACCTTTGTAGAGGCGGTTTACGATAACGGCAGGGAGATGGTTATGCTTTACAACGAACTGAAGCAAAGCTATCATTCGAGAGTATTTATGAAGAAATACGGCTTCAAGGATTACTGCGGCGGCTCTGTAAGCGGCGCCGATTACAGCCAGATAGAAAAGCTTGCGCTTAATCCCAATCCTCCGCAAATGTAAGTGTCAGGGGCGGGAAACAGAAAAAATAAAAAATCTGAAAAAACACTTGACAAAGCTGAAAAAGTGGTGTATACTATATTGGAAACAAAGCAGAACCTGATCCGTTCTCACCTCAAGCGTCTGTTAAGTGAAGAGGTCAACATGATTTTTGCGTTTACGTAACAGTTATGCGGGTACGGATTATTTCTGTGCCCGTTTTTATGTTTTATTTTATTTTGGAGGTGCTGTGTCATTAGCAACAACAAAGAACATCAGATCAACGAAGAGATCCGTGACAAAGAGCTGCGCGTGATCGACGTTGACGGTGCCCAGCTGGGTATATTATCTGCAAAGGAAGCTCTTGAAATCGCTTTCAAGAAGGATCTGGACCTTGTAAAGATCGCTCCCCAGGCTACGCCGCCCGTATGCCGTATTATGGACTACGGAAAATTCTGTTTTGAGAAGTCAAAGCGTGAAAAGGAAGCAAAAAAGAATCAGAAAGTTATCGATATAAAGGAAGTAAGAATGTCCTCGACTATTGATACTCATGACTTCAATACAAAGGTCAATCAGGCAATCAAGTTTTTAAAGGGCGGCGACAAGCTGAAGGTGTCGGTTCGTTTCAGAAAAAGAACCGTTGCTCATCCTCAGTTCGGCGAAGAACTGCTTAATAAATTCAAGGAAGCCGTTGCAGAGGTTGGCGTTGTTGACAAGCCGTCTAAAATGGAGGGACGCAGCTTAGTTATGTTCGTTTCTCCGAAGAACAGCAAGTAAAATATTTAAGGAGGATAAATTTTTATGCCAAAGATCAAAACACATTCAGGCGCTAAAAAGCGTTTTTCTGTAACAGGCAGCGGAAAGGTTAAGTTCCAGCACACAAACAAAAGACATAGACTTACGCAGAAGGCTCATAAGCGCAAGAGAATTCTTCGCGGCGCCGCATATGCAGACGATTCAAACATCAAGAACATCAAGGCGCTCGTACCTTACAAATAATACGGGTTGTAGGGATAAAGACATTAATCTAAATTTCAGGAGGTAATAACTATGGCTCGTATAAAGGGAGCAATGATGACTCGTAAGAGAAGAAATAAAACTCTTAAGCTTGCAAAGGGCTATTTCGGTGCAAAGAGCAAGCATTTTAAGATGGCTAAGCAGGCCGTAATGAAATCCGGTCAGTATGCATACATTGGAAGAAAGCAGAAAAAGAGAGATTTCAGAAAGCTCTGGATCACAAGAATCTCCGCTGCCGCAAAGCTTAACGGCATGAACTACTCCACTTTTATGAATGGAGTAAATAAGGCAGGCATTACTCTTAACAGAAAGATGCTTTCCGAGATCGCGATCAACGATCCTGCCGGCTTTACAGCAATCGTTGAGAAGGCCAAGGCTGCTCTTTAATACGATTTTAACACGCATGTTTTAAAGACCTGCGTGTTTTGTTGTATATGACCGCAACTTACGCTTTCGTGGCTTGACGAATAGCGGGTATTAGGATATTAAGGGAACGGAGCGTGAAAATATGCATATAGCAAGCAGGGAAAATCCCAGAATAAAGCTATATTTAAAGCTTCTTTCGAATAAAAGGGCAAGACAAAGCGAGGGAATGTTCGTTGTTGAAGGAGCACGACTGTGCGCCGACGCTATAGCCGAATACAAAAAAGGAGAGCTTGATATATACGCTGCTTTTGCCGCTCCGTCTTCTCTTGAAAAATATGCGGATTATATTGACCCGGAGCTGTTTGATAGCTGTCATGACGGAAAGTTTCACACTCTTGACGAAGCGCTGGCCGGAAAGATATGCGATACCAAGGCTTCACAGGGAATATTTATAATTGCGAAAATGCCGGATAATATATTCAAAGAGAGTAGCATAAAATCTAACGGAAGATATCTTGTTCTGGATAACGTTCAGGACCCGGGAAATCTCGGAACAATTCTTCGTACCGCCGATGCCGTGGGTGCGGACGGCGTTATTCTTTCAAACGGCTGCTGCGACTTGTATAATCCCAAAGTCGTCAGAGCGACAATGGGAAGCCTGTTCAGGCTGAGTATCTATGTGTGCGGCGATTTTGTAAGGCTTTGCGCTATGTTCGATAAGCTTGGCGTCAAGACTATGGCAGCGGTCGTAGACAGCGATGCTGTTTCGGTGGAAAGTGCGGATTATTCAGGCGGCTGTGCGGTAGTAATCGGAAACGAGGGCAGCGGTATTCCGAAAGAACACGTCAGACTTTGCCAAGAGAGGATTACCATAAGAATGAGCGGAAACGCAAACTCTCTTAATGCTGCTATGGCGGCGGGAATAATTCTCTGGGAAATGACCGATAAGGGAAAGGCTTAGCTGTTTTGACAGAGATGTTTTTCTGCCGGCAGATTTTCTTTGAAGATACGCAAACGGTTTCTGTGAAAATAAACTTTTCATAACAGACGGGGGAGTTTTTATGGATAAGCGCGCTTATTGGCTTTGGCTTACTGTTGTATTCGGAGCGGCAAATCCTAGAATATGGCAGCTGGGAGATAAATATGAAACGGCTGAAGAGTTTGCATATGCGCTCAGATCTAACGAGTGCGGACGGCTTTCCGACGGAGAGATCAGAAGGATAAAGAATTTTGCGCCTGAAAGTGCGGCGGAAATAATTGAAAAATGCAGTAAGGATAATATAGCTGTTTATTGTTATGAAAGTGAGGGTTATCCCGATCAGCTAAAAAAAATCGCCGATCCGCCGGCGGTGCTGTTTTGCAAAGGAAATCCTGACTTTTTGAACAATAATCCGGTTGCCGCCGTTGCAGGTTCTAGAGATCCTTCCGAATACTCAAAAGCGGCTGTGAAAGCAATATGCAGCGACTTGTGCGCCCGTGGCTGTTCGGTAATCACCGGGCTGGCCGAAGGAATCGATCAGCTTGCTTTAGAAGCCGCTCTGGAATCCGGGGCTTTTGTCTGCGGAGTGTGCGGAAGAGATATAGACGCTGATTATCCCAAAGGAAGCGGAGAACTTAAAGAGCGTATCTGCGCAAAAGGAGCAATAATAAGCGAGACCTGTTCATATATGGATAGCCCTCCGGTCAGCTTTACTAAGCGAAACCGCATACTTGTAGGACTTTCGGACGCTCTTGTTTTTATAGAATGCTCTGAAAACAGCAGAGGATTGGATAATGTCCGGCACGCCGTTTCGCAGGGAAAACAGATATTTGCAGTCCCTCCGCATGATATAACCGATGAGCGGTATTTCGGTCAGCGGGATCTGCTTAGAAAGGGCTGTAAACCTATATTCGGCGGAGAGGATTTTGTGTATTATGTTTCGGCTTCGAGAATAGAGGATTTTTCTTTTGATGTAATCGGAGGAAAATACGGCAGTACGGAGGATTCCGCTGTATTTAAAAATTCCGGCGTTTCAGAACGCAAGGCAAGGGCAGTAAAAAAGCGCTCTGCCGGAGGACAAGAAACTGACGCAGGGAATAAAGCTGTGCGTAAGGAGTACAGGGATTATTCGGATCTTACCTTATTACAGGCGGATATCTGTCGGATGATAGAAAGCAATCCTATGCTTGCCGACAATATTGCCGGGAAGCTTGGCATTGATATATCGGAAGTGCTGTCGGAGCTGACGGTTCTTGAGCTTGACGGATACGTCAGGTCTTTACCGGGAAAATTGTTTGGTACAGTCTGACAATAATGCTGCTCTTGATTCGGATAACGAATTTTCAAGTGATAAAGCACCGGAGGCTATCGGGGTGATGTATTTCGCCATAGCTTGAATCATGCAGAGGCATCCTTTTTAAAGCTACTGGCAACCGGAATAATACCGGGTAAATAGAAATCTGCCGTTATGTCAGTTTTTTTCTTGTCAATATGTACATATTTCAAGGAAAACCGGCAAAAGAGTAACGGCAAAAGAACCCGTTCGGATAAGGATTTAACGGTTGATCGGACGGGTCTGTTGAAAATCGGCGGCTTTTAAAGCCGTGAAAGAATGGAGAAATTGGTTTGTCAAATCTTATAATTGTTGAGTCGCCTACCAAAATCAAAACAATAAAGAGATATTTAAGCGGCGATTACGAGGTCGTTGCTTCCAAGGGTCATATACGCGATCTTCCGAAGTCGAAGCTGGGCGTTGATATAGAGCATGATTTTGAACCTCAGTATGTTAATATCAAGGATAAGGAAGGCGTTATAAAGGATATAAAAAAGCTTGCAAAGAAGAGCGACAACGTTTATCTTGCAGGAGACCCTGACCGTGAGGGAGAAGCCATTTCGTGGCATCTTGCGCAGATACTCGGACTTGACCTTAACGATAAAAACAGAGTGACTTTTAACGAACTTACGGAAACGGGAATAAAGGCCGGAATGAGCCATCCCAGATCGATAGACCTGAATCTTGTCAACGCTCAGCAGGCAAGGCGCATCCTTGACAGGATCGTTGGTTACAAGATATCTCCGTTTCTGTGGCGAAAGATAAGAAGAGGTCTTTCGGCGGGAAGGGTTCAGTCGGTAGCAGTAAGAATGATATGCGACAGAGAGGAAGAGATCCGCTCCTTCGTTTCGCAGGAATACTGGTCGATAGACGCAAAGCTTCTTGCGGAGTCAAGCAGAAAGGCTTTTGCCGCTAAGCTTGCATCAGTTGACGGGAAAAAACCTGAGCTGAATACCAAGGAGCAGACTGATGAGATTCTTGCACGTCTTGAAAACGCTCAGTTTAACGTTACAAACGTGAAGAAAAGTGTGCATAGAAAATCTCCTGCGGCACCGTTTACCACGTCTACTCTTCAGCAGGAGGCTTCAAGAAGACTTTCTTTCCAGGCGAGAAGAACCATGAAGACTGCTCAGGAGCTTTACGAGGGAGTAGAAATAAAGGATATGGGCGCAACGGGTCTTATTACCTATATGCGTACCGACAGTTTGAGAATTTCCGATGAAGCGAGAGCGGCGGCATATGAATTTATAAAAGAAAAATACGGTGATAAGTATATTCCCGATACTCCGAAAAAATATAAATCGAAGAGCAACGCTCAGGACGCGCACGAAGCGATACGTCCTACTCATCCCGAACTTACTCCCGATATGGTAAAGGAAAGCGGAGTGACAAGCGATCAGTATAAGCTTTATAAGCTGATATGGGAAAGATTTATTGCCAGTCAGATGTCAAACTGTCTTATGGATACGGTTTCGGTTGATATAGACGCAAACGGCTGCGGCTTCAAGGCTACAGGCTATTCTGTTAAGTTTGACGGATTTACAGTGCTTTATGAAGAATCAAAGGACGATGAAGGGGAAAAGAAAAACGTTTTGCCTCCGATAAATAAGGGAGATGTTCTTAAAGTAAAATCGCTTGAGGGAAACCAGCATTTCACCCAGCCGCCTCCCAGATATACCGAAGCTACTTTGATCAAAGCTTTTGAGGAAACCGGAATAGGACGTCCGTCGACATATGTGCCTACGATCACAACGATACTTGCAAGAAATTATGTCGAGCGCGACGGGAAGCAGCTTAAGCCCACAGCCTTGGGCGAGGTTACCAACGAGCTGATGAAAGAGCATTTCGGAAAGATAGTAGACGTTAAGTTTACGGCGAATATGGAGAATAATCTCGATGAGGTTGAAAACGGCAAGAAAAGCTGGGTGAAAACTCTTGAGGAGTTTTACGGTGATTTTGATGATGAGCTTAAAGAAGCTGAAACGGCGATGGACGGAAAGCGTATAAAGGTTCCGGATGAGGAGACCGATCAGGTCTGCGAGCTTTGCGGCAAGCCTATGGTTATAAAAATAGGCCGATACGGGAAATTTATGGCCTGTTCCGGATTCCCTGAGTGCACCAATACCAAGAAGATCGTTCAGGAAACGGGCGGGTTCTGTCCTTTTTGCGGAAAAAAGGTTTTGCTTAAAAAGTCCAAAAAGGGCAAGAAGTATTACGGCTGTGAGGACAATCCCAATTGCAGTTTTATGACGTGGGATCTGCCTACCGAGGAACAGTGTCCGAAGTGCGGATCTACTCTGTTCCAGAAAGGCGGAAAAAACGGAAAGCTGATATGCCACAAAGAGGGCTGCGGTTATGAAAGGGATCTGAGCAATGGCGGTTAAGGTTATAGGTGCAGGACTTGCCGGGTGCGAGGCGGCGTGGCAGCTCGCAAAGGCTGGTATTGATGTTGAACTTTACGAAATGAAGCCTGAAAAATTTACTCCTGCCCATAAATACGCAGGTTTTGCGGAGCTGGTATGTTCAAATTCACTTAAAGCTGAAAGAATAGGTTCAGCCGCCGGAATGCTCAAGGAGGAAATGCGCAGACTGGGATCTCTTATTATGGAGTGCGCTGAAGGTACGCGGGTTTCCGCAGGCGGTGCTCTGGCCGTAGACAGGGAGAGGTTTTCCGATGCAGTTACCGAAAAAATCAGGAAAAATCCCTTTATAAGGGTAATCGGAAAGGAGATTACCGAGATACCCGACGGCGAGGTTATTATTGCGACCGGTCCTCTTACCTCGGATCCCCTTGCCGGAAGCATAAGGGAGCTTTGTGGCGATTATCTTTATTTTCATGACGCTGCCGCTCCTATCGTGACCTTTGAAAGTCTTGACAAAGATAAGGTTTTCTTTGCAGCGAGATACGGTCGGGGAGAAGCGGATTATATTAATTGTCCTATGGACAAGGACGAGTATCTGCGCTTTTACAGCGAGCTTATAAATGCGGAATCTGCGCCTCTTCACGATTTTGACAGGGAGCATTTTGAAAAGGATGGCTTTAAGGTATACGAGGGTTGTATGCCGATCGAGGTCCTGGCTAAAAGGGGTGAGGATACCATGCGCTTCGGGCCTATGAAGCCGGTGGGGCTTACCGATCCCAGAACGGGGAAAAGGCCGTATGCGGTCGTTCAGCTGAGAGCGGAAAATTCACAGGGTACGCTTTATAATCTGGTAGGTTTTCAGACAAATCTGAAATTCGGCGAGCAGAAAAGAGTGTTTTCACTTATCACGGGTCTTGAAAACGCTGAATTTGTAAGATACGGCGTTATGCACAGGAATACTTTTATAAATTCCCCTAAGCTTTTAAACCGGCAGTTTAATATGAGAACTCGTGAAAGTCTGTTCTTTGCAGGTCAGATCACCGGAGTCGAAGGTTATATCGAATCAGCGGCAAGCGGAATTCTTGCAGGGCTGAATATGGCAAGACGGCTCAGCGGAAAAGAATATGTATCACTGCCGGAAACAACGATGCTGGGAGCGCTGTCAAGGTATATCAGTGACCCTACTGTAGAAAGATTTCAGCCTATGGGCTGCAATATGGGGATTCTTCCCGAGCTTCCGGAAAGGATACGGGACAAAAAGCTCAGGTATGAGAAAATCGCAGAGAGAGGTCTGGAGGCTCTGGACAAAGTGATTGCTGAATTATAACTTCTGTCAATATCGTAAAGCAATATAAAATTTCCTGTGAAAATTGTCCCGGCGGCTCGCACCATAACAGGGCGAAGCGCCTTATTCAGAGGACGATTGCACCTTATATGAAAAAGCAGCGGTATAAGTTTTTTGAAATCTGTATATTATCATATTTTTACCGTGTTTTTTGTTGCTTTTTTATTAAATATGTATTATAATAAAAAATGTACGGATTGATATAAGCAACCGGAGTTTAGATAAAAAGTAAGGGTCATGTCTGAAAGGTAAGATTTTTTATGAACATAGTAATAGATGCTTTCGGCGGAGACAATGCGCCGCTTGAAGTAATAAAGGGCGCAATAGACGCTCAGAGGGATTTTAAAATAGACGTTACTCTTGTAGGCGATGAGGATAAAATAAAATCGTGCGCTAAGGAAAATTCTCTGGATATTTCTAAGTTGAAAATCAAGCACGCCGATACGGTCATCGATGTATGTGAGGAGCCTACAAGTGTTATAAAGGGTAAAAAGGACTGTTCTATGGCAGTTGGAATGCAGCTTCTTGCGGACGGGCATGGGGACGCTTTCGTTTCCGCCGGCTCAACAGGAGCCTTAGTAGTAGGAGCAACTTTTATAGTAAAGAGATTAAAGGGAATAAAGCGCCCTGCCCTTGCTACAATCCTTCCTACGGCAGGGGCTCCGGCTATGCTGCTTGACAGCGGAGCAAACGCCGACTGCCGTCCTGAAATGCTGGTGCAGTTCGGCATAATGGGTTCGGCGTATATGAATAAGATACTTGGAGTCGATTCGCCTAAGGTAGGTCTTGCAAATATCGGCTCGGAGGAATCAAAAGGCAGGGAGCTTGAGCTTGAAGCCTATAAGCAGCTGAAGTCGGCTCCCGTTAACTTTACCGGAAATATAGAGGCAAGGCAGATACCAATGGGCGACTGTGACGTAGTTGTGACCGACGGTTTCAGCGGGAATCTGCTGCTGAAGCTATATGAGGGAATGGCTAAGTTTTTTTCCGGAGAGCTGAAATCCTTGCTGACAAAGGATTTTAAATCAAAGCTTGCTGCGCTTATGGTCATGGGCAACGTTAAAGAGTTTAAGAAAAAGGTCGATTATTCCGAATACGGCGGAGCTCCGCTGCTTGGCACGTCCAGGCCGGTAATAAAGGCTCACGGTTCTTCAAACGCAAAGGCGTTTTACAATGCCATAAGACAGGCTAAGCAGTTTACCGAAACAAATGTAATAGACGAGATCACAGCGGCTATAGAAAGTATGAAGAATACAGATCAGCGGTGATTGTACATAAAAATCAGGGAGGGCGTTTTTATGTTTATGAACGAACAGGAAAGCCTTGAAAAGCTTCAGGAAAAGATAGGTTATAAATTTAAAAATGAAAAGCTGCTTTATGAGGCTCTTTCACATTCGTCCTTTGCAAATGAAAATAAGAAATCACGAAACAGCAATGAAAGACTGGAGTTTCTGGGAGATTCAGTGCTGTCTATCGTAGTTTCCGATTATATATTCAAGCATTTTACTCATATTCCCGAGGGGGAGCTGACCAAGCTGAGGGCTTCGCTTGTATGCGAAAACTCGCTTTTTGAGTTTGCAAAAAAAATCGATCTGGGAAGTCACATTTTTCTTGGAAAGGGAGAGGAGATGACCGGAGGAAGAGAGCGTCCCTCTATTATTTCCGACGCATTCGAAGCGGTAATTGCGGCTATTTATCTTGACGGCGGAATGGACGCCGCTGCTCCGTATATACTGTCCTTTATACCAAAGGATATTACGCCTAAGGGATCGTCGTCTTTCCACGACTATAAGACAAGTCTTCAGGAGATAATCCAGAAAAATCCCGAAGAAAAAATAGAATATTTTCTTAAATCCGAGTCCGGACCTGATCATGACAAGCAGTTCACCGTTCAGGTGCTGCTTAATCACAATGTAATAGGAGAAGGAACGGGACGTTCCAAAAAGAATGCGGAGCAGGCGGCGGCAAAAGAGGCGCTGTCGCTTATGGGGATAGATCTGTAATGCCGCACAGTAATATTTCGATTTTTATCCCTCATGTGGGATGTCCGCATATGTGCGCATTCTGCAATCAGAGAACGATTTCAGGGGAGCAGAATATACCTCATGCAGAAGATGTTGCTGAAATCTGCGCACAGGCTTTAAACGAGGTCAGGGATCTGAGCAATGCTGAAATTGCATTTTTCGGCGGAAGCTTTACGGCAATTGAAAAAAACTATATGCTTGAGCTGCTGGAAGCTGCAAAAGCGTTTGTCGGCGAGGGAAAATTCAAGGGAATACGGATCTCGACCCGTCCCGATTACATTGATGAAGAAATACTCGATATTCTGCAAAGCTTCGGTGTGACGGCTATAGAGTTGGGTGCGCAGTCTATGTGCGATCGTGTGCTTGAAGCCAACGACCGTGGTCACACCTCAAAAGACGTTGCTTATGCCGCAATGCTTATAAAAAGCCGCCGCTGCTTTGAGCTTGGACTTCAGATGATGGTGGGGCTTTATAAAAGCACATATCAAGATGAAATAAAAACATGGAACAGAATTGCGTCGTTGGAGCCGGATACCGTCAGGATATATCCGGTCGTTATACTTGAGGATACGAGGCTGGGAGAGCTTTATAAAAAAGGAGAGTATGTTCCTATTGATTTTGATACGGTAGTTGATCTGTGCGCCGGATTTCTGGAGGACGCCGATCAGCGCAGTATAGACGTGATCAAGATGGGGCTTCACGCCTCGGAAATTGTCGAGGGTCAGGCTCTTGGGGGTTTTTATCACCCTGCTTTTCGGGAACTGTGCGAGGGACGTATATATCTGAAGAAAATAACGGCTTTGCTTGGCGATTGCTGCCGCTATGCAGAGGTTTCGGTTCCCGAAAAAAATCTGAGCAAGGCGTTGGGGCACAAAAAATGCAATATCGAATATTTCAGAAGAAAAGGCACAGATGTCAAAATAGTGCCTGATGCAGCACAGACTGCAAGCATTAAAATTATAGAACGGCGGTGAAAAAATGTACCTTAAATCGCTTGAGCTTCACGGTTTCAAGTCCTTTCCCGACAAGGTAAAGCTTGAATTCAATAAGGGCATTTCTGCCGTTGTGGGTCCTAACGGCTCCGGAAAATCCAATATAGGCGATGCAATGAGATGGGTAATGGGAGAGCAGTCATCAAAAACCCTTCGCGGAGGAAGGATGGAGGACGTTATATTTAACGGTTCAAAATCCCGTCCGAAAGCCGGGTTTGCTCAGGTTACTCTTACTATCGATAATGAGGACAGGGCGCTGGAGGCTGATACCGACATTGTATCGGTGTCCAGGAAATTGTACAGAAACGGCGACAGTGAATACATGATAAACGGCGCGCCTTCAAGGCTCAAGGACATTGTAGAGCTTTTTATGGATACGGGTCTTGGAAGAGACGGATATTCTATAATAGGACAGGGTAAAATTGCGGATATCGTCAGCAGCAAGTCTACCGAGCGGCGTGAGATTTTCGAGGAAGCAGCCGGAATATCAAAATTCAGATATAAAAAGGAGGAGGCAGAACGAAAGCTTGCCGCCGCCGAGGACAATATATCCCGTCTTAACGATATAATGACTGAGCTGGAGGACAGAATCGGTCCGCTGGAAAGGCAATGTGAAAAGGCAAAAAAGTTCCGTGTGCTGGACGATGAAAAGCGCAGACTGGAAATTTCGGTTTGGGTGCGCAGACTGGATGAACTGTCCGATTCTGCAAAGGGTTACGATCAAAAGCTGGAATCGCTGAACGTTCAGTATAGTTCTATTACCAGGGAGCTTGAAAATCTTGAGGACAGCATAGAGGAAGCTTTTGCTATGAGCGCCGGAAAGTCTGCCGAGGTGGACGAGCTCAGGGACAGAATCCATCAGACTGAACTGGAAAATTCGCAGGCGGGCGCAAAAATTGCAGTGCTTGAAAATGATATAGAGCATTTGAACGAATCGATACGGCAGGTCGAGGAACAGATAGAGCAGTCGAGAAGCTCTGAATACTTCCTCGAAACTGAGCTTGAAAAACGTGAAAAGGATCTTAAAGAGGCTGCGGTCCGAAAAGAAAAGCTGGACGCTGAAATCAGAATCACAGAGGAAAAGCTTTCAGGTCTGCAATCACGATCCGAAGAATTTGACAGGGATCTTTCAGACTCAAACAGCGGACTTAATCTGCTATATCTGAAAAAATCAGAGCTTAGCTTTAAGCTGGAAAACGCCAAGAATAATTTTTCGGAAACTCAGGAAGGCATAAACGCTGCCGCCGCCGAAATCTCGGAGGCGGAAAGCAGGGCAAAATTTACCGCTTCGGAGCTTGAAAATTTAAAAAAGTCAAAGAATAAGACTACGGACCTGAAAAGCGAGAACGAGAATAAGCTGGCCGGCTTTTCTAAGCTTTTTGAAAGCAGAACGGAAAAGCTTAGAGCGGCAGAGGAAAAATTTTTGCAAAATGATATCGCACTGAAGGGAATAGTACAAAAACTTGGACTACTTCGTGATCTTGAAAATTCAATGGAGGGCTTTGCATACAGCGTAAAGCATGTTCTTCAGGCGTCAAAACAGGGACGTATTTCGGGTGTGTGCGGCTCGGTGGCTCAGCTTGTAAGCGTAAAACCTGAATATTCCGTTGCGCTGGAAACTGCTTTGGGAGGCGCGCTGCAGAATATAATAGTTGAAAACGAGGATGCTGCAAAACGCGGAATAAGGCTGTTAAAAGAGTCAAAAGCCGGCAGAGCTACCTTTCTGCCGCTTACTTCGGTAAAGGGACAGAGACTTGCGGATCCTCCCGAAAGTGAAGAGGGCTTTGTAGCTTTGGCCTGTGATCTGGCGGAGTTCGATCAGCGGTTCGCAGGAGTGATAAACAGTCTTCTGGGCAGGGTATGCGTAGCGGAGAATATTGACCTTGCAACTGTTATAGCTAAGAAATACGGATATAGATTTCGTATAGTGACTCTGGACGGTCAGGTCATAAATTCCGGCGGTTCCTTTACAGGAGGAAGCGTTTCTAAGAATACCGGAATACTTACCCGTAAAAATGAAATAGACGTTCTGGAAAAGCAGCGTGAAAAAGCGCAGTCAGAAAACGACAGACTGAAACAGGAGAAGGAAAGGCTTTCTCAGGAAGCCGCAAAGCTTAGCGCCGATATAGACGGGATCAAGGAGCATCTTGAAACTCTTTCAAAAGACGAGATTCGTCTTGATATGGAAATCAAAAGGGTACTGGAGTATTCGGCGCAGTACGAGGAAAAGCTTGAGAGTGCAAGGCGTAACATAGAAGCGCTGCGCAGTAAGCTTGTAATAACTCAGGAGGAAATAGACGAGGCAAACGCTCAGCTTTCCGATACCGATAAGCAGATATTTGACAGCGAGGAGAAGCTTGCGCTTTCGCAAAGCAGGATAGACAGCCTTAAAGCTGAAAGGGAGCAGATGATCTCACAGCTTTCGGAGCTTAGAATGAAAAATGTTGAGCTTGGCAAGGACGAGGAGTCGTGCAGGCTGTCCATTGAAAGACTCAAGACGAGCCTTGAAACCAACAGCGGCGACAGCGGCAGGCTTCAGGAGAAGATCCTCGAGCATAAACGTTCGATAAGCGGAAAGCACTCCGAAATAGAAGCCGTCAGAGCGGCGATAGAGGGTTCGGGCGATGTGATAGCAAAGATAAATCTGAGTATAGAAAAGGCGCAGAGAGAGCATAATGAATATGATCTGAAAGCAAACAAGCTGAGAAGCGAGCAGAAGATAAAGATGGAGGAAAAGGAAACTCTGTCAAATGAGATCAACCGGGTGTCCGAGAGAAAAGCGTCTTGTACTGCTGATTTCGACAAGCTTGTTTCCCAGCTGTGGGACGAATATGAGCTTACTCGAACCGAAGCCGAGGAGCAGTCGGAAAAGCTGGAGGATGTTTTTGAAGCCAATAAAAGGCTTTCGGAGCTGAGAAATAAAATTAAAAATCTCGGAAGCGTCAATCTGGGGGCTATAGAGGAATACGCCGAGGTTTCCCAGCGGTATGAGTTTATGAAGCGGCAGCTTGACGACGTCAACACCTCTAAGCTGGAGTTGGAGGAGCTTATTGACAGCCTGACTGAAAATATGAAGTCTATGTTTTCCGAAACATTTGAAAAGATAAACAGAAACTTCAAGGAGATTTTTACAGAGCTGTTCGGCGGAGGCTCGGGAGAGCTTGCTCTTACTGATCCGGAAAATGTTCTTGAATGCGGGATAGATATTAAGGTGGAGCCTCCCGGAAAGCTTATCAAGAACCTTTCGCTGCTTTCCGGCGGCGAGCAGGCTTTTGTTGCGATATGTATATATTTTTCTATTCTTAAAATAAGTCCGTCGCCGTTCTGCCTGCTTGATGAAATTGAGGCGGCTCTGGATGACGTAAATGTAACGAAATATGCGCAGTATCTTCACAGGTTTACTGATACCACACAGTTTATTACCATCACACACCGCCGGGGCACAATGGAAGAGGCGGATGTTCTTTACGGAGTTACGATGCAGGAGGACGGAATATCAAAGCTGCTGAAAATGAGCATGGCGGATACCGAAAATATGAAGCTTCAGTAGTTAGGAGAGATGTTATGGGATTTTTTGAAAAGCTTAAAGCGGGACTGAAAAAGACCAAGGACTCGATGATGAGCAAGATAGAAGGTCTGCTTAACTCGTTTACCAAAATTGACGAAGATTTGTTTGAGGAACTTGAGGAAACGCTTATTATGTGCGATATAGGCGTGACAACCTCGATGAAGATATGCGACGAGCTGAGGGAGCGCGTGAAAAGCCAGGGTGTAAAGGAACCAGCGTTGATAATGGATATGCTTAAGGATGTTATCGCCGGGATGCTGGGTGAGGATACGCCGCTCGATATGTCAACGGTTCCGTCGGTCATACTTGTTATAGGAGTCAACGGCGTAGGAAAGACCACTACAATAGGAAAGCTTGCTTATCAGCTTAAAAACCAAGGCAAGAAGGTTCTGGTTGCGGCGGCGGATACTTTCCGAGCGGCGGCGATCGACCAGCTGGAGGTTTGGACCGAGCGTGCCGGAGTGGATATAATCAAGCATAATGAGGGCTCGGATCCTGCGGCAGTGGTATTTGACGCTCTGACGGCGGCAAAGGCAAGGAGTACCGATGTTGTTATCTGCGATACGGCTGGGAGGCTTCACAATAAGAAAAATCTTATGGATGAGCTTCGCAAGATATCGAGGATAGTTCATCAGCAGGCTGAGGGGTGCGCGCTTGAAGTTTTGCTTGCGCTGGACGCAACTACCGGTCAGAACGCAGTAAATCAGGCTAAGCAGTTCAACGAGGTAGCCGATATAACGGGAATTATTCTTACAAAGCTTGACGGAACCGCTAAAGGCGGTATAATAATAAGCATTGCCGACGATTTGAAGGTTCCGGTAAAGCTTGTTACAGTCGGCGAGAAGATCGACGATATTCAGCCGTTTTCGGCTAGAGATTTTGTTAACGCGCTGTTTGAATAGCGAAATGATTTGAAAATTAAACGTCGGATGCGGCGCAGCCGTTTTGGGGATCCGTCGGCTTTAATTTATTGCAATTGCAATATAATAAATTCAGGGGGTAATTATAATGGATAAGGTATTGTTTGTAGTTGATATGCAGGAAATCTATGTCGGACGCGGACGCAGCAAAGAAAAGTTTCCTTACAAAGACGAGGTGCTTTTTGACGAGATCAACAAGCGTATTGCTGAGTATAAGTCCGAAGAGGTTTTTTATATCAAAAGCGTCGGAAAGGGCCTGGGCTCGATCGTAGGTTCTATGCCCAAGGAGGGAACCCATGAAGCAAAGCTTGCTGAAAAACTGAAAATAGTAGGAAGCAAAAATGTTTTTGAAAAGAGCAAGCCTGACGCATTTTCAAACGACGCTCTTGCCGATCTGATGAGGTCAAGGAACGTCAAGGAAATCGAGCTTGTCGGCGTGGACGGAGGAGTTTCAGTGGGAGCTACGGCGGTGAGCGCAATAGAGAATCTTGATTTAAAGGTTATTTACAATGAAAACTGCGTCGGAACGCTGAACAACAATAAGGCTATGAAATACCGGGAGAAAATGAGAAAGTCAAGGGTTACTTTCCTTCACTATTGATTACATATCAGACCCGACGGATAGTCTCGGAAATGTAATATGTTGCCGTTCAGGTCTGTTGAAAGGATTCGTATAATGAAGCTGATAATTGCCAGCAATAATAAAGGAAAAATACGCGAATACAAGGAACTGCTTGCGCCTCTGGGATACGAGGTAGTTTCTCAGAGCGAGGCAGGAGTAAATATAGAAGCTGAGGAAACAGGAAAAACCTTTGCTGAAAACGCGGCCATAAAGGCACGGGCTATCTATGAACTGAAGAAATGCGCCGTTCTTGCCGATGACAGCGGCTTGGCCGTTGACGCTCTGGGCGGCGAACCTGGAGTTTATTCCGCAAGATACGGCGGTCTTTCCACCGATGAGGAAAGGTGCGGGCTTATACTTGAAAAGCTCAAAGGCGTCGAGGAGGAAAACAGAGGAGCGAGGTTTATCTGCGTGATACATTTTATCAGACCGGACGGTACGGAGATATCCGTCGAGGGACGGTGCGAGGGCAGAATAGGCTTCAGTCCCTTGGGAGAAAACGGTTTCGGCTACGACCCGATTTTTATGTACGGAGAAAAAAGTTTTGCTCAGGCTGACGCGGAGTTTAAAAATTCAGTATCACACAGAGGTAAAGCGCTTGCAAAGCTGTTAAGGGTGCTTGAAGCTGAAAAATAATGAGGAAACGGAGGAAGTCCATGCCTTACGCATGGTAATTTTATGAGCGAAATCAGAAACGAAAATTTATGGGAAAGCGGACAGCGTAAAATACAATGGGTGAAACAAAATATGTCGCTGCTCAGAAGCGTCGAGGAGGAATTTTTACAGACAAAGCCTTTTGAGGGACTGAAAATTGCGCTGTCTATCCATCTTGAGGCCAAAACCGCTTACCTGTGTAAGGTTTTGGCGGCAGGCGGCGCGCAGATGTATATAACGGGCAGTAATCCGCTTTCAACTCAGGACGACGTTGCGGCGGGCCTTGTTCATGACGGGCTTAACGTTTTCGCATGGCATGGAGCTACCGACGAGGAATACCACAGGCATATTTCCAAGGCAGTAGAGTCAGCTCCCAATATTATTATCGACGACGGCGGAGACCTGGTTAATCTTATCCATAACGAATATCCCCAGCTGATCCCCGGAGTTATAGGAGGCTGCGAGGAAACCACCACCGGAATTATAAGACTTATAGCTATGAATAAGGCGGGCAAACTCAAATTCCCTATGATGCTGGTCAATAATGCGAAGTGCAAATACCTGTTTGACAACCGCTATGGAACCGGACAGTCGGTATGGGACGGAATAAACCGTACGACTAACCTGATAGTGGCAGGCAAAAACGTAGTAGTTGCAGGCTACGGCTGGTGCGGAAAGGGAGTTGCAATGAGGGCGAAGGGTCTTGGCGCATCGGTAATTATCACCGAGATAGACCCGATAAAGGCTATGGAAGCAGTTATGGACGGATTTAAGGTAATGAGAATGGAGGAAGCCGCAAAGATAGGCGATTTCTTTATTACCGTAACAGGCTGCAAGGACGTTATAACCGAAAAGTCCTTTATGAACATGAAGGACGGAGCGATTTTGTGCAACGCCGGACACTTCGACTGCGAGGTTGACGTTGCAGGTCTAAAGAAGCTTGCCGTGGAAACAAGGCTTGCAAGAAACAACATTGACGGCTATAAGCTTCAAAACGGAAACTGGCTTTATGTTATCGGCGAGGGCAGGTTGGTCAATCTTGCCGCAGGCGACGGTCATCCGGCTGAAATAATGGATATGTCATTTGCTATCCAGGCTCTTTCGGCGGCTTATCTTGTAAAGAACAGGGATAAGCTTGAAAATATGGTCATATCCGTTCCCGAGGAGATAGACAGGGAGGTTGCAAATCGTAAGCTTAAATTCTGGAATCTTGAAATAGACAAGCTGAACGAGGAGCAGGAAAAATATCTGAACAGTTGGCAGGTTTAAGCTATATATCGTCTTAAGGACCGCGTTCAGCCTGATTTGACGTCTTTATACGGACAGGTCGGCATATATTATTCCGGGGGAGTTTGCAAAAAATATTCTCCTCAACGGAGGCGCTGATATGCTTGAATTGTCTGTCGGAAAAATAAGGGTGTTCATTTCATTTACTTTTTTTGCGGTCGTGGCGGCGGTAACGCTTTGGAACGGAGCTTTGGGGCTTAAAATTATTACGGCAGTTATTTGCTGCATTCTGCATGAGCTTGGACATATTGCCGCTATGTGTATGTTTGGTATCCCACTGGAGCGTGTGCTTTTTTATGCGGGCGGGATAAAAATATCGCCTCAGAGGGGCAGGCTTGTTTCTCCAAGGCAGGATGTAGTCATTCTGTCCGCGGGCTGCGCTGTAAATCTGATTATTGCACTGTTTTTTAGGATTGCATCAGGAAAACTGAATTATTTTGCCTGTGCTAATCTTTTTCTTGGTATATTTAATCTTATGCCGGTCAGGTATTTTGACGGAGGAAGAATTATTTCGGTTATTTTCAATGAAAGCCGGGTATGCGATTTTATAAGAGGATTTTTTCTGCTTTTTTTATTGTCGGTTATGATAAAGATGATTTTGTCCGGCAATGTAAGTATATCACTTTTGGTTACATTCGGTTATATGGCTTTTTCAGAGCTTTTCGGAGGTAAGTAAATATATTTAATGGATGCAGATATAGGCTTTTGAGAGGTGCATAAAAATTCATCATCAAATTAACAGCAATACTTTAATCTGTGCAATGAATGAAATAGGGTACAAAAAAGAAATGTATACGGAAGCTGAATTGCCTAACGGAAAGAAACTGGCGAAAATAGATTTTTTTCGTTGCAACGTATAAAAGTAAAAATCGGAGGTTTTCCTTTGGAAGAAATAAAATGCAAAGTAGAACAGCTTCTGCTTAAGACGCAGAAGCCTGCAAGATATATAGGTGGAGAGCACGGAAGCGTAATTAAGGACAAATCCAAGGTGGACGTGAGATTTGCTTTCTGCTTTCCGGACGTTTACGATGTCGGGATGTCTCATTTAGGAATGAAAATTCTTTACGGACTGAAAAATTCCGTACCAAACTGGTGGTGCGAGAGAGTCTTTATGCCGGAAAAGGATTTTGAAGCGCTTATGCGCGAAAATTCAATTCCTTTGTATGCTCTTGAAAGTCTTGATCCGCTGACGGAATTTGATTTTATCGGCTTTACCCTTCAATACGAGCTTTCCTATACAAATGTGCTTGCAATGCTTGATCTTGCCGGGATTCCGGTTTATGCCAAAGACAGAAAATCTCTGACGCCGATAGTTGTGGGCGGAGGTCCGTGCGTGTGCAATCCCGAGCCGATGGCTGATTTCTTCGATCTTTTCATTATCGGAGAAGGCGAGGAGGTTAATATTGAGCTTCTCAGGCTGTATGAAAAAATGAAGCCGCTGGGTCCGTCCAAGGAAGAGTTCCTAAAGGAGGCGGCAAAAATCGAGGGGATATATGTTTCGTCTTTTTACGATGTGGAATACAACGGCGACGGAACCGTTAAATCGGTGACTCCAAACGTTGCGGAGGCTCCTGCAAAGGTGAAGAAAAGGATCATTAAGGATTTTGATAAGGTTTATTTCCCCGACAGCTTTGTAGTGCCTTTTACCAGTATCGTTCACGACAGAGCGGTGATAGAGGTGCTGAGGGGCTGCATCAGAGGCTGCCGCTTCTGTCAGGCGGGATTTATTTACCGTCCTTTCAGAGAAAAGAACATAGACACGATCACAAATGAAACCAAATGCCTGTGCCAGCAGACCGGGTACGAGGAGGTTTCGCTGTCATCGCTTTCAACCAGCGACTATACAAAAATAAACGAGCTGCTTGAAAAGCTGTCAGACTATACTGACGAGGAAAAAATCAATCTTTCGCTGCCGTCGCTGAGAATAGATAATTTCAGTAAGGAACTTATAGACAGGATCGCCGCCGTAAGAAAAAGCGGTCTGACCTTTGCACCCGAGGCAGGAACCCAGCGGCTGAGAGACGTTATAAACAAAAACATTACCGGGGATGAAATAATGCGGACATGCCGTCTGGCATTTGACGAAGGATATCAGACGGTAAAGCTGTATTTTATGCTGGGGCTTCCGGAGGAAACTATGGAGGACGTAGAGGGTATAGCCAAGCTGGCTCAGGATATTGTGGATCTTTACTATGAAACTCCCAAGGAAAAGCGCGGAAAAAACATTCAGGTTTCGGTTTCTGCCGCAACCTTTGTGCCTAAGCCGTTTACTCCCTTTGAGTTTGAGCCTCAGGCGACGCCCGAGGAAATATCCCGCAAGCAAAAACATCTGCTTGACTGTATAAATTCAAAGAAAATAAAATGCAGCTATCACCAGCAGAACGTGTCTATACTTGAAGCAGTTCTGGCGAGGGGGGACAGGCGGCTTTGCAGAGCTGTGTATACGGCGTGGAAAAAAGGCTGTACTCTTGACAGCTGGGATGAGCATTTCAGATACGACCTTTGGCTCGAAGCCTTTGATCAGTGCGGAGTTGACATCGGATTTTACGCCAACCGCCGCCGTTCCTACGATGAAATAATGCCGTGGTCGCACCTTGATTATCTCATTTCCAAGGATTTTCTGATACGGGAAAACAAGAAGGCGCATAACGCACAGACTACTCGAAACTGCAAGGAGGGCTGCTCCGGATGCGGAGTAGGAAAGAATTGCGGAGGTGTTTACTGTGGCTAAACAGCTTATACCGAAAAATCAGAATTTAATTATAGAACGTTTTGAATACAGGATCGTTTACTGCAAAACCGGAAGAGCAAGATATATTTCTCATCTTGATCTGATGAGGACAATGCAGAGAGTTTTTAAAAGAGCGGGTATTCCGCTCTGGTATACTCAGGGCTTTAATCCTCATGCATATCTTATGTTTCCTTTGGCACTTCCGCTGGGCACGGACAGCTGCGTGGAGATCCTCGATGTTGCGCTTATTGAAGAATTGGAATTTGATGAGATAAAGGACAGGCTTAATGCCGGTATGCCCGAGGGTCTGAGAGTAAACAGCGTTGCAAAGCCTGTAATGAAGCATACGGAAATTGCATTTGCGGAATATATTATACGTTTTGCCTGTAATTATGACGCCGATAAAGCAAAGGAGCTTTTTATTGATTTTCTCGGTCAGGACAGAATAGAAATAGAGAAGCGTTCAAAGAAAAAAGGAATAAATCTGGTGGATATTAAACCTCACATACGCCTTGTGAGCGCAGCTGCTGAAAACGGTGAAGCGCTTGTAGACCTGATACTTCCGGCGGGAAACAGCTTTAATCTCAATACCTCGGCGGTTATCGACGCATTCTGCCGGGACAAATCTGTTGAAATAAATAGTATATATACAGAACGCACAAAAATTATGACAAATACGGGGGAAACTTTTATATAATCACCAATTGAAATGCAGTTTGTTTTGTGGTATAATATTTAAGCATTTGAATTACCGTCGGATTTTGTACGACGAGAGTTAGTGCCGTTTTCCGCTCTGCGGAAAGACATTAAAGCGGGCAGTCCTCTGGCTTTGTAAAAACGAGTGTTTTTACCATAAAGCGAATGAATGTCTGAAAATAAACAGGAGGTATTTAAAGTGGACGCTTTAAAACTTATTTCAAATTCAAGCTTAAAATCAGAGGTTCCTGTACTTAACGTGGGAGATACCGTTAAGGTTCACGTTAGAATCAAGGAAGGCGACAAGTCGAGAATTCAGGTTTTTGAAGGAACGATTATTTCCAAGAAGCATGGCGGAATCAATGAGACATTTACTGTTCGCCGCGTAGCTCACGGCTGCGGAATCGAGAGGGTATTCCCTGTACATTCCCCTGTTGTTGAGAAGGTAGAGGTTGTAAGAAGCGGACGTGTTCGCCGCGCTAAGCTGTACTATCTCCGCAGCAGAGTCGGAAAAGCAGCTAAGGTCAAGGAAGCAATCAGATAATTTTAAGTTTAAAGAGCCGGTGTTATCCGGCTCTTGTTTTTTATAATGCGTTTTTACGGGGAATTTGTTGACAGAGTGGAATGGCGCTGATATAATAAAACGGGGTGAGAGAAATAAATAACAGGTTATCTGAAGCGAAAAAATTGCAATTGCCGTACTTGGCACGGTGATAACTGTCAGCTTTGTATTTACAGCGATAAGAAGAAACAATGTTGACAAATCTCCACTTAACCGTGAGGAGGATTAGGATTCGGCGGCAAGGCGGCTTAGGGATTATATAGTTTCTGACGAGGAACAGCAGCTTAGGAGCCGGTTTATACAGAGTTATGGAGATTACGCTCTCAGTGGATTTTATTCTGACAATGCGAGTTGTGTCAGCTCGGCAGCAATAAAAATATATTTTTCTCTGGAGCTTCTGGTAAGCGTGGGGTTTTTGATATGCATTTTTAATGGTATGACCGTGTTTGTGTCGGTTCTGATTGTAAATATGCTGCCGTTTGGTATATATTTTGTGAGAGTAAGGCTTTTTAAGCGAAAAATGCATTGCTTTTTTTGATAAAACTCTTGAAATCCTGAGTATATTTTGCTATAATATTTTTATATGATTATTTTAATATAAAATCTGCCTTGTGCAGGCAGGGAAACAGAGGCATGGTTATGCAAAATGATAAGAACGGCGGCGATGAAATCAGATTGTCGTCAAAGATATTAAATGAAGTGTTGGAATGGGTGGAATCTTTTGTTTTCGCCGTTTTTGTAGTTATTCTTATTTTTATATTTGTTTTCCGCAACGTAGTGGTAGAAGGACCTTCTATGAATTCCACGCTGAGTGACGGTGACAGGCTTATAATTTATCATCTTAATTATAAGCCCCAGCGAGGAGACATCATAGTGCTCAACAGCGTAGGGCTGGGTAAAACAATTATAAAGCGCTGCATAGGAGTCGGCGGAGATACCGTCCGTATAGATTATTCCGACAGTTCGGTCACAGTAAACGGAGAAAAGCTTGACGAAGATTATATTGATGAAGAAATGACTGTGCTGCCCGGTTTTGATACTCAGTATTTGAAGGATGATGTATTTGAGTATCAGGTTCCGGAAGGAAAGCTTTTTGTTATGGGCGACAACAGGAATCATTCTACTGACAGCAGATCGTATTTCGTGGGCTTTGTTGATGAAAGCGATGTTCTGGGCAAGGCTATATTCAGAATCCTTCCGTTCAGCGGTTTCGGAAAAATAGGGTGAGACCGGATGGATCTCAACAAGCGTGCAGAAAAGTACAATCCGGATTCGTTTGCAAGCGGAGTTTTAGGATGGGCGGAAACTGTAGTCATGGCAGTTTTCGTTGTGATACTTATGTTTACTTTTGTTTTTAAAATAGTTGTCGTTGTAGGAAGTTCGATGGAAAACACGTTATTTCAGGATGATCGGCTGATAATTTCTAACCTTTGCTACGATCCGTCAAGAGGGGATATCGTAGTTATAAATTCCGGGGTTATGGACGAGGTAATTGTCAAAAGAGTTATAGCGACTGCCGGTGAGACTGTAAGGATCGATTATAACCGATGCGAGGTAGAGATCGATGGGGAGGTTCTTGACGAGCCGTACATAAAGGAGCAAATGGTGAATACCGGCAGCTTCAGCGAAGCCTTTTATGATTCGGAGAATGACTGTTATGAATATAAAGTTCCGTTCGGTTATGTGTTCGTAATGGGCGACAACCGGAATCATTCGACGGATAGCCGTGAAATAGGCCTTGTTTCTGAGGATGAGATACTCGGCAGAGTTGTTTTTCGGTTCTATTCTGATAAAGCGGAGAACGGCAGGGTAGCCTGAGTTTGGCTGAAAGGAGAATTTTATGAGCGAGGTTTCCAATATACAGTGGTTTCCGGGACATATGGCTAAGACAAGACGCATCATGCAGTCTAATCTTAAACTGGTCGATGTTGTCGTAGAAATTACCGATGCAAGAATACCTTACTCCAGCAGAAACCCTGAAATGGATCGTCTTGTAGGTTTAAAGCCACGGCTGCTGCTGCTCAACAAGGCCGATTCCGCAGACGAGACTGTTACTTCAATGTGGATCGACTATTATAAAAGAAAGGGCATTGCGGTTATTGCAACCGATTGTCGAAGCGGTAAGAACGTAAGTAAATTTTACGCCGTTTTAAAGGAACTTATGTCTGATAAAATTGCTCAGTGGGAAGCTCACGGAATGAAGGGAAGACCGATAAGGATCATGATCGTAGGTATTCCCAATGTGGGAAAATCGTCTTTTATAAACCGTCTTGCCGGCTCGAAGAGAGCTAAGGTAGAGGACAGACCGGGAGTTACCAGGGGAAAGCAGTGGGTCAGTCTTGAAGGCGATATTGAGCTGCTGGATATGCCGGGGGTTTTGTGGCCTAAGTTTGAGGATAAGAACGTCGGTGAGCGGCTTGCTTTTACGGGCGCCGTAAAGGATGACATAATGGATATGGAGTATCTTGCATGCAGGTTTCTGGAGTTTCTGAACGGGAATTATCCAGGCCTTATAACTCAGAGGTACGGCGTTGTTGTCGATGATATTCCAGAGAATGACCCGGATACGCCGGGCTGTGTCCAGGGGTTTGAGATACTTGAACGGATAGGAAGAAAAAGAGGCTTTCTGATTTCCGGAGGGGAAATTAATACTGAAAGAGCTGCCATTACGGTTATAGACGAGTTCAGAAGCGGCAAGATCGGCAGACTGTCTCTTGAAAGACCAAACGAGATAAAAAACGGTGAGAAACAATGACGCTTGCGGAATTTGATGATGAGTACAGGAAGGAATACCCGGTTGTATGCGGCGCGGATGAAGCGGGAAGAGGACCTCTTGCCGGCGACGTTTTTGCCGCGGCTGTGGTTTTTGCACCGGGTACCGTGATTGAAGGCATAAACGACAGTAAAAAGCTTACTGCCGGAAAGCGTGAAAAGCTTTTTGAGGAGATCGTAGAAAAGGCGGAATATTTTTCAATCCAGCGTGCGACTGTTGAGGAAATAGAGAGAATAAATATCCTACAGAGCGCTATGCTTGCGATGAAAAGAGCCGTGGAGGACATTGACTGTTCGCCTGATATTGTTCTGATAGACGGAAATAAAACTCCGGAGATTGATTTTAAAACTCAAGCAATTGTCAAGGGCGACGGAAAATCCCAGAGTATTGCCGCCGCTTCAATTCTTGCAAAGGTTGCAAGGGATAAATATATGGAGGAAATGGCGGAAATATATCCTCAGTATCAGTTTGAAAAACACAAGGGCTATGGGACAAAGCTTCATTATGAAATGATCGATAAGTTCGGGCCCTGCGAGATACACAGACTAAGCTTTCTTAAAAAGTATTATGAAAGAAAAAATCAGCTCCCGTAAGATCGGAGATATAGGTGAGGACGCCGTTTGCAGGTTTCTCGAGAAAAATCAGTATGAAATTCTGGATAGGAATTTCACGGTCCGTGGGGGAGAAATAGATATTATCGCAAGAAAAAACGGCATTATCGCTTTTGTTGAGGTCAAAACGAGGAAAAGAAATTCCTTGACTTCCGGTGAGGAGGCTGTTGACGCTTCAAAGCGAATGCATATAATTAAGGCGGCTGAGAGGTATTTGTGTGGGCTGGAGGAGCCTTGTCCATGCAGGTTCGATGTTGCCGCAGTCGAGCTTGATGGAAACAGAGCCGTTAAGCTTAAGTATTACGTTTCGGCGTTTGACGCAAGTAAGTAATGGCTTTGCCAATTTATAAAGAAGGGTGAAATTTTATGTATTACAAAAGTACCAGAAACAGCAGCGTAAACGTAACGTCTGCTCAGGCAATTGCACAGGGAATTTCAAAGGACGGAGGTTTGTTTGTGCCTTCGGAGATTCCCGCAGTTTCTATGGACGATATTAAAGCTCTTGGAGAAATGACCTACGCTCAGAGAGCGCTGTTTGTGTTCTCAAAGTACCTGACCGATTTTACCGAAGCTGAAATCAGATACTGCGTTGACAGCGCTTATAATGATAAAAACTTTGATACCGGTAATATAGCGGAGCTGGCTCATCTTTTTGACGGGACATATATGCTTGAGCTGTGGCACGGTCCTACCTGCGCTTTTAAGGATATGGCATTGCAGATACTGCCATATCTGCTTACTACATCGGCGAAAAAGCTTGACCTTAACAAGAAGATCGTAATACTTGTGGCTACTTCCGGGGATACCGGCAAGGCTGCGCTGGAGGGATTCAAGGATGTTCCCGATACCGAGATCCTGGTTTTCTATCCTGAGGACGGCGTTTCTGCCATGCAGAAGAAACAGATGACGACGCAGGAGGGCGAAAACGTTGGAGTTTGCGCCATAAAGGGAAATTTTGACGATGCTCAGAACGGTGTCAAGGCTATTTTTACTGATGAGAAAATCGCAGCGGAGCTTTCCGCTAACGGTATGATGTTCTCATCTGCAAATTCCATCAACTGGGGACGTCTTGCTCCGCAGATAATCTATTACGTTTCCACCTATGCTCAGCTTGTTAAGGACGGAGAGATAAATCCCGGCGATAAAATAAATATCGTAGTTCCCACAGGAAACTTCGGAAATATCCTTGCAGGATATTACGCCAAGAAAATGGGCGTGCCTGTAAACAAGCTTATATGCGCTTCAAACGCAAACAATGTTCTGACAGACTTTATAAGAACGGGAATTTACGACAGGAATCGTCCGTTCCACACAACTATTTCGCCTTCTATGGATATTCTTATTTCGTCAAATCTGGAAAGACTGCTTTATCATCTGTGCGGTGAAAACGACGCTCAGATTAGAGAGTGGTTCGGCGCTCTGGCACAGAGCGGCAGATATGAGGTGACCGACGAGGTAAAAGCGGTTCTGAAAGATGAATTTTATGCAGGCTGCTGCGATGACGTTCAGACCAAGGCGTGCATCAAAGAAATATACGATAAATATTCCTATACCTGCGATACGCATACAGCAGTCGCTGTTAAGGTATATGAGGATTATAAAGCGGCAACCGGCGATAATACGAAAACTGTTATAGCTTCTACAGCAAGTCCGTATAAATTCTCCGGATCTGTGCTTGACGCTATAGGCGCTGATACCGATGCCGACGAATTTGCTTTGGTGGAAAAGCTTTATGAGGCTTCAAAACTTCCTGTACCGGCTTCCCTTGCAGCACTGAAGGAAAAGAAAGTTCGCTTCAGCGAAACCGTTGACAAGTCTGAAATGAAGGATTATGTTTTCAGAACCCTAGGAATTTAATGCTATGTACAGTCTGACTTGTTTTGAACAGGTCAGACTGCCGGTTATCCTGTCATGTGCTGACCGGGTAACCTGTTAAAGGCAGTAATTAGCAGCCTCTTGCTTTAAAGGTCTTGCACTCTGTTTCATCACAGCAGTTAGGATTTGAGCAAGTACAGCATACGTCGATTTTACCGGCAGTACACTCGCAGCCGTCCTTGTTGTAAACACAGTTCTTAACGTCGCAGTTAATGCCGTAAATTCTTTCCTTTTCCATCAGTAATCACTCCTTCCGCAACAGTGGTTGCAACATTATTATGCTCATAACGGATGTATTTATTATGGAAATTTTGACCGTAAGGAGGTAACCGATTGAGTCTGTTTGTTATGGCAGATCTGCATTTGTCGCTGTCTGTGAATAAGCCAATGGATATTTTCGGCGGATGGAAGGATTATATGCAGAAAATTGAGGAAAATTGGCAGAATAAAATCAAACCTGAAGATACGGTCGTTATCCCCGGAGATATATCATGGGCGATGGGACTCGAGCAGTCTTATAAGGATATGAAGTTTCTGAATATGCTCAACGGTAAGAAAATTATTGCAAAGGGCAATCACGATTATTGGTGGAACACTAAAAATAAAATGGATAATTTTTTCAAAAAACACGGATTTGATACGCTTAATATTCTTCACAATAATCATTATGCATATGGCAGCGTCGGAATATGCGGAACGCGAGGCTGGATAAACGACGGCAGCGCTGAGGAGGATAAAAAGGTTATACTGCGCGAGGCGGGCAGACTTGAAACTTCAATAAATTCCGCTGAGAAGGCCGGATTGGAACCGGTGGTTTTTCTGCATTACCCGCCGGTTTTCGGAACAAGCTGCAATTACGATATTCTGAATGTAATACACAGTCATAATATAAAATGGTGTTTTTATGGTCATATTCACGGCAAAGGTCATGAATTTGCCATAAACGGTGAGCGGGACGGAGTGAATTACCGGCTTGTTTCAAGCGATTTTTTGCAATTTGACCCAATGAACATAACGAAAATTGTGCAATGTGACAATTTATAAAAAAACACTGGAAAAAATCAAATGTATGTGCTATAATTATTTAGATACATTTATTTAATGGAGGAATTAAAAAATGAGTTTAAAGTCTGCAAATAAGGTCGAAACCAATAAGATGGAACTGGAGATAGAGATTTCTGCCGAGGCTTTTGAAGAGGCGATTGAAAAGGCTTATCAGAAGGCGAAAAAGAATATCACGATTCAGGGCTTCCGTAAAGGAAAAGCGCCCCGTAAGCTTATTGAAAGACAGTATGGCGAGGGCGTGTTCTATGAGGATGCCGTAAATCTGCTTTATGGTCCCGAGGTTGACGGAGCAATTGCCGAATCTGGCGTTGAGCTTGTTGCAAGACCCGAGGTTGAGGTTACTTCTATCGACAAGGCTACAGGCGTTGCGCTCAAGGTTGTATGCATCACAAAGCCTGAGGTTGAGATCAAGGATTATAAGGGTATAGAAGTTGAGAAAACTGTCAATGCTGTAACTGACGAAGATATTGACAGGGAATGCGATAAGCTCAGAGAGAAGAATGTGCGCATCATTACAGTTGACGACAGAGCGGCTGAAATGGGCGATGACGTTGTGATTGACTTTGAGGGCTTTAAGGACGATGTTGCTTTCGACGGCGGAAAGGCTGAGGACTTTACGCTTTCACTGGGAAGCGGTCAGTTTATTCCCGGCTTTGAGGAGGCTATTGCCGGACATAACGCCGGAGAGAAATTTGATATCAACGTTACCTTCCCTGAAGAGTATCAGGTCAAGGAGCTTGCAGGTGCACCCGCAGTATTCAAGATCAATCTTAAGTCCATCTCAAAGAAAGAGCTTCCTGAGCTTGACGATGACATGATCAAGGATTCTACAGAGTTCGATACAGTTGACGAGTATAAGGCAGATGTTAAGAAGAAGCTTGAGGAGGCTGCTGAAAAGGCTGCCGACGCTCAGGTTGAGGAAAAGCTTTTCGATACGGTTATTGAAAATATGACTGCCGAGATTCCTCAGGTTATGTTTGACAACAGAGTAAACGAAATGATAAACGAGCTCGCTCAGAGACTCCAGCCGCAGGGAATTACTCTTGACCTTTATCTTCAGTATACAGGTCAGACTATGGACACTCTTAAAAAGGCTTATATGGAGCAGGCCGAAAAGCAGGTCAAGCTCAGACTTGCTCTTGAGCAGATCGTGAAGAATGAAGGAATCGAGGCTTCCGAGGAAGAAGTAAACGAAGAGTTCGCTAAGCTCTCCGATACCTACAAGATGGATGTGGATCAGATAAAGATTTACATCCGCGAGGAAGACCTTGCAAAGGATATCGCTGTAGGAAAGGCAGTAGACATGATCAAGGAAGCTGCCGTTATAAAGTAATCATTGTAATATTTTGTCGCTTTCGCTCGCCGTTATTCTGCGGGCGAAAAGCATATAACTGGGAGGTAATGAAAATGGCATTGATACCTTATGTAGTAGAACAGACCAGCAGAGGCGAGCGCAGTTATGATATTTATTCAAGGCTGCTCAACGACAGAATCATCATGCTCTGCGACCAGATCAACGACGCAGTTGCAAGCGTTGTTGTAGCTCAGCTGCTTTATCTTGAAGGTCAGGATCCGGAAAAGGATATTGATCTTTACATTAACAGCCCCGGCGGTTCAATAACTGCGGGAATGGCTATCTATGATACAATGCAGTATATAAAGTGCGACGTTTCCACTATCTGTATTGGTATGGCGGCTTCAATGGGAGCATTTCTCCTTTCAAGCGGTGCTAAAGGAAAAAGACTTTCGCTTCCCAACAGTGAGATTCTTATCCATCAGCCGCTTATTTCCGGCGGTCTTTCGGGTCAGTGCACCGATATAAAGATCCACTCGGATCACCTGGTGAGAACCAGGGAAAAAATGAACCGTATCCTTTCGGAAAACACCGGAAAGCCTATTGAACAGATCAATATAGATACCGAGCGCGATAACTATATGACGGCTCAGCAGGCAATGGAATACGGTCTTATTGATAAAGTAATAACCAACAGATAGTTTCAAACAGATAGGATTGGTGTAACAAATGGCTAACGATGTAATTAAGCGGTGTGATTTCTGCGGAAAACCTGAAACAAAGGTAAAGAATATGTTTTCCTCAGGCGATAATCATATCTGCGATGAGTGTGTTCTGTTCTGCTATGATATTCTTGCAGAGCAGGGTATTGCCACGGCACCTAAGCAGGTCAAATTCCAGGATAAAAAAGAAAAGGATAATAAGATAACACTGAAAAAACCTGCTGAGATAAAAGCGTTTCTGGACGAATACGTTATCGGACAAGAGGAAGCTAAAATTTCGCTTTCTGTAGCTGTTTACAATCATTATAAGCGGATCATGGCGCTTGACGACGACAGCGACGACGTCGAAATTCAAAAGAGCAATGTTCTGCTTCTTGGACCTACGGGAACCGGTAAAACAATGCTTGCGCAGACGCTGGCAAGGCTGCTTAATGTGCCTTTTGCGATTGCCGATGCAACAACTCTTACAGAGGCGGGATATGTAGGCGATGATGTTGAAAATGTGCTTACAAGGCTTATCCAGGCTGCGGATTACGATGTTGAAGCGGCTCAGAAGGGTATAATCTATATTGACGAGATTGATAAGATAGCCAGAAAGTCCGAAAACACTTCCATTACCCGTGACGTAAGCGGAGAGGGAGTTCAGCAGGCACTGCTTAAAATCGTCGAAGGAACCGTTTCAAACGTTCCTCCCCAGGGCGGCAGAAAGCATCCGCACCAGGAGTTCATTCAGATCGACACCAGAAATATTCTTTTTATCTGCGGCGGTGCATTCGAGGGTCTTGAATCGGTTATAAAGAAAAGGACCGATTCGTCTTCAATGGGCTTCGGAGGAAACATAAAGAACAAGAATACTGAATCAAACGTAATGAAAAAGGTTCTTCCTCACGATCTGGTGAAATTCGGCATAGTGCCGGAGTTGGTAGGTCGTCTTCCGGTCATAACAGTGCTTGACGAGCTGGACGAGGATACTCTTTGCAGGATTTTAACGGAGCCTAAAAATTCCCTTATAAAGCAATATACAAAACTGTTTAAGCTTGATGGGATAGATTTTGAAGTTACCGACGACGCTAAAAGAGAGATTGCAAAATTGACGATTGCTCAGAAAACAGGAGCACGAGGCTTGCGCGCCATTGTTGAAAAGATTCTTACAAGGCTCATGTTCGACGCTCCGTCGGACAGCGAAATTACAGGTATTACGATCACCTCCGACTGTGTGAAAGGAGTTTCGGGACCTGTGATAACAAAGGAAAAAGCGGAAGCTTCTCCCCGAAAGGGAGCGTAAGGTAATAAGAGAGAAGTAACATTCTTTTAAAGCTCAGCGAAGGCTGGGCTTTTTAGTTGTAAAGTACTTTTGATTGGGTTTTCCAAACATTTCCCAACGTATAAATTTTCTTTGTTTTGCATATTTAAAAACTGTATGAAAATCAATTCATACACTTGACCTTATGAAAAAAAAGTAGTAAAATATATATGGCAGTGCGGTAAACGCATAATCTAGTTTGAAAGGATATGTTCTTAATGTCAAAGAAGTTTATTGTTGAAACATCGGCTCGTCACGTCCATGTAACTCAGGAGGATCTTGAAACTCTGTTCGGAAAGGGCGCAAAGCTTACTCATAAAAAGGATCTTTCTCAGCCGGGGCAGTTTGCCTGCGAGGAAAGAGTAACGGTTGTAGGTCCTAAGAAAGAGCTTGCCAACGTTTCTATACTCGGACCGGTTCGTCCGGAAACGCAGGTGGAACTTTCGGCTACTGACGCGCGTTCTATAGGAATCGCAGCGCCTGTAAGAGAATCGGGAGATCTTGACGGCTCAGGAGCTTGTAAAATAGTAGGACCTTGCGGTGAGGTTGAAATTTCGCAGGGCGTAATTATTGCGAAAAGACATATTCATATGACTCCTGCAGACGCTGAGGAGTTCGGCGTTAAGGATAAGCAGATAGTTTCGGTTAAGATCGAATCTGCCGAAAGAACAGCGGTACTCTGCGATACGGTGGTAAGAGTAAGTGAAAAGTATGCGCTGGCAATGCATATTGATACCGATGAATCAAACGCAGTCGGAGCTTCAAGGGATCAGATGGGCGAGATAGTTGATATTTAAGCCTAAGGCAATGCCTTTACAGTATTGATAATAATTCATAGAAAAGAAGAAAATCGGACGGTCAAAATCGTCCGATTTTCTTATGGTATAACATTTTTTTATCCGAGATATATAAGATTAAAAATCATTCTGGGTTTGTAGCAGCATTCAGCTTGTTTGTAGACCTTCAGATTCTGTCTTTCCTGTGAATAACAATTTGTATAAAGTAAGCCGCCGCACCCGCAATGAGCAGCGATATACCGGCAATTCCATAGTAGCTTGTCAACGAATTAGTCGTTCCGTAGATATCCAGAACGCCGCGAATAATACTGCCAACAGTAAAAGCGGCAATACCGGAATGGTAAAGATTGCGTGACAGGGCATTAGGATATTTCGCTTTACGTGACAAATTCAGAATAAAGAAAGGCAATGTGCCTCCTACGAGAGGAAAGGCGAAAGCATAGATCATATAAAAGGAATAGACCTCGTGGCTGAAATATTCATATATCGCACCGAAAAGTGCGCAGAAAAGTGAGACAAGAAGATAGGCAAAGGCTGTTCTGGCCGATTTCTTGACGTTAGCATCAATATCCGATGTATACAATATCGCTCACGCTCCTTTCCTTAATACTCCTTCCGTTTGTTGTCGGATTGTTGACGACCTCTCCGTTGAAGTACAAGGTGGATGATCCGCCGCCGTCCAGATTATAGGCAACAGAAGCTCCGAGCGACTGCATAAATCCGGCAAGCTCATATAGTGAAAGTCCTTCGCTTTCACTTGTGCGGCCGTCGGATACCACCAGAAGATAGTGAAGCTCATCGACAATACCTATAGCTGTACGCGGATTGCTTGCTTTGGCTTTGCCTACCTCTTCGTTTTCGGTTACAGATATCTCGCCGTTTACTACAAGAGCCGGACCGAAGGAAAGTATCTGCTGTGCGCCGCCGGACAAAAGGCTGTCTGCGGATACGTTTTCTTCGGTAATGATCTCAAAGGAGCCATTTTGGTAGATTACCAGATCCTCCTGACTGCTCGATGCAACGTCCCTATAAAGAACACCGTTTCGCAGTACATATCCTTTTTCCTGACTTCCGTAATAGTCGCCGTTTATGGCAAGTATAGCGTTATTTTCTTTTGCAATTTCAGATGTTTTTTCGGTGACATTTTTTCCGTATGCTCCGTACGCCAAGGCGGTTTTCAAATATTCTGCCGAAGAGAGCTGTACGTCCGCAACGTAGATAGTAGTATCGTTTTCTCTGTATTCAGTGATAGTTATTGAGATATTGTCATCTTTATAGGAGTTTGCCGTAATAACGGCCGATTGCGGTTCAGAGATACTTGTATTATCGGATACGGCGTCGTCCTTTTCGCCTGAATCATAGCCGGAAGTGGTACGTGAATTTGAATTATCACTATTGGGCACCGCCGTATAAACTCGTGTAATCACGAACGTATCCAGCAAAACAAAGACAGTAAATGATGTTAGGAGGATACCGTAAAAAATTCCCCAGATATATTTCTTCAATTTGTAAATTACCTCCTATTGCTTTTTTTGAAAATAACAAATCGCTGTACCAGCCAGCTCATGACAAAGAATAGAATTTCGGTAAGTATTTTTGCAAGCAGCCGATTGATTCCGCAGATGTTTACCAGGAATCCGAGAACCAAAGTATTACCGAATAAAATCACAGCTGCCAGCAAAGCATACTGTACTGCGGATCTCAGAACACTGTTTTTATTATTGAAGACAAATTTACGGTTCAGCGTATAATTGACGGTTGCACTGACGAGCCGCGCGGCGATATTGGATGCCAGCAGACTGTCTGTTAAAAGCAGAAGCAAGCTGTACGCTGTGTAATCTACCAAAAAACTGATAAAGGAAGAGGCGGAAAATTTTAATATTTCTTTATAAACACGGAACGAATCCCGAAGAGTATCAAAATGCGAGGCAGAATTGTTATCCATATAAATCGTTTCGATATTTTCTTCCATGATCGGAATGCGTCTGCGTGCAAATTCCAGCAGCACATTCATTTCATACTCATATCGTTTGCCGGGAATTTCAAGTAATTTCGTCAGCATATCCGCACTGAAAGCTCGTAGCCCCGTTTGTGTATCGTACACTTTTAATCCGGTAGAGATTTTATATACAAAACGTGTTATGCTGTTCCCAAACCGGCTGCGGAGGGGAACATTATCTTTCAGTATGCGGCTTCCAAGAACCAGCGTATCAGGATGTTCTTCTGCTATATGACAAAGCTTCAAGGCGTCACCAGTGCGATGTTGTCCGTCTGCGTCTACTGTTACAACAATACAATTCTGCACGGCTGTATCCAGTATATATTTGAATCCTGTTTTCAAAGCACAGCCTTTTCCTCGATTGACGGAGTGACGCAATACAACTGCATAAGACGCAGCTTCATTAAACAACTCGGAATATTCCGAGCCGCTGCCGTCGTCTACCAACACAATCGTAAAACCGGCTTTTTGGAGCTGCGGCAACAGCTTCAGCAAAATAGGTTCAGGTTCATAGGCAGGAATCAAAGCTACATATCTGTAAATCAAACTATCACCTTCGCATTTTCGGATATTGCCGGCACTTTCGGTCAACGATGTGACGGACTTCTGCTTCACCCAGTTTGTCACAATGCTCCTTACTGTGTTTTCAGTATACCCCCAGAACCTTAAGCGGAGTTAAAAAAGCGGCACTTTTGACCGATTACATCTCCGGCATTATTATCTCATGGATTGTCAGCTTGAAAGATACAATTAAAACAATAACCGGAAGGCTTTATACCCTCCGGTTAAATATTGATAAACTATATTCAATTTACTGCCTGTCAATTAGTGAAAATCTGAACCCATGCTTTGGTTGAAGAATCATATCCTACGCCAAGCTTGCCGAAATTAGAACTCATAATATTTCTTCTGTGTCCCTCTGAATTCATCCAGGCAGTGACAACTTCCTTCGGAGACATATGTCCCTTTGCAATATTTTCACCTATAGCATTCCAGCTGATGTTAAATTCGTCAAGTACGGTAAAACAGCTGGTTCCGTCCGGCCTGGTGTGGCTGAACAGTGTGTTGATTTCCTTTGCGCGCACTTGTGCCGCTTTGCACAGATCAGCGTCAAGAGTCAGGCTTTTTAGTCCCTCCTTGTTTCTTTCGATGTTTACAAGGGCGAGGACTTCCTTTGCTTCAGCAAGAAAACCGTCTGATTTTGTTGTAACGGAAACGCTTCCGAATGTGCCTGCATTGACTCTTCCTTTAGTATCAGTTCTGTAAGCTCTGACCTTGAATTGATATTTTGTTGATGAATTCAAACCGCTGATACGGTATGTAGTTGTGTTCATGCTGCGGATAGTCGCTATCTTTGTCCATGTACTTCCTTTAAGCTGATATACCTGATAACCGTTTCCGGTCTGCTTTGTCCAGTTAAGACGAACTGCGTCGGTTGTTTTGCTTGTGGAAGTTATTCTTACGGCTTTTGATTTTGTTGAGGCAAGAAACTCCTTGCTTGCGCTTCCCCAATAATTGGTGCCGTTTACCTTTTTGTATGCCTTGACTTTATACCTGTAAAGCGTTCCGGACGAAAGGCCGCTGTCACGGTATGTGGTAGTGCTGCCGTTCTTTATGGTCGTGATTTTCACCCAGTTTTTCCCGTTGTAACGGTAAATCCTGTACCCTGAAGCGCCGCTGACCTTATTCCAATTAATACGTATGGCGTCGGTTGTGCATGAATAGTCGGATTTCAATGTAACTGTTGCCGGTGTATAAGCTGAGGCTGAAAGTACAGGCTCGGCTGAATCTGCAATATTAAAACCGCTTTCTGCAGAAGCCCCGGCAATTGAAGATGCGGCAATAATTCCCGCAGAAACAAATGATAATATTATTTTAAAGCTATTCATTATTAAATCCTCCGATAAGTATTTTATAATTAAATTCTATCATGCTTTGTACATAAAGTCAATGTCAATCCGTTCCAATAAATTATCATTGTACCAAATGTCAAAAAAACAAACAGGAATTGTAAAACCGTCCGAAATACTTCGAACGGTTTTACAGCAATAAAGCATAATAGCAAGGCGATGTATGCGCCGATGATTTTACAGATCTGCCCGTGCTTATTTATCATTTTTATCTTTTACTACTTCTACATATCCGTTGGCGTCTTCCGCTCCGTCAGATAAATCCTCCGCCGCTTTTTTTACGGCTTCCTCTCTGGATTTTTCAAGCGCATCGCTGATATCCTTGCCGAGAAAATCCGGAAGTTCCATTCCTGCCTGCTTGAAGAGTTCGCCAAGAGGAGGAACAGACTGCATAAGTCCGCTCAGAAAATTGGCAGTAGAGCCCTTGCCGTCGCTGTTGCTGCCGGAATCCCAGACGGTTATCTTGTCTATCTTTATATTCTTAATGGCTTCTACCTGAATTGCTACAAGCTGTTCAAGCTTATCGGCAATTATAAGCTTAACTGCAGCGTCAGCGTCTCCGCCGGCGGCTTCAACAAGATGTCTCATACCCTCAGCCTGCTTGACCAGAATTTCCTGAGCACCCTTAGCCTCAGCTTCCATTTTGGCAAATATAGCGTCTGCTTCGCCTCGTGCCTTGCGGCGTGCAACTTCAGCCTCGGCCTCTGCGGCGATTTCAGCTTGCTGTTTTGAAATCTGCGCTTTTACGATGATATCAGCCTGCTGAGTAGCCATTTCCAGTTCGGCACGGGTGCGCTCTGCGTCCTGCTGAGCTATGTACGCTTCCTGTTTTGCCTTTGCTGCCTGAACGGCTTCGGCGGCGGTAGCCTGCCTTAAAGCTTCCGCCTCAGCCTCACGGCGCTTAGCATCGGATTGTGCGATCTCGACTTTAGCGGAGTTTTCACCATCGATCGCAGAAGCGTTAGCGGCGGCAACCTGTATACGCTGATCCTTTTGAGCGTTGGCCTGACCGATCTCACCGTCTCGGTGCTTCTCTGCAACGGAACGCTTGGCGTCGTTGATAGCCTTGGCGGCAGCCTCTTTACCCAGCGATTCGAGATATCCCGACTCGTCTGTAATATCAGTTACGTTTACGTTTATAAGTCTTAATCCGATCTTTTTAAGTTCGATCTCCACGTTATTGGAAACGGCAAGTAGAAATTTATCCCTGTCCGAATTAATTTCTTCGATATCCATTGTCGCGATTATAAGACGCAGCTGTCCGAAGATTATGTCCTTGGCAAGCTCCTGAATTTCAGCGAGCTTCAGTCCCAGAAGTCTTTCGGCGGCGTTCTGCATGACTCCCGGCTCGGTTGAAATACCTACCGTAAATCTTGACGGAACATCGATTCTGATGTTCTGTTTTGAAAGCGCGTTTTTCAGATCCACATTGATTGATATAGGCGTAAGGTCCATATACTGATAGGACTGAAGGACCGGCACGATAAAAGCCGCGCCTCCGTGGATACACTTTGCACTTTTTGTCTGACCGTTCTTATCGGTACCTACTTTACCGTAGATAACCAGAACCTTATCCGACGGACATTTTCTGTAGCGAGACAATATTCCCGCAACTGCGGCGAACAGCACCACGACCACGATACAGACGATTACCAATGTTTCAATACCGCTCATGTTGTTTTTCCTCCTAAAATTATTTATTTTTTGGACCGGAATTTATCCGGTCAATATATATTTATAATCTTCACAAGCATTATGAAGAATATAAAACTTTTAAAGCAGCCTATTCATTTGATTTCTGATCGTAAGACAGCACACATACAGTTTTCTTTCTGCAAACGGGACATCTTAGAAGTCTGTCGTCACCCATATGGGATGAAAAAACGTCCCGTGGTCTGCCTTTGAATCTTTTTCCGCATTTCTGGCATACATAATATTTTGAAGTAATAGCAGCATATGCTGCTATGAATATTATCAGAGTTATTATTATAATTGATACGATTCCTACAGCAAATGGAACTGAAAAATAGCTTCCGAACCAATGGACTGTCATACGCTAATCCTCTCTTTCGACTACAAGCGTATCTCCGTGAAGGTCGGTAATTCTTACCTGAGTTCCGGTTTTAAGCAGTTCTTTTTCATTGGAAACCGCCGAAAGCTCCCTGAACTGTCCTTGAACAGTTACCGTTATCCTGCCCTCTCCTTCGCCTTTTGCAGGGATAGGAACATATACGGTTGCAAATTCGCCGATACAGTTTTTCATATTGAGCGTACCGTTTTCGGAAAGCTTTGCCGAAAGCTGAATGATCTTCGCAACCATAAACATAGTCAGAAATCCCAGCACAAGACCAAGACCGATGCCGAGTATCGATGGCATACCTGACTGAACCGAAACAATGGAGGTCCAGCTGAAAACCGTGAGGAACGCTACAATAGTCTGAAGCGTAAACATACGCATAGACGTGAAATCGGCAGGATTTCCTCCGTCAATGATTTCAGTGTGACTGCCGACATTGTGCATACCGCTGTCAGAAATATCGACGTCAAAGTCCAGATCCATTCCTGAGGTGTCTGAAAAATCTGTTCCGGCGCCGCCGTCATGAAAACCGAAAAGCGACATAACGGTCTGTATAAGCAGTATCAAAGTAGATGGAGCCGCAATGCAATATAAAATTTTTAAAAGAGTGCTTAACCCGTCCCACCATTCGCTCATAGCAATCACTTTCCTTTCTTCTCTCCATATTTCAAATTCGGCTTAAAATTTACGGTATACGATTTTATTAGCCGGAGTTTGTCGAGTTTTATGTAAATCTTATTTACATAAATTATAGCCTATTTTTAACTGATTGTCAAGAGAAAAAAGAAAATATTTTTATTTTTTGTCGGACAGGCAGCTGCCTCAAGTTTTTAAAGTACAAAGCTTTATCAAATATTCTTGGAAAATTATAAAAAAGACTTGCAATTTACTGAAATATCTGTTATGATATAAGTAAATATTATTTACGGGATGTATGAAAGGAGTGTCAGAGAATGGATTCAGCTGTTTTAGGCAAGCGGATAAAGGAAGCGAGACTGGCAAAAAAGATGACCCAGTCGGAGGTAGTCGGTGATTTTATAACAAGAAATATGCTTAGTCAGATAGAAAGCGGTTCTGCTACTCCGTCTGTAAAAACGCTTGAATATTTAAGCAGGGTGCTGGAGGTACCGATGACGTACCTGATGCCTCCGAACGGAGAGGATTCGCAGGAGGACGCGTTAAGTTTACTCGTAAAGATAAGGGATATGTTTTTAAACGGAGAGTATAATGCGGTTCTTGAGCTTGAGGATACGTCCGGAATACTCGGCGACGAGTATACGGCTTTAAAAGCAAAGGCAGGCTTGTATCTTGCGAAGGAACTGTCGGTCAAAAAGGACGCTGCGGCATTGCAGAAAGCTGTCGACTATGCAAAAGAAGCTGCTGAACTGTCGGCAAAAGGGGTCTATTCAAATGAATCAGTAAGGACTGAAGCTATGCTTCTTCTCAACAGCCTTGCACAAAGACTGGCTGAATATTACAAGGATATGATATCACCGGACGTAACATCGGCTGCGGATTAGGGAAATACCGCAGCCGATCTTCTTGTTTTTACGGATGTGAGTTTTTATACACGGTCTTACTTCTTTCTTCTGAAAAGACCTAAAATCATAGAAAAAATGTTTTTCTTTTTTACTGTTTCAGCCGCTTTGGCAGGCTTAGGGGCATTTGCGTAAGCCTCAGCTGAAAAGTGTTTTTGCGAATCCAAGGGAAAATCGCCTGTTCTTACGTGAGTATACGTTCCGTCTGAATGCTGTTCTCTTGCTTTTACGTTATCAGAAAGCTGAGTATTGAAATAGTCGATAACTCGTTCCTTTATGTTTTCGTCCAGCAGGGGAGCGGCAACTTCTATTCTTCTGGTTGTATTCCTGGTCATATAATCGGCAGATGATATGTAGACCTTTTTTCTTACTCCGGTTCCGAAAAGATAAATCCGAGAATGTTCCAGGTATCTTCCTACTATAGAAATGATTCTGATGTTATCGGTTACTCCTTCTATACCTGCGACCAGACATGAAATACCTCTTATAACAAGCTCGACTTTTACCCCAGCTTGGGAGCATTCTATAAGCTTATCTATAAGAACTTTATCGGTAAGCGAATTAAGCTTTGCTCCTACATATCCCTTTCCGCCTGCGCGGGCTATATTTATTTCATCGTTCATCATTTCAAGAACTCTGTTCTGCAGACAAAGCGGGGCGACAAGCAGCATTTTTGAGCTTTCGACCAGCTCACCTACCGACAGAGCTTTGAATACGTTCTGAGCGTCGTCGGCAATGTCGCTGTTGGCAGTCATAAGACTGAAATCGGTATAAAGCTCCGCAGTTTTTTCATTATAGTTTCCGGTTCCTATCTGAGTGTAATACTTAACCGATTTGCCGGATTTTTTTGTTATAAGGCAAAGCTTTGAATGAACTTTAAGCTTTTGCGGACCGTACATAATGTGACAGCCGGATTCCTCCAGCAGCTTTGACCAGCCGATGTTGTTTTCTTCATCAAATCTTGCGCGCAGTTCTACCAGAACAACGACCTCTTTGCCGTTTTCCGCAGCGGCGCACAGCGCTTTGATGACCTTTGAGTTCCTGGCAACTCTGTAAAGAGTCATTTTTACGGAAACCACCTGAGGATCGTTTGCTGCTTCTTCAAGCAGGCGTATAAACGGTTTTATTGATTCGTAAGGGTATGAAAGGAATATATCTCCTTTATCTATCTGCTGCATCATAGGAACGCCGTCCTGAACCATCCTCGACTGCTGAGGCTCCGCCTTCGGGAAAAACAGTTCCTTACGGTTTGATGCCTTGTCGAATACGGAGAAAACATATTTAAAGTCAAGAGGAGATTTTTCAATGAAAGTTTGTTTCTTGGAAAGCTCAAGCCGTAAAAGCAGCTCGTCAAGTGTCAGATCGGAAATTGTTTTTGACAGCTGAAGTCTGACGGGGCACAGCCTTTTTCTCTTGTTTATAAGTACGGACATATTCTGCCTGAAATCAAGTTCGCTGTCAAAGCCTTCGTCAACGTCGATATCGGCGTTTCTTGTAATACGCATCAGCGCTTTTTCTTCTATTTTATAGCTTTCAAAAGCTTTATCTGCATAGTGGAGTATAATGTCCTCAACCAGCAGGAAATTAATTCTGTCGCTGTTGTCCGACGGAAGAAAAACTACTCTCTCATACTTTCCGCCGCAGCCTATAATGCCCAGCTTTATTCCGGACTTTGATGAAATCCTGGCGATAACGTAAATGTCCTGATTATTAAGAAAAGGAAACGGATGGCGCTTATCTATTATCAGAGCATTAAGAAAAGGCTTGATCTCATATGCGTAATATGAATCTACGAATTCCTGCTCGGATTTCGACAGACTTTTCATAGTTCTGTGATAAATTCCGCGGAGTTCAAGTTCCTTGTTTACGGCTGATAGGGTCTTATCCTTTATGTCGTTTAGCGCTCCTACCTTTGAATAAATCGCCGCCAGCTGCTCAGACGGACGCATTTTGGTTTTACCGTCCTTGTCATTGTCGTTGATAAGCTTCTGGTCGATAAGCGAGCCGACTCTTACCATAAAAAACTCATCAAGATTGCTTCCGTAAATAGACGTGAAAAGAAGACGCTCCATAAGCGGAACTGAACTGTCCTGTGCTTCCTCAAGGACCCTGTTATTGAATTTAAGCCAGGATAATTCTCTGTTATCATAAACCTTTTTCGACATAAACTATGCTCCTGAAGCGGAGCATACCTCCTTATTTGTATTTCGTACAGCACCATGCTT